>FLNX01004349.1_pt1 | contig 20650 bp, 17 predicted proteins | sample 1140341 | NCBI WGS metagenome assembly FLNX01 (sample SAMEA3878208, study PRJEB12797) | bioreactor metagenome | biome: Moose rumen | place: Sweden | collected 2011-10
GGCGTTGTCCATCACTGGCTTGCGGCCATTGATATAAACTGTGGATGTACCTTTGCCTAATATACTGACGGTATTGTTCTCTACACTTACTAACGGAGCATATCGCAGTAGGTCATAACTATCAATACCTGCAACTTCTGAAGGACTTGGCTTATATATGAATTTGCCGGGTTCTTGTTTTAGCCTAGGTGCTGAAGCGGAAACTACAACTCCATTAAGCCGCGTTGTATTGGACTGCATTTTGATGGTGCCCAGGTGGGCGGTCTTGCAGTGGCGATAGACGGGGCGGTAGCCCACGTAGGTGATGCGGGCGAGCACGCCCGTCTGCTCGCAGGGGATGACGAACAGGCCGCTCTCGTTGGTCACGCCGCCGGTAATGAGAGTCGAGTCGCGCGGCGAGAGCAGGGCCACGTTGGCATAGGGCAGCGGCTGGCCCGTCTCGTCAAGGACGGTACCCTTGTAACGCGTCGCCTCGCGCAGGGGGCACTCCACGGCGATGTCCTTGCCCTGAACGGTCATCTTGATGGGATAGAAACCGATCAACTGCCGGATGGCATCAGGCACCGGTTTGTTCTTGACCGTGGTCGTCACCCTGAAGTCCTCCAGGTCGTTATACAGGAAACTGATATTGTACTCCCCACCCTGCTCATTGAGCCACTTGAGCGCCTCGCTCATCGACACGTCATTGAACGACCGCGACACCCGCTGGGCATGTAACGGGGCATCCACGGCGAGCATGAGGAACAGATATAGTATTAACTTTTTCATTCTGATTTTTATTGATAATATGTTTGTTGATACCAAAATTATTTGTAATTTTGCAACAAGGAATAGTTATTAAGAGATATGGCCGAAGGACCAAACATACCCAATGGAGCGTTCTCTCCTTTCCAGATGCAAATGCTTGAACTTGTTTCACACGTGCAGTCACAGGAGGAGATGGACGACATTCGCCGCCTACTTGCCGAATACTTCGCGAAACGGGCCGAAGATGAGATAGACCGCCTGTGGGACGAAGGCATTCTCAATGATGAGGTGATGGAAGAGTGGAAACACGAACACATGCGCACACCATATCGCCAATAATGAATGTTGTCCTTGACACAAACTGCCTGCTGATGTCGCTCTCGCGCCGCAGCCAATACTATCCCGTCTGGCGTAGTCTTGTCCGCGGGGAATATGTGTTGTGTTACACCAATGACATTCTCGCAGAATATGAAGAAATCTTGACTCAGAAAATGGGGCCTGTCATCGCCAGCAACATCGTTTCGGCCATTCTCAACCTGCCCAACACATTGCAAGTCCAGGTTTACTTCCACCTGAAGTTGATTCATCAAGACCCCGATGATGATAAATTTGTTGATTGTGCTTTCAAGTCCAATGCTCATTATATTGTTAGTCAAGACCATCATTTTGATGTTTTGCATAATATTAGTTTTCCAAAGATCAATGTGATTGACATTGACGACTTCATGAAATTACTGAATCCATAAGTCTCCAGATTACCCATCTTCCACCCTCTCGCTGTCGCTGGCGGGAGGGTGGATTGCATTGGGCGATATGTAGACGCTATTTCCTGCATTTCATTGATTACAGGCGGTTGCGCTCGTCCTGGCCAGCGTGGCTGCCCTTGTAGCGGCTGCGAGTGGCATTGAATTTCCAGGAGACGTCGATGCCGACGAGGCGGGCATCTTTATACTCGTAGTATTGAGTACGGAAGTTAATGCCTCCATAAGCAATACGCTCCGTCGATTGAGTGCGCAGGATGTCCTTGGCAACAAGGGCGACATTCAGGCTTTTGTCTTTCAGGAATTGTTTACTTACACGCACGTTGAGGCTTCCACTGGCCTGGGTCTGACAGGGGCCAGACTCGTTGTAAGGCAAAATGCGACCATTCACATTCAAGAGCCAATCGTGGGGCAGTGTGAAAATGTTATCGAGCGAGAACTGGCTAATCAACCCGTTCCACTTGTGGTTGATGCCCAGCGGATAAACGTCATCGTTGCAGAAAAAGAATTCTGCCGAATAGTTCATCTGCCAGATGCCCACCTTGGGCGAGAAGTTCAACACAACGCCATAATACTCCATCTTGGGCGTATTGCGGTAGTCCATGATGACCACGCCAGGATGATTCACGTCATCATAGGCCGTCTGGAAAGAGCGTATACTATTCTTGTGGTACTCATAAAAAACCTCGGCATAGATCCATTTCCATACTGTAGTCCATGTGAAGAAATGGTTGGTCTGCGGCTTCAAGAACGGATTACCCGTATCATACTCATACTTGCTGCGGTAGTTGACCATGGTAGATAACAGTTGGTAGTGCGGATTCAATCGGTTGGATCTGTAAGCCAAGCGATGCTGCCAGTTTTCAGTATTATAGGCCACCGAGAGGCGCGGAATCAGTACTGAATAATCAGGACTCATCTCAGCATTGTGCTGCTCGTCACTTTCATACTGGTTATACTCGTTCTGCCAGCGCAGGCCTGCATTCATGGAGAATTTGCCCAATTTCAATGCATAGTTAGCAAAGAGAGACCAGATATAGGTCTGCTGACGCACATGGCCATCGGACGAGAAGCCACTCTGAATAAAGTCTTGTGTGCGATGAACCGAGGAGGCTTCTTCGCCAAAGGTCAATTCACCCTTGGGTACAGGTGCCGTGAGAATCAGTTTCTCGGCCAATAGTCGATCATTTGACTTGGTTTGACTGCTGACCGCGGTCGAGCCTTCGGTGCCGCCCTCCATCTCCTTAAGAGACGCCGACTGATAGAAATCTGCACTGAAATCGATGTTCCACTTGCCGACATTGCCCACATAGTAAGCATTAACCGTGTGACTCATGCGTGGCTTTTGCACCGTATTGGTCATGCTGTGACCTCCGTCAACGAGAATGCCGTCCTGCCACGTCTGCTCGTTCATTTCACGACGGGTGAGGCTGTTACCGAGGTAATTGAAGGCCGTATAAGTCACGCCCACCGAGTGCAGGTCGTTGATTTCCCAGTTCCACCCGAGGTCAGCAAAGTAGTACTTCACCTTGAAAAGCCAAGAGGCTTCTTTCTGGTAATCCCATGTGGAAGATGCCTGTAATTGATCTTGGGATGTTGCATCAATCCTCGTATTGTTCCGGGTCAAGTAACCACGGGCAAAAAAGTCCATACCACCGGGGGTGCGGTAGTTTAGAGCGGCTGTGACATTGGCATAGTTTTCTTTACTGCGACGGTAATATGCCGAGAAATTGCCGCTCCAGCCCTCACCCGCCTTACGGATAGTCTTCAAGCGGATGACCGAGGTCACCTCGGTGCCATATTCGGGCCCCGGATTGGTGATTATCTCCGCCGAGAGAATCTCGTCGGCACGGTAGCGGTCAAGTTCTGCCTTGTTGCGCACCTTCTTGTTATTGATGTAGATCTCTGGCTCACCATGTCCGGCAATCTTGCCGTCACTCATCATCAGGGGCAGGTGCGACAACATCTCGGTGACCGAGCCGAATTGCTCCAGCACAGTGCCTTGGACATTGGCAAGCAGACCTCGATCTGTTACACGGACCTGTTGTTTGGCGCCCTTGACGGTGACACCGTCGAGGGCGTATTGGTCGGGTTGCATCTTGATGGTGCCCAGGTGCGGGGTCTTGCAGTGGTGATAGACGGGGCGGTAGCCCACGTAGGTGATGCGGGCGAGCACGCCCGTCTGCTCGCAGGGGATGACGAACAGGCCGCTCTCGTTGGTCACGCCGCCAGTAATGAGGGTCGAGTCGCGCGGCGAGAGCAGGGCCACGTTGGCATAGGGCAGCGGCTGGCCCGTCTCGTCAAGGACGGTACCCTTGTAACGCGTCGCCTCGCGCAGGGGGCACTCTACGGCAATGTCCTTGCCCTGAACGGTCATCTTGATGGGATAGAAACCGATCAACTGCCGGATGGCATCAGGCACCGGTTTGTTCTTGACCGTGGTCGTCACCCTGAAGTCCTCCAGGTCGTTATACAGGAAACTGATATTGTATTCCCCACTCCGCTCATTGAGCCACTTGAGCGCCTCGCTCATCGACACGTCATTGAACGACCGCGACACCCGCTGGCCCAAGGCAGCCGTGGCCATGCACAGGCATGCCACGAGATAAATCAAACGTCTTGCCATCATTCCACCACGATTGTATTGCCCTCGATGCTGACTGACACGCGCTCGAACATGTTCAGGCGCTCAACGACGCTCGACAAGTCCTCGCCTGCATGCAACTCAAAGTAGAAGCGCAGGTCGCGCGCCTCCTCGTTGCGGAACTCGACTTGCATGCCGTAACGGGTAGCGATACCCTCCAGCATCTCGCCAAGCGGCTGGTTGTCGTACACGACGGGGGCTACCACTTCTTCTACGGTATCGGCCACGCCAAGGCGAGGCCCTACAGCCGACTCAGCCTGCGTTGTTGTGACAACAGCCTCGGCTGTTTCTTCGGCTTTTTCAACATGATAATGGCGCACAGCCTGAACGGCGGCATAGGTGAAGGCCGAGAGCATAACCACTCCCGCAATCATGGCTGCCACCTTGAGCCAGCGACGGTTTTTCACCGGGGCGTTGAGGTGCTCCTGCTCGAAGCGTTGCCACTCGGCATCCACGTCGGGCACGGGGATATCGGTCATGGCGCGCTTGGCCGCGGCCAGGTGCTGCTGTGTCTCGTCGCCAAGCATAGCGGCCAACTGCTCGTCGGTGTAATTTTCGGGATGCTCGTGCATGTCGAGCAGACGGCTGATGTTATCGTTCTGTTCCATAACGTCTATTGTTTTGTGTTGTTGAAGTAAGCGTTGATTTTCTCCAATGACTGTGACAAGTGGTGATGAACCGTCACGCGGCTCACGCCCACGGCATCGGCGACCTGCTGGCAGGTCATGTCCTCCAGGTAACGCAGGGCGAAGATGCGGCGCGACAGCGGCGGCAACTGATTGTCGATGTAGCCGCGCAACTCGGCCAGCATGAGAGCATCGTCAGGGCCATCGGCTTGCGGCTCGGTCCCTGACGAATAGAGTTTCAAGAACCGTTCCCGCGTCTGCTTGCGGCGAATCACATTGATACAACTGTTGCGCACACAGGTCAGCAGGAAACCGCGGGCATTGTCGGTGCGGATGATCATGCCGTCTGCCAGCGATACGAACACATCGCTCACGACATCCTTGCTCTCGTCCTCGTCATAGAGCATCGACATCGCCAAGCGGTACATCGCCGCATAGTGCGTCTTGAACAGTATTTCCAATTCACTTCTTGTCATAGTCATGGGTCAATTACACATGATAGACGTTTCAGCCTGGGTAAATGTAAACCCGATTTTATTGATTTTTCACAAAAATAGGTAAAACTCTTGGAAATCTGTGTATTTTTGCAGCATGAAAGGTTTTTGGCAATTGTTGACGCGGTTTGTGCCGCCCTACAAGAAATACATCGTGTTGAACATCGTGTTCAACCTGCTCGCAGCGTTCTTGACGCTGTTCTCGTTTGCACTCATCATCCCCATCCTGGAGATGCTGTTCGGGCTCAACACCAACCACTATGAATTCATGGCGCTGGGCTCGGCAAGCCTGCAGGACGTGGTGGTCAACGACTTCTACTACTATGTGCAGTGCATCATCGATCGCTATGGGCAATCGACGGCCCTGGCCTGCATCGCCGCGGCGCTGGTGTTCATGACCGCGTTGAAGACGGGCAGCAGCTACCTGAGCTTCTTCTACATGATCCCGATACGCACGGGCGTGGTACGCGACATCCGCAACCAGATCTACCACAAGATGACCTCCTTGCCCATCGCCTTCTTTTCCAACGAGCGCAAGGGCGATGTGATGGCACGCATGAGCGGCGATGTGACCGAGGTCGAGAACTCCATCATGACCTCGCTCGACATGCTGTTCAAGAACCCCATCATGATCATCGCCTGCCTGGTGATGATGATTGTAATCAGCTGGCAGTTGACGCTGTTTGTGCTCGTGCTGCTGCCCGTTGCCGGGTGGATCATGGGCCGCGTGGGCAAGCGCCTGAAGCGCGTGTCGCTCGAGGGGCAGAACCAGTGGGGCGTGCTGCTGAGCAACATCGAGGAGACCATCGGCGGCCTGCGCATCGTCAAGGCCTTCAATGCCGAGGACAAGGTGAACCGCCGCTTTGAGAGCGAGAACGAGAAGTTCCGTTCCATCCAGACGCGCATGAACCGCCGCTACGTCCTCGCCCACCCCATGAGCGAGTTCCTGGGCACACTGACCATTGCCATCGTGCTATGGTTCGGCGGCACCCTCATCCTGGGCGGCCATGGCGGTAGCCTCACGGCGCCCAAGTTCATCTACTACATGGTGATCTTCTACAACATCATCAATCCCGCCAAGGACCTGTCGAAGGCGGCCTACTCCATCCAGCGCGGTCTCGCCTCGATGGAGCGCATCGACAAAATCCTTGCCGCCGACAACCCCATCAAGAGCCCCGAGCATCCTGTAGCACTGTCCAAGATGGAAGACGGCATCCAATATAAGAATGTAAAATTCCGCTACGGCGACGCATGGGTCATCGACAACGTGTCGCTCGACATCAAACGCGGCCAGACCGTGGCCCTGGTGGGCCAGAGCGGTAGCGGCAAGACCACGATGGCCGACCTGCTGCCACGCTTCTATGACGTGCAGGAGGGCAGCATCAGCATCGACGGCACCGACATCCGCCGGTTCAATGTCACCGACCTGCGCGCACTCATGGGCAACGTCAACCAGGAGGCCATCCTGTTCAATGACTCGTTCTACAACAACATCACCTTCGGTGTCGATAACGCCACGCGCGAGCAGGTCGAAGAGGCCGCACGCATCGCCAATGCCTATGACTTCATCATGGCCAGCGAGCAGGGCTTCGACACCAACATCGGCGACCGCGGCTGCAAGCTCTCGGGAGGCCAGCGCCAGCGCATCAGCATTGCCCGAGCGATCCTCAAGAATCCGCCCATCCTCATCCTGGACGAGGCCACCAGCGCCCTCGACACCGAGAGCGAGCACCTGGTGCAGGATGCCCTCGACAAGCTCATGCACGGGCGCACCACGCTGGTCATCGCCCACCGCCTGAGCACCATCAAGGGTGCCGACCTGATCTGCGTCATGCAGGACGGCCGCATCATCGAGCGCGGCACCCACGACGAGTTGCTCGCCCATGGGGGTGCCTACAAGCACCTGGTGGACATGCAGTCGTTTTAGGGGTTAAAAGATAGGAGTTAACGATTAAAAAAATTTTTCAAACAAGTGTAGTTTTTTAGTTCATCCTTGCGTCTAAGGGGCAAACAATGATTTAGAAATGGAAATCAACGAAGCCGAATTTGCGCGTATCATCCGCGAGAACAAGGGCACCATCTACACCGTGTGCTACATGTTCTCCAAGGACAAGGAGGAGGTCGATGACCTCTTCCAGGAGGCGCTCATCAAGTTGTGGCAGGGCGTTGCTTCCTTTCAAGGCAAGAGCGACTTGAAGACGTGGATTTACAAGGTGACCCTGAATTCCTGTATCTCCATCGACCGCAAGAAAAAGAATCGCAAGACTCAACCGCTCATGGAAGGCATCGACCTGTTTGACAAGAATGACGCCGACAACCGCCAGACCGACATGCTGCATGCGCGCATCCAGCGGCTTCAACCCTTTGACCGCGCCATCGTTCTGCTGTGGCTCGAGAACATGAGCTACGACGAGATTGCCCAAATCGTGGGTATCAGCGTCAAGAACGTCTCCGTCAGGCTCTACCGCATCAAGGAACAACTCAAACAGATGAACTAAAACAGACTACACGAGCGATATGGAAACCAACAACAACAATTTCAACGACTTCAACGAACTCGATGACCTGCGCCAGCAGATCAACGACCTCAAGAACAAGGTTGACCAGCAGGGCCGCCTCAACGAGGACCTGGTGAAGAAAGCCATCCAAGGCAAGATGAGGGGTGTGCACCGCACCATCATCATCGTCGCCATCTTTGCCATCGCCGTCATCCCGTTCTATATCATGATGAAGTATCAAGTGGGTCTCTCATGGCCACTCATCATTTTCACCATCGTGCTCCTATTGGCATCGATAACCTCCGACTATTTCATCAACCGCATCGATGTGTCACACATGGGCGATGACCTGGTGGAAACGGCCAACAAACTGGTGAAGATGAAGAAGAACCGTGTCATTGCCCAGCGCATCGGCATCGGCGTGGTCCTTGTTTGGCTTGTTTGGTTCTGCTATGAATACTTCAAGCTCAACAGCGTCTATGGAGAAGCAGTCGCATGGGGCAGCCTCACCGGTATCTTTGTCGGCGCTGCCATCGGCGGACTCATCGGCCTGCGCATCTTCAACAAGATGCAACGTACCAACGACGAGATGATCGACCAGATCAACGAGCTCACCCGCTAAAATGATCAAAAGAAGCCAATTTGAGCATTTTTCTAAAAAAATAGACTATCTTTGCGGGTTAGTTTGGATGTTTTAACACCCGCACCGCAACCTAACCGGTGTTTCACGAAGTCTAACAACAATAGAATAAACTGTATAAATCACTTTATAAAACCAAATTTAATCAATCACATGAAGATGAAAAAAATCTTTGCCGCAATGTTCATGATGATCATGACATTGGGCACCAGCGGCCTCAAGGCACAGTCGATGGGTCCCGTTCCCACCGACCCCGAGGTGCGCGTCGGCAAGTTGGACTGCGGACTGACCTACTACATCCGCCACAACAACTATCCCGAAAACCGTGTGAACTTCTACATCGCACAGCGCGTGGGCTCCATCCAGGAGGAGGAGAGCCAGCGTGGTCTTGCCCACTTCCTGGAGCACATGGCCTTCAACGGCAGTGAGCACTTCAACGGCGAGGGCCACAGCATCATCGACTATACCCGCTCGCTGGGTGTAGCCTTCGGTAAGGACTTGAACGCCTATACCAGCATTGCCGAGACCGTCTATAACATCAACGACGTGCCCAGCACCCGCCAGAGCGCCATCGACTCCTGCCTGCTCATCCTCAAGGACTGGAGTGGCGGCCTGCTGCTAACCGACGAGGAGATCGACAAGGAGCGCGGTGTCATCCACGAGGAGTGGCGACTGCGCCGCAGCGCCCAGCAGCGCATGCTCGAGAACCAGCTCGAGACCCTCTACCCGGGCTCGAAGTTCGGCAAGCGCATGCCCATCGGCCTGATGAGCGTGGTCGACGGCTTCAAGTACAACGAGCTGCGCGACTACTACCACAAGTGGTACCGCCCCGACAACCAGGCCCTGGTGATCGTGGGTGACGTTGATGTGGACCACATCGAGGCCCAGATTAAGGAACTCTTCAAGGACTGCGTCCTGGATCCCAACGCTGCCCAGGTCGTTGCCGAGCCCGTGCCCGACAACGAGCAGCCCATCATCGTCATCGACAAGGACAAGGAGCAGCAGTACAGCCAGGTGACCGTGATGTTCAAGCACGAGGCCTTCCCCAAGGAGATGAAGAGCGACATGGTCTATCTGTTGACCGACTACATGACCAGAATGATGGGCAACATGCTCAACCAGCGCCTGAGCGAGAAGGCACAGGAGCCCGATTGCCCCTTCCTGCAGGCCTATGCCTACGACGGCAACTACCTGTTTGCCAACACGATGGACGCCTTCACGCTGGGCATCATGCCCAAGGAGGGCCAGGTCGAGGCCGCTACTCAGGCTGTAGTGACCGAGGCCATGCGTGCCGCCAAGCACGGCTTCACCGCCACCGAGTATGAGCGTGCCAAGGAGGAATACATGAGCCAGCTCGAGCGCCAGTACAACGAGCGCAACAAGATCAGCAACGCCCGCCTGGCCTCACAGTACTACCGCAACTACCTCGACAACGAGCCCATGCCCTCGATCGAGCAGGAGTACCAGATCATGAGCATGGTTGCTCCCCAGATTCCCGTTGACTACATCAACCAGATGCTGCCCGAGCTCATCACCACCGATGGCAAGAACCTCGTCGTGATGAACTTCAACCAGGAGAAGGACGATGCCGTCTATCCCACCCCCGAGGGTCTGAAGGCCGCCGTTGACGCTGGCCTGAACGCACAGGTCGAGGCATTTGTCGACAACGTGAAGCAGGAGCCCCTCATCAGCAAGCTGCCCAAGAAGGGTAAAATCAAAAAGGAGAGCTACAACAGCCAGTTTGACTACAAGGAGCTCGAGCTGAGCAACGGCGCACGCGTCATCCTCAAGAAGACCAACTTCAAGGAAAACGAGATCCGCATGGTGGCCCGCGCACGCGGCGGCCAGTCGCTCTACGGCGAGCAGGATTGGGCCAACACCGGTTTGCTGAGCTACATCACCATGATGAGCGGATTGGGCAACTTCTCCAGCACCGAGCTGCAGAAGGCCACCGCCGGCAAGCAGGCCAGCGCCAACTTGAGCATGAACGAGTATACCGACGTCGTTAGCGGCCAGTCGACTGTTAAGGACCTCGAGACCATGTTCCAGCTCGCTTACCTCACCTTCACCGACATCCGCAAGGATGAAAAGAGCTACGGCCAGTTGATGAGCCAACTCGAGACCATGCTCAAGAACCAGGGCCTCACCCCCGAGGCCGCCTTCAGCGACTCGGTAGAGTACACCCTCAACAACCACGACTGGCGCAGCAAGCCCTTCCATGTCGAGGACCTGCAGAGCGTCAACTATGACCGCGTGCTCCAGATCGCCAAGGAGCGCACCGCCAATGCCGCCAACTACACCTTCTTCTTCGTCGGCAACTTTGACGAGGCCGTGATCCGTCCGCTCATCGAGCAGTACATCGCTTCGCTGCCCGGCAAGAGAGGTAACCTGAGCAACTGGCAGAACTTCGATACCCATCCCCAGGGCCAGACCATCAACCACTTCACCCGCAAGATGGAGACCCCCAAGGCCAATGCCCGCATCTACTGGTATGACACCACGACGCCCTACAGCCTCGAGAACGACATCAAGGCCAGCATGCTCGGACAGGTGCTCAGCAAGATCTACCTGCAGAAGATCCGTGAGGACGCCAGCGCAGCCTACTCGGCCGGTGCCAGCGGCTACTCCACCATCAATGGCGACCGCCCATTCACCGTCGTGCTGGCTTCCTGCCCCATGAAGCCCGAGATGAGCGACGTGGCTCTCAAGATCATGAACGAGGAAATCGTTGAGGCCTGCAAGACCATCGATGCCACCACCCTCACCGAGATCAAGGAGCTCATGATCAAGGACCACAACACCGAACTCAAGGAGAACGGCTACTGGTTGCAGACCCTCATCAGCTATGTGGGACGTGGCATCGACGACCACACCGGCTATGAGCAGATCGTCAACGCCCAGACCCCCGAGACCATCGCCGCATTCGCCCAGCACATCCTGGCTGCCGGCAACAAGGTTGAGGTAGTCATGCTCCCCGAGGAGTAAGCCACAACCCTTAGCGCCACACAAGTGGGCGCAAACACTCAAGAGAGCCGAGGATTCACCACCGAATCCCCGGCTCCCTGTTTTCCGCCCACCCCCCTGAGAGCACGAGTGCCATCAGCCGGAATGCTGCACCGCCCCAGCCTCCACCACCAAAACAACCACCAAAATTACATCAAAAGAACCGTCCCTTTTTTCCTCCTTTTTTCCTCCCTTTTTTCAAATTTCATGTGATAAACTTTGTTATTAGATAAATATGGTGTAAATTTGCGACATCATAATGTTTGAATATTAAGATAAAACTACAATAGTATGTATAACAGGATTATTAATCTTGATAACGATTATAACGACAGTGTGTTCTTGTGGGGCGCACGTCAGGTGGGAAAGACCACATGGTTGAATGCACAGTACCCTGCTTGTCGCACTTATGACCTGCTTCGGCCATCGGAGTTTGAGCGGTTGTTGCGTCGCCCGGAGATTTTGTCTGAGGAATTGGAGGGCTTCGGAGAGAATGATACAGTCATCATTGACGAAATCCAGAAACTGCCGCAATTGCTCGACGAGGTACACTCGCTGATACAGAGAAAGAACATTCGATTCATCTTGAGCGGGTCAAGCGCCCGGAAATTAAAGAGATTGGGCACGAACCTATTGGGTGGACGTGCTACCCGTGAGCAGATGTTTCCTCTTGTCAGTGCCGAGATTCCCGACTTTGATCTCATTCGCGCTGTGAACAATGGCATGATTCCACGCCATTACATGGTCGAAAACCCGAAGGAGCGCCTGCGTGGCTACGTCGGCATCTACCTCAACGAGGAGATACGTCAAGAGGCATTGACGCGCAACCTCCAGTCATTCTCGCGGTTCCTGGAGGTGGCGGCCCAATGTGACGGCGAAATGTTGGTATATAAGAATATTGCCCAAGACTGTGGAATTGATTACCGAACGGTGAAAGAATATTTTACCATTCTTGAAGACACCTTGTTGGGTTACCTTGTACCCGGTTTCACGTCATCACGCAAACGCCGGGCGATTGCAGCCCCCAAGTTCTACTTGTTTGATGTGGGTCTTGCCAATTACCTCACTCACCGCAGCGTACTGCGTCCAGGCAGCGATGACTTCGGGCACGCATTTGAGCATTTCATTATTCAAGAAATGATAGCCTATTTGGGATATAACCACTTGGATGAGCGCCTCACCTATTGGCGTACATCGGGAGGATATGAGGTGGATGCCATCATCGGTGAAGGTCGAGTTGCTATCGAAATCAAAGCCACTGATGAAGCCAAGTCCCGCCACACGCGTGGCCTGAAAGCCTTCAGCGAAGACTTCCCTGATGCCCGCCTGATCATCGTCTCACTTGACAAGTACCGCCGTAAGATGAACGGTGTTGACATCATCCCAGCCACCGAGTTCCTGCAAGACCTGTGGCAAGGAGGCATAGTGTAAACTATTTTTTATATCAATCATTTGAATTCTTCAACGTTTCGTGTTTACGTTTTAGCCATTCCGTATATTTTTCGTAATCCGATTCAAAACCGAGAGTGCCTTTAAAATAACACTCAATCAGGACATCCATAGCTTTAACAGAACCATTGTTGCCTGCTTTAAGTAGCCAATATTTACCTTTTTCATAATCAACATTGTCTGTCGTCTTAAACATACCAAAGTATTCACCAGATAACATCATTTGAGCTTCGACATCATTTTTGTTAGCTGCCATTTCCAACAATCTCAATCCTATGTCTGACTCTCTCTTAAGTTGCGAATGATATGACGCTTCTGGATGAAGAAAAGACATGCCCAAATCACGCATTGCATCATGGTCTCCATTCTTGGCTTTTTCTGATAAAGATCTTTCGACTTCATTACAATTCTGCTCAAAGTTTTGGTCTTCCCAAAATTCTTTAATTTAAGTTTCGCAAGTTGTTAACTTGCTCACTGATTAATGAACGATTAAAGATTAACGAATAACCACATCAAAACCGGGAAAATTTTTCAAGACTTATGATAAACCTTTGCTTAATGCGTTCTTTACTCGTTAATCGTTATTCTCTACTCCTCAAGTTTTTAAAGTGGCGCAGCTACTTTAGAAACTTGAAAAACATAAAAAAACATGAAACAAGATTTCCACCGATAGAAAAAAGGAATGCGGATGCCATGTTGTTCCAGTTGTCCAAGTTGTCGTTAAATCCAAGAAGGGTCGCGGATGCCAATTACATTCGCGCAATTAGTAGTCTTCAGTAAGGGAATACCGTGGTTTTAGAGTGTGCGGGCGTCGGTGGCCAGGAGGCGGTGGCCCAGGCGACAGTAGATGCACTTGCGGGGCTCGCAGTAGGCGCGGCGCAGCTGGATCAGGGCCTGGCTGGTGAGCGCGTCGTCACACTTGATGCCGGCAGCCTTGAACATGGCCACGATGCTGTTCTGCTCGGGGCGCAGGTCCTCGAGCAGGGCGATGGCGCGGTCGGTCATCTCGTAGTCGTCGGTCATCTCGCCGCGGGCACAGTAGAGAGGTGCCACGGTGTTGATGAGCACGATGTCGATGCTGCTGTTGCTCAGGGCGCGGCCAGCACTGGGCGACGGCTTGCCGAAGCTGTAGTGGGTGGCCCAGTAGCCGCTCAACTCCACGTCAAAGAGCTGGCGCAGGGCCTTGGTGCCGGCGGCATTGAGGATGTCGTTCATCAGGTTGAAGCCGCCTTGCACAAACTGGGCCAGCAAGGCGATGCGGCGGTAAGGGAAATTCTGGGGGCGGCTGCGGAACAGGCGCCAAGCCGTGCCCTCGATGGGGCGCAGCGAGAATTTGTTCTGCAGGAAGGCATACTCACGCATGAGCTGCCGGTAATAGGTCTCCTCGCTGTGCGCTCCGCTCAACAGGCCTGCCTGACCGAACAGCAATGCCTCGACCTGCAACAGGGAGTCGCTGTGCTTGTGCAGCAGGCGCAGCGGCGTGACACGCGCCAGCCGCTCAAAGGCGTCGTTGTTGATGCCGAAGCCCAACGTGCGGGCCAGCATCACATAGCAGATGTCCTCCCAGCTGCCGTGGTAGCGGTCATAGAGCTCGCGCACGCGGTCCACCTTGCCATGCAGCCGCTCAAAGGCCAGGGCCTCGATCCACTCGGTGACCGTCAACGGGGGCACCTCGCTGAGGCGCGCGGCACACGGCAGCTCCACACGCGCGTTGACCAGACGGTCGTAGCTCTCGTTGAAGCGCGCCGACACCCGCAGCTCCACCTGCGGGATGAGTTCGCCGTTGATGCGATAGACCGGGGCATCGTCCTTCTCGACGACGTGCAGGATCACGCTGTCATAGGCCGGGTCCTCGTCGTGGTGATGGCGTTTCCAGTCGGTGGCGCGCACGTGGATCTCGACGTTGCCCACCCACAGGTGGCCGTCGATCTCGACCTTGGCGTTAAAGAAGTCGGGACCCGAGTCGGTGTTGAGCAGCCCGGGGTCGATGACGCGCACGCGGCGCCCGTCGCCTGTCACCATGTCCTCGCTGAGCCACAGGCGGTGTTGCCAGATGTATTGCAAGAGTCCTTCCATCGTGTGTGTGTGCATTAGACCTGGTCACCCCGGCCAGGCTGGTATAGGATGAAGTGGGCATCCTCGTAGATGACCCTGTAACCGCCATACTCCAGGAAGCGGTTGAGCACCTCCAGCTTGCGGTTGTCACGGTAGGTGTTCTGCTGGTCACCGTAGTCGGTCCGGTAGCCCTCGGTGGGCTCGCTCCAGTAGGGGCCCAGGGTGTTGAACTTTTGCTGCAGGATGAGCGGGAAGCCCGTTTTGGGGGCAAAGGTGAGTTTTTCCTCAAGCATGGGGGCGCTCAACTGCTCCACCCATGAGCAGCCGACGTAGGGTTGCGTGTGGGTCAGGTAGTTTAACAGGGGGATGCTGCCATAGGCCATGAGCGTCGTGCCCTGCTTGACGTGAGGCTTGATGCCGTGCAGCAGCGTGTTGAGCACCTCGGCGCGCTCGCGGGTGGTGTAGATGTGGGCGGCACGGTCGTTGTCGATGGCATACCGCTTTTGCCACAACGGGCCGCCGTCAAAGTAGGCCCCACCGGTTACCATCCTCACGGCACACACGGTGATGAGCGCCAGCGGGAACGCCACACGGCTGCGATGCAGCCACCACAGGGCGGCCACGGGCGCAATCGCCCAGCACACGATGGTGCCGTTGTTGTAGGCGCCATCGCTGCCCAGCGGCATCACCAGCATCATGCCAATGCCCAGCACGGCCATCCACAACAGCGCAGAGCGCTTCTTCCAGCACTCAATGATGACCATGATGCCGCCAGCCATGCACATCACCCACATGGGTTGCAGGGGATGCATGCGGTAAACAAACCACACAAACAGGGTCAGAGCGATGATTTTCAGGGCCCATTTCAGCCACAGGGAGCCGATGCGGTTGTGCGCCCACCAGTACAACAGCACGGGTACAGCCAGCTTGAGGGCCACCACCAGCTCCGTCCCATAGAACTTGAACTGGGTCATCATCAGCTGGCCCGTGGTGTGGGATGCAGTGCCGCTCTCGTCGGCAGCAATGGTGCGCAGGTCGCGCAACACATTGAGCAGGCAGGTGTTGTGAGCCTCGGGCATGAGCGCCAGCACAAAGCACACGGCAAGTCCAGCCGATCCTAAGAAGAGCAGTGTCCTGAACACGGGGCGCATCCAGTAGATGCGCAGATGGCGCCGCACAGCACAGTAGCGGATGAGCGGCAGCAACGCCATCGACAGGCCCAGCACGTTGGGAATGCGCACCAGGATGTTCAACCCGGCAACGACACCAGCCGTGGCCACCATCCACGTCTTGTTTTGCTCCAGGCCACGCCACAACAGCGTGATGGCCAGCACATAAAAAACGACGGTGCACAGGTCATAGCAAAACGTGTAGGGCGGTGCGATGAACGTGGTCACCACCAGCGCACAGCCCACAGCGATGGCCCGCTCGTCCTCGTGACGGCGCAACGCACAGTACAGGATCACGGCACACAGCGTGTTGAACGCCACACCCACCAGCCGCATCCCCAGCATACCCATCGAGGGGAACAGCGTCTGCAGCGTGCCGCCGATGACACCGCTCAGGTAGTACATGAAATTATACTCGACACTCGCGGGGTGCGAGAAGATGTTGTCATAGAAAGTGAGGTAGAAGCCCGCATCGGCCACATCCATCCCGAAGAACACGCCCAGCAGCTGGTACAGCACCAACACGGCAAGCACCGCCCAAAAGATGCGCCGCCCTCGATTGATGGCATTGGGACGCGACATGTCGATTGGCGTGTCAAAGTCGCGCAGATAGGCCTTGTCGGCATGACTCAGCATCACGGCATCGCCAGCACTGTCGCCATAGGCCACCAGCTCGCACTGCTCCACATCGGGCACCTCCTGCACGATGCGCCGCCATTTCTCGGCACCATTGCAGTTAGGCTTGGAATAACGGCCCGTCAACAGCCCGTCATCACCGACCTCCAACTCTGTTGCCAGCACCGTCACAGCCTTGTCACGGAAGAACGGCTCTACCCATTCCCGCACGCTCGCACTCACCACAAGCACCCGGTCGCCGGCATCGAGGGCCCGATCCATAGCCACCTGAGCCTGATGGCGCACCAGATTGGGATGAGCGTGGTAAAACGCCTCGCACAGCTCCTTGAAGCGGTTGTAGGGCATGCCCTTGAAGAAATGGGTGAGCAGCCTCTGCTTGGCTTCGCCCCCCTTGACAAGCCCCAACTTGAAGAGGATGATCCACGGCAGGCAAACAAGCAGGCCCAGCAGATAGCGCTCCCAGCCGAAGGCTGCCCTCAGCATCAACGGCAGCGAGTCATGCCGGGTGTAGGTGCCGTCAAAGTCAAATGCCGTAACCCGTCTCATGGCTCAACAGTAGATGATCAGGATGAATGTAATAATCCAGCCCAACAGGCACAACTGGATGAAACGGTCCTGGAACAGCACCCGGGTGGGGCTGCCGGTGCGGTTGCCCACCACCGTGAGCTGCAGGTAGCGCAGCAGGCCCGCCAGCACAAACACGGCGGTGCAGTAAACATACTGGCTGCCAAATCGGTTGGTCACCTCACCGCTCATGGTGTACATCATGTAGGCCACAATGGTGACCGTTGCCACCAGCGTCAATGCCATGTTGACAAACTGCAGGTTGTAGTGGGCCGCGCCACGCCTGACCACAGTGCCGCTCTCGCTCTGGATCATCACATCGTCCCGACGCTTGCCCAGCACCAGGAACAGGGCGAGCAGGAAAGTCATCACCACAATCCACTGCGAGGGTATGATGGCACAAGTGATAGCTCCTGCCAACACGCGCATCACATAGAACGATGACACAATCAGCATATCCACCAAATCCACATGCTTGAGCCACAGGCTGTAAGCCACATTCAGCACCATGTAGCCCAGCAAGAGCCATATCAGCTTGGGCACAAAGGCCAGCGTTAACCCAATGGCCAGCACCGCACAGGCCAGCATCGCCGCCCATCCCGCCGTCACGCTCACCTCACCACTGGCGATGGGGCGCTTGCACTTGACCGGATGCAGGGCATCGGCCTCGCGGTCCAGGATGTCGTTCAGGCAATAAACGGCACTCGCAGCCAGCGAGAAAATGACAAAGCACAGGCATGTTAACGCCAGCAGGCGCGGTTCGGTGAACTTCTTGTCAAAAAACAAGGGCAGAAACACAAACGCGTTCTTGCTCCACTGCGCGGGCCGCAACAGTTTGATGATGGGTGGCAACATATCTTGACAGATTGATTACTTTATAACATATCGCAAAGTTAATGCTTTTAGTTGGAAAAAAGAAAAAAATGAATTTTTCCTCAAAAAAATTTGGCCACGTCAAAAAGTCGCCATATCTTTGCACTCGCTTTTGAAAAGGTACCTTAGCTCAGTGGTAGAGCAGTGGACTGAAAATCCGCGTGTCCCTGGTTCGATCCCCGGAGGTACCACCGAACGCCCTAACACTTGTTGGGGCGTTTTTGTAAAATATTGGGCATTAGCCTCTTATCTTTCGCCTGGTTAATGTCATTTTGTTGAATTTGTCGGCACAAAAACGGCACAGAAGCCTTTTGTCGGCACAAAAATGACACTAATTTATGGCAATTATTTCCATTAAAAGAAGAAGTGAAGAGCGCCGCGACGGAAGCGTTGCTCTATACGCTGTTTTCCATCTGAACCGTGAAAAAATCCGTATTCCCCTTGACTTGTATGTTAAGGCTTGTGACTGGGATCCTATAAATGAGAGAGTCAGAGGTCGCGGAGGCCTTGTGCGTGATCAGAACCTGATTATTGAAAACACCCGTGGGAAGATTAATGATGTGTTGGTGCGAGCTCGCTTGGGCGGAATCCAACTTACTAAAGAAACCTTCTTCACATTATATAAACAACCCCATGGCGGACAAAGCTTTATTGGCTTTGCCCAGCAACGCCTAAAAAACAACCGGAGAGCTCTGGCATGCAATACCTGGCGGCAGCATAAAAGCATCCTAAAAAAGATTGAAGCCTATAAGCCAGACCTCCAATTCATTGAGATCACACCAGAATTTCTGAAGCTTTATGCTGCGCACTTGCGACAGTTGGGAAACGGTGATGCCACAATATGGAAAAATTTGACAGTGTTAAGAGGATACATTTTGGCTGCAGTCCGGGCAGGCTTTATCCTTAAAAACCCCATAGACTCTTTTCGTATAAAGCGTGCTGCCCCTCATATCATCTACCTTACAGAAGATGAGCTGAAACTGTTGGTGGCTCTATATAGAAAGCAAGAACTGAATGACGACGACCAAAACGTACTGCGTTTTTTCCTGTTCATGACTTTCACCTCTCTTCATATTGGTGATGCGAGAGCTCTTACGATAGAATCAATCTCGAATGACGAGCTACACTACGTTAGAAGGAAAACCAGAGTGAGAGTGTCGGTTCCTCTTTCTGCACCAGCCCGAAAATTGATAGCGTACTACAAGGGTGACCGAAAGCAAGGTCTGTTGATCCAAGGACTGACTACAGACCAGAACATCAACCGAAAACTCAAAATCATTTGCGCAAGAGTGGGCATATATAAGCCTATCAGCGCAAAGGCTGCTCGTCATACTTTTGCTACATTATATTATAAAAAGAACAAGGGCGACCTCGCGACCTTGTCTAATATCATGGGGCATTCTTCATTGGCGATGACTATGATTTATGCCCACATCAATCATGAAAACCGGGATCAGGGCATCCATGTGTTTGATACATTACTGTGCTGATTGTTAATGGCAAGGAATAAGCAGGGCCTTACCCTTTCCCGAAGTGCAACATGATGATGAACACGGCCACAACCGCAGCACCGCCGATGGTGCAAAGCAACTCTGGCCACTCCCATTTGCCGCTGGCATTGTAGTCCAGCCACTCCTTGCAGCAGCCGATGATGATGCCGCTCGTCAGCGCAGACCACAGGCCAGCGAACAGGTTAACACTCTCAAGATACACGGGCAAGGCCACCACGATGGCGGCGGCCAGCCCTGCGATAAAATGTTTCTTCTTGTCAGTCATAATTAATAATCGATAATAAATGATTCCCTTTTGACGTTCTCCCATGTGCGGTCAACACCCATACGGTAGAGGATAACCTTGCGCTGATTGTAGTCAACGGTGATGTAGTTGATATGAGGGCCACCTGAGTTCTGGTCGTATTCGGTACTTGCCGTCTTATGAGGCTGCGTAGTGACAAATATCGGCTGATTGGGCTTTAATATCGACCAGCCGTAGCAATCGCAATGTGCGTGGCCGACAAACCAGCCTACGAAGACACCATTGGCTTTGAATTCGTATTCCTCACCATTGTATGTATACGAACTACCAGTCTGGAACGCATCGACTATATTGATTGGCATGGTGTATAAGCCTTGACCGCTCTGGGTCAAGCGTTGCAAGCCCTCATGGTCACACCATTCTTCCAAAGTGTCCACCTTCATTGAGTCGGGCCTGACGTGCAGGAACACCAAGACGTGATTGGCATTGGTGGCGGCATCCTGCAACTGCCCGATGAACCACACCACTTGGTCATCGGTCATCCTGCCGAAGATGGTGGCCGAATTGTCGGGATTGGCATCCAGCCCGTCCGCCTGGTCAAGAAAGATGCACTTGTACTTGGCGCTGCCTTTCACATAGTCAACCGAGTAGTAGGTCTTGCCTTCGGGATGGTTGAGCGTCACCCCGCTGCTTTGGTACCATGCCGACTTGGTCACGATAGGCTCGATGTAGCGGG
>FLNX01003435.1_pt1 | contig 20647 bp, 17 predicted proteins | sample 1140341 | NCBI WGS metagenome assembly FLNX01 (sample SAMEA3878208, study PRJEB12797) | bioreactor metagenome | biome: Moose rumen | place: Sweden | collected 2011-10
TCATCGTGAAACGTAAGTTTTTCAAATGGTTTTACTTTGTGCATATATAACCTCTGATATTATATATGCACGTGCTTGCAGTTTTCGTCACAATTCTTGGTTAATTTCACAAAAAAATTGATTGAACTTTTTTCTGCAGCCAATTCCATCTGATCATGCGAAACAACATCCATTGCAAGCCTATTTCAAACATTTCGAAGCCTAGTCTCAGTCTTATATGCATTCACCGCCACCTGCCATTGCTCAATGCTGCATGCCTTCAACCTGTTGCGGCATTTCTTTCCGATATGGTATACTAACAGCCGTAAGGAGATTTTATGCCACAAGGATACATTCATTCCGTAGAAAGTTTCGGTGCTGTAGACGGTCCAGGAGTTCGTTTCATCATATTTCTGGCAGGATGCCCCCTGCGGTGCAAGTTCTGCCACAACCCTGACACATGGGACATCTCTAAAGGCACACTTCAGTCTGCACAGGATCTCATCTCTTCTGCCCTGTCGTGCCGTTCCTATTGGGGAAGCGAAGGAGGAATCACAGTGAGTGGTGGAGAACCGCTTGTCCAACTGGATTTCCTGATCGAATTGTTTGAACTAGCAAAAAAAGAAGGCATCAATACATGCATAGACACATCGGGAGCTCCTTTTACAAAAGAGGGGGCATGGTTTGAAAAGTTCAAGCATCTTATGGAGCTGACAGATCTGCTTCTGATGGACATAAAACACATTAACAAAGAAGAACACGTCAAGTTGACAGGAAAGGCAAATGGCAACATCGTGGAAATGTTCAAATATCTCGATGAAATCAACAAGCCAATTTGGATTCGCCACGTACTCGTACCGGGAATAAGCGACAACGATGAATATTTGAAGCAGACAGGACAATTCATCAAGACTTTGCACAATGTAAAAAGAGTTGAAATTCTGCCATACCACACATTGGGCGTGGCAAAATACAAAGAATTGGGACTGGAATACCCACTTAAGGACGTACCCATGCCAACAGCAGAGCGCATCGAAAATGCAAAGAAACTGCTCGGCTGTGATGATTACACCGAGTGGAAAAAAGCATTAGCCTGACATGACATAGCATACAAAAAAAAGCCCCGAAATCGCAAGAATTCGGGGCTTTTTAGTTTATTTTCCTATTCTACAGAGCTGCATGAGTCGCACGGGCTGCAAGCATCCCGTGCTTAACGAGTTTTGCAAGCAAAACTCGCACCGTAACTACAGAGCAGAGTGACATGTACGAGCGATAACGTCGTCCTGCTGTTCCTTTGTAAGGTTGATGAAGCGTACTGCATAACCGGAAACGCGTACAGTAAAGTTTGCGTATTCTGGCTTTTCTGGATGAGCCTGGCAGTCCTTCAGCTTTTCAACACCAAACACGTTTACGTTCAAGTGGTGAGCACCAGTGTGTCCAGAGTTAGGACTGATATCAAAGTATCCGTCAAGCACATTGACAAGGTTCTTTACCTGCTCATTCTTATCGTGTCCCAAAGCACTTGGGTTGATAGTCTGAGTGTTTGAGATACCGTCCAAAGCATAGTGGTATGGCAGCTTTGCAACAGAGTTCAACGACTTTATCAGACCCTTTGTTTCTGCACCATAAGAAGGGTTAGCTCCTGGTGAGAATGGTGCGTGAGCTGGGCGTCCGTTTGGCAGAGAACCAGTAGCCTTTCCGTATACAACGTTTGAAGTGATTGTAAGGATAGATGTAGAAGGCTCTGCATTGCGGTATGTAGGATGCTTGCGGATCTTCGTCATGAAAGTCTTGAGCAGCCATACAGCAATGTCGTCTGCACGGTCATCATCCTGACCGTAGCGTGGGAAGTCGCCTTCGACAACAAAGTCCTTGGCCATGTTCTTGACAACTTCAACAACTTCGCCAGTCTTCTTGTTCTTTACTTCAACATCACCACGGATTACCTTTACCTTTGCATACTTGATTGCAGAAAGAGAATCAACAACGTGGCTGAATCCTGCAATACCAGTTGCAAATGTACGTTTAACGTCTGTATCTTCAAGAGCAAGCTCAGCTGCTTCATAGTAATACTTATCGTGCATGTAGTGGATTGCATTCAATGTATTTACATACAGGTCGGCAAGCCATTCAAGCATGATGTCATACTTGCGTACAACTTCATTGTAATCAAGGTATTCTGACGTGATAGGTGCAATTTCCGGACCAACCTGAACGCCAGGAGTAAGTCCTGCATCTTCATCGCGACCACCGTTGATGGCGTACAGCAAAGCCTTTGCAAGGTTTGCACGTGCACCAAAGAACTGCATTTCCTTACCAGTTTGAGTTGCAGAAACACAGCAGCAGATTGAATAGTCATCTCCCCAGATTGGGCGCATGACATCATCGTTCTCGTACTGGATTGAAGATGTATCAATAGAAATGTGGGCACAGTACTTGCGGAAGCTTTCTGGAAGTCTCTTTGAATACAGAACCGTCAGGTTTGGCTCTGGAGAAGGTCCCATGTTTTCCAGTGTGTGCAGGAAGCGGAAGTCATTCTTTGTTACCTGTGAGCGGCCATCCTGTCCCAGTCCGCCAACTTCGAGCGTTGCCCAGATAGGGTCTCCAGAGAACAGCTGGTTGTAAGATTCAATGCGTGCAAAGCGAACCATGCGGAGCTTCATTACCAAGTGGTCAATGAGTTCCTGAGCTTCTTCTTCCGTGATTTTGCCAGCCTTAAGGTCCCGCTCAATGTAAATGTCAAGGAATGTTGATACACGACCAACAGACATTGCAGCACCGTTCTGAGTCTTGATTGCAGCAAGGTAGCCGAAGTACAGCCACTGAACAGCTTCATGAGCATTTGTAGCAGGCTTTGAAATGTCATAACCGTAGATTTTTGCCATTTCCTTCATGCCGTTGAGAGCCTTAATCTGCTCTGCAACTTCTTCACGAAGACGACAAACATCTTCTGTCATTGTACCGTCACCGATGTTTGCGAAATCCTTCTGCTTTTCCTTGATAAGGAAATCGATACCGTACAGTGCAACACGGCGGTAGTCGCCGACAATGCGTCCACGTCCATAAGTATCTGGCAATCCAGTCAAGATGTGGGATGAACGAGCCTTGCGGATTTCTGGAGAGTAAATCTGGAATACGGCATCAGAGTGAGTCTTATGATATTCAGTAAAGATTCTGTGCAGTTCTGGATCTGGTTCATAGCCGTACATTTCGCAAGACTGTTCTGCCATGCGGATTCCACCATAAGGCATGAAAGCCCTCTTCAAAGGCTTGTCTGTCTGCAAACCAACAACCTTTTCAAGGTCTTTTCCTTCTGGGCAGATGTATCCTGCAGGATGAGCTGTAAGGCCTGTTACAACCTTTGTATCCATATCGAGAACACCAGTTCTCTTTTTTCCGTCCTTGCCAACGGAAACTTTATTATGTTCTTCTTTCTGCAATTTCTGCAACTCATCAAACAGCTTCTTCGTTGCAGATGTAGGTCCCTTTAAAAATTTCTCATCACCATCATACGGTGTATAGTTGTTCTGAATAAAGTCACGAACATTAACTTCTTCTTTCCACAAACGGCCGTTAAAACCGTTCCATTCTTCTCTTTCGATCATAGACAGACCTCTCAAAAAATATTTCAACTAAAGACTAAATACCCATCAAGAACAACGCTTTGCAACGTTCGTTCTTCCGTCTCTGATAATAATTCAATCAAGAAAAAAAATCAATACATTTTGTGTAAAAAAGCATCCTTGTACACCATATTTAGTGTACAAGTCCAAAAACTCGGTTTGAAAAGCCCAGGCTTTCACACCCGGGCTTTTCATTTCAGCATACGCTTTTACTTGGAAAGTCTTGCTTCCAAATCGTCAAGAATCTCGCTAAGTTCTTTTGGCAAGTGCTTTCCGAACTTAGGATAGTGGTTTTCACGGATATCCTTGACTTCCTTCTTCCATCCTTCAACATCAACCTTGAGGATTTCTGGCAGAGTCTTCTTGTAATATTCTGGGAGACCTTCTGTATTGATTGCTCCTTCTTTTGGCATGTATCCAATTGGAGTGTCAATGCAGTTGTCCTTTCCGTTGCAGCGGTCGAAAATCCATGCAAGAACACGGCTGTTGTCACCGTATCCAGGCCACATGAATCCACCAGGAAGATCCTTGTTGTTTTCATCCTTGCGGAACCAGTTGACATAGAAAATCTTTGGCAGCTTGTCCTTGTCCTTTGCAGCATTGCCGACATCAATCCAGTGCTGGAAATAGTCACCCATGTTGTATCCACAGAATGGGATGATTGCAAATGGGTCACGGCGAATCTTGCCGACTTCTGCTGCATTGATTGTAGAAGCAGCTGTAATTTCAGAACCAACGATAGAGCCAAGGAATACACCGTGATTCCATGAACGAGACTGGTGTACAAGAGGAACAGTTGATGGTCGGCGACCACCAAAGAGGATTGCAGAAATAGGTACACCCTTTGGATCTTCCCATTCCTTTGCAATACATGGGCACTGGTTTGCAGGAGCTGTAAAGCGTGCATTTGGATGGGCAAATTCTTCGCCCTTAGGTGACTTGTCCTTTGCAAGAGCATCACGAGTGTTGCCCTTCCAGTCAACAAGCTTGCCCTTTGCAGGGTATCCGATACCTTCCCACCAAACGTCTCCGTCTTCTGTCAAGGCACAGTTTGTGTAGATTGTATTCTTTTCTGCAGAAATCAAAGCGTTCTTGTTTGATTCTGCTGATGTTCCAGGAGCAACGCCAAAGAAACCTGCTTCTGGGTTGATTGCATACAGGCGACCGTCATCACCGAACTTCATCCATGCAATGTCATCGCCAACAGTTTCAACCTTCCATCCTGGGATAGTAGGAATCAACATGGCAAGGTTCGTCTTGCCACATGCAGATGGGAATGCACCTGTTACATATTTAACTTCGCCCTGTGGGTTTGTAAGCTTAAGGATGAGCATGTGCTCAGCAAGCCAGCCTTCCTGACGGGCAATAACCGTTGCAATGCGGAGGGCAAAGCACTTTTTTCCAAGAAGGGCGTTTCCACCGTATCCAGAACCGTAAGACCAGATGAGGTGCTCTTCCGGGAACTGTGAAATGTATTTGTGCTCAACATCTGCGCAAGGCCAAACACCGTTGTCCTTTTCGCCATTGTTGAGAGGCTTACCTACAGAGTGCAGACATGGAACCCAATCACCGTCAGTTCCAAGATATGACCATACCTTTTCGCCAGCACGAGTCATGATGTCCATGTTGAGAACAACGTACTCTGAGTCGGTAAGTTCAATACCGTATTTTGCTATAGGAGAACCGAGAGGTCCCATGCAGAAAGGAATGACATACATGGTGCGACCGTGCATACAGCCTGTGTACAATCCTTTCATTGTAGCTTTCAGTTCTTTTGGATCAATCCAGTGGTTTGTAGGACCAGCATCTTCTTCCTTTACAGAAGAAATAAATGTACGAGATTCAACACGTGCAACATCGCTTGGAAGTGAGCGGAACAGGAAACAGTTTTCCTTTGCCTTCAGCGGTGTAGCAAGACCAGCTTTTACACATTTCTGCATAAGCTCATCGTATTCTTTTTTAGAACCGTCACAAACAACAACATTGTCCGGCTCACACATTTTAACACATTCTTCAACCCAAGCTTTGATTCCTGAGTGTTTGATGTCATTAAGAGTCATACTTCAACTACTCCTACAGTTGAGGAAAAGAATGGCGAAACAGATATTTTAACAACGTAACAGAGCTGCTTTCATCCATGCATTCATGCACATATTCATTTCCTTATGGATTTAACTATACTCCAAATTCTGCTTATATTCAACAAGCTACATACCGATATTGTCTAAATCTATGGAAAAAAATCAGTTCACTTTTTGCCCCGACTGCGGCAGCAAAAACATACAGACACACGGGGACGGGCGAAAATGGAGCTGTCCAGACTGTGGCTTTACCCTGTACAACAATGTTGCCAGTGCAGTAGGAATCATCCTTGAAAATGCAGAAGGAAAAATCCTTTTTGAACGGAGGGCAAAGGAACCGCGCAAAGGTTTTCTTGCACTGCCGGGAGGATTTGCCGAACCTGACGAAACGGGAGAACAGGCCGCTTTCAGGGAATGCCTGGAAGAAATTGGAGTAGCACCTGAACAGGTCCGCTACCTGTGCTCGTTTCCAAATACCTACGAATACAAGCACGTACTGTACAAAACATGCGACATGTTCTTTACGGCAACACTTCCCAAGGAGTTTACGCTCCGCCCCCAGCAGGGAGAAGTTTCAGCCTTTGAATGGGTTCGCATTTCATCAAAACAGGACGTTGAGCAGTGTCCGCTTGCATTTGTTTCTGCAAGGAATACGCTGCTTGCATGGCTTGAAAAAAAACAGGAGGACGCTTGATGAACATGCCGCTTGCAATATGCCTGACGGGAACAGTCCTGTACACCATCATCCTTGCCGTATACGGCGTAAAGATTTCAAAGGCAAAGAAATATGTTGAACAGCACAGTGCCCCGGGAACAATCGTGCCGCGCTCATCAAAATCGTTCAAGACTATTTTCGTAATGGCATTCCTGCTCATCCTGCTGCCGTTTTTGATTCCGCTTCAGACGTATGTCATTGCCATTGTGGTGGCAACAGGCGTGTTGGGAGCGTACATTGCACTGAAAGACCGCTTGGAAGAAGTCAATGCATTAAAGGACAGCTCGAAAAACTGAATTTTTTCGAGGTTCCCAAAGTAAAATCTTTTACATGTCTAGACATGAATTTCTTTTTCTGATATAGTAATAACAGCTTTAAGGCGTCTTACCCAAGTGGTAAGGGACTGGTCTGCAAAACCATCATGCATCGGTTCGATTCCGATAGACGCCTCTGCCAAGAAAGCCTTACCTTATGCAGTAAGGCTTTTTTGCTTTTCAGGCTTTTCGAGCTAAGCTGGAGCCTGTTTCCATATTTTATTAAAGGGCTGTTCCTGTACTCCTTTGGAACAGCCCTTATTCGTTTTAAAGAGGTCTCCCCTTCGGATGAATGATAAATCAGTACTCAGCGAGCGAGAAAACAGATCGGCGGGGAGACAGAGTCATTGCCTGCCTAAAAATTTTCTTCAGACTTGATGATAAACATCTTGATGCCTTCACCCTTGAACCGCTCCTTTACCGCCTTGATGACGGCCTTTGCAGTCGGCAAAAAGGCATCTTCCAAGTAACTGACCATCAGAAAGTTCGTCTCAGGCCATGTTGACGTGCCCAGCTTTCTGTCATTGCCTCCGCGTCCATACACCAGCGGCACAACAGAATACAAGATGTCGGGGATATACTGCTCCAAGGCATCGGTAATGTCCTCTTCGACGGATTTATTTGCAATGATTTCAATTCTGTACATTTACAACTCCTTCGGATCCTTTTCCGATGCTGCACGAATCTCACTCGCCCGCTCCAGTAGCGAGGGCTTGCGGAGTTCCATAGGCTCCGCATGATCCGGCATAGCAATGGTGATGCGGCTTTTCGTACTTTTCTTTTCCCGCATGATGAGCGAATACAATACAGGAATCAAAAACAGAGTAATGAAGGTAGAGCTGGTAAGGCCGCCGGCAACAGCAAGGCCTATCGGCTGCACCATGCCGGCACTGCCACTCGTTGCAAAGCACATGGGGAGCATTCCCAAAATGGTTGTAAGGGTTGTCATCAATACAGGACGCAGACGGCTTGTTCCCGCTTCAAGACAGGCTTCCTTCATTTTCATGCCGCGTTCCAGCAAAAGATTCGTATAGTCAACAAGAATGATACCGTTGTTAACGACAATGCCAATAAGCATAATCAAGCCGACTGCAGTCATCATGGAAATTGCCTGCCCCGTAAGCTTATAGATTCCTACAACACCAATGACAAGAAATGGAATGGTTGCAATGTTGATGACAGGAGCCTTAAAGCTTTCGTAAGTTGCAGCCATAACGCCAAACACCAAAAGGATTGCCATGATGCCTATTTTGGCATATACGCGCCACTGCTCGTTCATGTTTTTCCATGCACCTTCGTAGGTCAGCGAAACACCATCTGGAATAATGAACGTACTGCCAATCCGTTCCTTTATTTCGTCTTCCACATCATTTGCATTTGCATCAGTCAGAATGTTCGCCTTTACATGTACAATGCGCGTCCTGTTTTCGTGCCTGATGCTGACAGGACCAAGTCCCTTTTCTACGGATGCAAAGTTTGACACGCTCACCAGTCCGTTAGTTCCCTGCACGTAAATCTGTTCCAAGTCAATGACCTGTTCACGGTCTTGCGGCCTGAGCATGACGTACACGGTATAGTCATCTCCGTTTTCACGGTATGTTGTTGATGAAGCTCCCTGAATGCAGGCATAAATTTCATTTGCAACTGCAGTCACGCTTACACCGAATGCATACGCCCTGTCGCGGTCAACCTTGATTTCAACCTGCGGCAAGCCTTCTGTCGTATCAATGGAAGGCTCTCCCAAATCAGAAATCGATGTCAGAACATCGGACACCTTGTTGGCAATGTCCAGTGCACTGTCAAGGCTGTTGCTTCGGATAACGATGTCAATGTCATCACCCGTCATTTGACCGCGCATCCCCCGTCCAAAAGAAAACCTGACATCGGTAAAGTCCGAAAAATGAGGCCGCAACTTTCTTTGAACGGCTTCGCTGTCGTCAATCTGTTCTGCAGAATCCGGCAGCGTAATTTCAATGGAACCAGTATATGTGGAACTTCTGCGTCCGCCTCCTCCGACTGTGGAAATAATGGTTTTGTACCCCTTTATTTCCTGACGCACAATCTCCTCAAATTCACTGACGATGCCCGATGTCTCTGCAAGTGTCGTTCCTGTTGGCAACGTAATGTTCAGCGTAACACTGGAATCTCGACCACCCGTCATCATGGTAAAATGCATGGTAAAAATGAGCATGGCCGATATGCCGAGCAACGTAAGGCAAACAAGAATCGTAATAAAACGATGAGACAAGGCTGCCTTCAAGGCCTTGCGGTACACAAAGCGGACTGCATCCTGTACCTTGCCGAAAATCATATAGAGGGCTTTGAACAGCGGATTCCTGACAGGGCGTTCATTGCGGTTTGTAAGAGGAAAGAAATGCCCCGCAAGCACCGGCACAAGAAAGATGGCTACCAGAATACTGCTCAGCAAGGCAATGACGATGGTAAAAATCATGCCCTTGAACATCTGCCCGTACATGCCCAAGTCGGCCATGTAAAACAAGAACGGAACAAAGACGCAGACGGTGGTAAGGTTTCCCGACATAACGGACATCATCATTTCTTCGCTGCCGAGGATGGCGGCAATGTTTGCCTTGGTTCCCCTCGCACGATATGCATAAATGTTGTCTATCATAACGATGGACGCATCAACAATCATGCCGACACCAAGAATAAGGCCTGTAAGCGTCATCATGTTCAGCGTAATTCCTGCAAAGTTCATGCACAAAAGGGTAATGAGCATTGAAAGCGGAATGGAAATTGCAATGATGATTGTACTTTTGAATGAGCACAAAAACACATACAGAATGACAACGGCAAGTAAGAGTCCCTGCCAGGCAGATTCAATCAGAGTGCTGATGGTATCACGTATCATTTCCGTGCTGTCGCTGACAATTTCAAGAGAAACATCGCTGGGCAGTACTGCCTGAGCTGCCTTTATCTTGTCGTAAACGGCATTGGCTACCGTAACGCTGTTTTTTCCTGACTGCTTGGTAACAGACAGATATACGCCGGGCACTCCGTTAATGTAAACTTCACGAGTTGCATCGGAATAGCCCAAAAAGGCTCGTCCAAGGTCTGAAATTCTGACAGCATAGCCGTTGACCGTCTTAATGACGGTATTGTTTATTTCGTCTACGCTTGTATATTCGCCGGTGGTGCGGATGGAGTAATTCGTTTTGCCTTCCGTGATTGTACCGCCGCCCAGCTCCAGATTCTGTTTGGCAAGCGAAGACGATACGGTGGTGAGCGAGAGTCCGTAGGCCTGAAGCCTGTTCTGTTCCAGTTCCACGCGTACGATTTTTGTCCGTCCACCGTTTACACTCGCTTCACCAACACCATCGGCTTGTTCAAGGATGTCGCACACAGTGTTTTCAGCGAGCATCTTCAAATCATCGGCGGAACGGTTTCCCCTGATTGCGATGCGCATGATAGGAGAAGAATCTGCATCCATCTTAAAGATTGTAGGAGTAACATTGTCCGGCAGGGAACGTGTTACACGGTCAAGCTTGTCGCGGACATCGTTCGAAGCAATGTCCAAGTCCGTTCCGTAGTTGAATTCCAGGGAAACTGTACACGCCCCCTCTGAGGATGTAGAGGTTATGCTTTTGAGGTTGCTCAGACTGACAAGGGCATTTTCGATTATGGTCGTTACCGATTTTTCAACGGTCTCAGGACCTGCGTTGGAATAGGATGCCGAAACCATCAAGTAGGGCATATCTACATCGGGGAACAAACTGAGCGATATGTTGCTTATGGTAAATGCACCAAGGATACCGAGCAGGGCAAAGGTTATAAGCGTCAGAATGGGGTGTTCCAGAGTTTTTCGGCTAATCATTTGTCTACCCCATCATGGCCGCTTGCAGTTAAACTGCTTGCAGTTATATCCTTAACAGCACTGCCGTCGCCCAAAACGCGCATTCCTTCAATGACCATCTTTTCGCCTTCGCTTACGCCAGAAAGCAGCTGCACCACATTGTCTACAGTCTTGCCTACAGAAACTTCTCGCTGGCTGACGGTATTGTCAGAATTTACTATATATATGTACTTCTTGTTGGATTTTTCAATGACGGCATCAGACGGAATGACAACAGCTCCATCATACACATCCGTATACAGCTTTACTTTTGCAAACATGCCTGCATTGATGCGCATGTCCGACGTATCAAATTCAAGCGTAACTTCTTTGGTGCGGCTCGTGCTATCCACAACAGGAGACACACGAATGACCGTTGCAACAAATACAATGTCCTGATAGGCTTCGAGCGTAACATCGGCCTTTAGTCCTGTCCGCAGCGAAGAAACATAGCGTTCAGGAACGCTTGCCGTAAGCTGAAGATGTTCCACATCGCCCACCGTTGCAATTTTTGTTCCCGTAGAAACAGTCATGCCCTGCTTTATGGGCAGGGTTGTAACAGTTCCGCTTATGGGGGCGTGTACAGGATTAAGGGCATATTGCATTCCCGGTGAAGAAGGGTCTATCTTGGCAATCAAATCGCCTTTCTTTACGAATGAGCCAAGACTTACAAACACATCCCTGATTTTGCCGCCGATTTCAGGGAACACGTCTACAGAAGTACGAGGCTCAATTTCGCCTGTCGTAAATATGTAGTCTTGCAAAGGCGTAATGGCGGCAATCTGTGAACGGATGCTCGTTACATTGGCAGACTGCTGTGCAGATTTAGTCTGCGAAGCAGCCTTTCCTTGCTGTGCTTTTTTGCCTTGCGAATCTTCGCCATCACCAGAACGTTTGCCTGACTGTCTGTCCGACTGTTTTTGGCTTCCGTTGCCCTTACCTGCAGAGGCTCCATTTTGTGACGGAGCACTACCATGGCTGCCTTGTGACGGCTGACCGGCAGCATCATTTGAACCTTTTACATACATATATGTTGCAAACAGCAGTGCTGCACACACCAAAACTGCAATTACAGCTTTTACAAATTTCATATATATCTTCCTTTATTAGAGTTGTTCTTTTTTCGATAGCGTACCGAACGGAACTCCTATCGTATTTTCCAATTCAAGAATAGCTTTTATGAGGCTGTATGCCTCTGACTTTAGGTTGACACGTGCCTGAAACAGGCTGTCCGAAGCATTTTGCAGCGTCAGGATGTCTTTTTTGCCATTGTTGTATGCATCAAGAGTCAGGTCATAGGACTGCTTTGCATAGTCTATGCTCTGCCGGCGCAGGCTGATTGTAGACTGCAGCTGATTGATTTTATTCATGTACGACTGGCAGTTGATTTTTAATGACAGCTTTGCATTTTCAAGCTTGAGTTTTAGCGATTCTATATTGTCCTTTTGGTTTGCAATGCTTTGCACCCCGCTTGACCATGGCATAAAGCCGTCCAGCGGAATTGAAACGCCAACAGAAAGCGTTCCACCGTGCATCCAGTCGGCACCATCGGACAGACTTTTGTTAAGGTTGTACGAATAGCTTCCTGAAAGCGTCGGCCCATACGCACTTAGCCTTGCCGCCAAAAGATTATTATTTGCAATCTGAATTTCCTTTTCTATGGAAGCAACCTCCGAAGAATGCTTTGACAGCTCGTCAATCGAAATGTCATCAATGGAAAGAATGTCATCCAGACTACCGTCAAGGGTAATGTCGGTGTCCAAGTCGAGTCCCAAAAGCTGCTTGAAGACAGACTTGTCATTTTCAAGCGTTACCTTTGCACTTTCAAGGGAGGTTTTTGCATTCTGATATGACAGCTGGCTGTTCAGGACATCCAGTCGGGGCAAAAGACCTTTATTGTATTTTGTAACGTTGGAACCATATATTTCCTTTGCAGTTTCCAAATTCTTTTCAAGAAGGGATATGTTTTCCTGTTCAAACAGGATTCCGTAAAAGGTTTCGCGAACGTTTAATTCAACAGTCCTTACGGCAGTGTTATAGTCGAGCTGCTGCTTTTCGTAATTCAATGAAGCTCCCTTTACGGTCGTTCCGATGGAAGGATGCAGCTTCATGTTTACGCTTCCTCCAATTGAAACGGTAGGATCCTTTGAATAGTCAGCATCGTTCTTTAAGAGGCCTGTCGCTGGCAAGGATTTTGAAATTTGAGCATTTACAGAAACAGAAGGCGCAACAGAATTCCATGAGAAAGTTTTAGCTCGCTGGGAAGTCCGTAATGCAATGTCGCTCTGCTTGATGCTCAAATTGCCTTCCAAGGCATGGTCTACGGCATCGTCTACAGTCAAAGTTACGGCATTTGCCCGCCATGCCTGCAAGGAAAGCATCACCATCAGAAAAATCAGACTGCAAGCCTGTTTCCTTAAAATCATTCAAACCTCCTTATGTATTGTACAGGACATCTACAATTATAGGCAAGAGGAAAAATGAATTCAAAAACTGCATGTTATTTTTTTATAACCTTCTGTTATTTATGACTGCCGTATGATACAGTACGGTTTACCCCTAAAGTGCAGAAGCATACAAGAATGCACAGCAAGTTTTGCCAGCGAAGGTGTTTTCAAAGGGGGCTGTAATTGCATACATGAAAGAAAATCGGTAATATAGAAGATTATGGACTTGATAAAGAAACTTGAAGATCTTTCAAAGCGTTTTGAAGAGGTGTCAAAGCTTATAGCTGACCCAGATTTGGTCAAAGACCAGACTAAATACAAAGACACCATGCGCGAAAACCAATATCTTTCCGACCTTATGGATTTGTATGCCCAATACAAAAAGATTTTGAACGGAATAGAAGAAGACACACGGCTCATCACCGAAGAAGAAGACCATGACATGAAGGAGCTTGCGCGCGAAGAACTAAAAGAATACGAAGAGCAAAAGCCCAAGCTGGAAGAGCAGATAAAGCTGAAGCTCATTCCGCCAGACCCGCTTGACGAAAAGAACATCATCCTGGAAATCCGAAGTGCTGCAGGTGGAGACGAAGCAAGTCTGTTTGTGCGTGACTTGTGGGAAATGTACATTCATCTTGCAGAACGCAAGGGATGGAAAACGGAAAGCATGGAAGTGCAGGAAACTGAGGTAGGCGGATTCAACAAAATCGTTACCTCCATCAGTGGCAAGTTTGTATACGGAACGCTTCGTTGGGAAAGCGGCGTTCACCGCGTACAGCGAGTTCCAGCCACAGAGTCTCAGGGAAGACTTCAGACGTCAACGGCTACAGTTGCCGTTTTGCCTGAAGCAGACGAAACGGAAATTGTCATCAAGCCAGAAGACGTACGCGTAGACGTCATGCGTGCCGGTGGTCCAGGCGGACAGTGCGTCAACACGACGGACTCTGCAGTGCGCTTGACACACATTCCAACAGGCATCGTAGTCATTCAGCAAGACGAAAAATCTCAGCATAAAAACAAGGCAAAAGCATTTCAGGTGCTCCGCGCACGACTCTTTGACCTTGAAGAAAGCAAAAAGCAGGCAGAACGTTCAAAGACGCGGCAAAGCATGGTTGGTTCAGGTGCCCGCAGTGAAAAAATCAGGACATACAATTTTCCTCAGGACAGAATTACAGACCACAGAATCAACATGTCTGTACACAATCTGCCAAGCTTCATGATGGGCAACATGGACAATCTGTTGGATGCCTTGAACGTATACGCAAAAGAAGAACAATTCAAAGACATTTCTGATTTAGCATAGTGACAATCCGAGTAATGACAATCCGAGAACTCCGTGCAAGCAGCATTCAAGCGTTGTCAGCATCAAGTCCTTCTCCAGAGCTTGATGCTGACTGCCTGCTGCAATATGTACTGGCATGTGACAAGACGCACATTCTCTTTCATGGCGAAGAAGCGGTTGCTCCAGAACAGGCAGAACAATTTTCTTCATATATACAAGCCCGCAAGACAGGCCTGCCTGTGGCATACCTTACTGGCTCAAAAGAATTTTTCGGCTATGATTTTTTCGTTACGCCCGATGTCCTTATCCCAAAGCCAGACACAGAAATGCTTGTAGAAAAGGCCCTTGAAGCAATTAAAGAAAAGACACTGCATAAAGAACGAATCCTTACTATCTGCGACATGTGCACAGGAAGTGGCTGTGTAGGATTGAGCATACTAAAAGCCTGCCATGACATGCACATCGTAAAGCCAGAATTTCTTCCGGCTGTGACAATGGCGGACATAAGCGACAAGGCACTCGACATTGCTCGACAAAATGCGGAGCGGCTTTTGTCTTCTGCACAGAGGACAAAAGTAAAATTCGTGCGGACAAACTTGTTTCAGATGGTAAACGGTACGTTTGAGATAATAGTAACAAATCCGCCGTACATTCCCGGTATCGAAGCACGGGAATTATTGCTTGACGGCAGGAGCGAACCTTTGCTTGCACTGGACGGAGACATCGATTTCATGGGCAACGCCACAGGGGAACACGACGGACTTGGCATCATGCGAAATCTTGTACCTCAGGCTGTTGAACACCTGTCACCAAACGGCATACTCATTGCAGAAGTCGGTGAATACAATGCAGAAATGACTGAATACATCTTTCGTAAATCAGGGCTTTCAGACACACATATCTATAAAGACCTTTCAGGTCAGCTCAGAGACATTTTGGGAGTAAAACGCTAGTTCAACGAAGAGTAAGAATATGAAACGCACAATTGCATTCTGTTTGGCATTTATTTCTGCCGTCATCCTCATAATTTTATCTTCATGCACCTTTGAAGACATCTCTAGGGAACAATCAGCATGCTGGACTTTCAAAAACAGAGCAGAAGGATATGATTACATAGAAATAGAAATTCTAACGACCGACAACAGAGAGTCAAACAAATTTAAATTGCTTCCCGGAGAGGAACATACCTTTAATTGGAAAACCAGTGACAGGGACGCACAAATTCCATTCAGGTTCAAAAGCCATAAAGATGAAGACAAGACTCTGAATGCCGTTCATTTTAAATGTTACAGTGATGTAAAGGTCATTGTCTTTTACGTACAAGAGAGCTAACAGGCACTCTGGCTAATCGTCCTTTCCCGATTTCTGATTTTTTTTATCAGAAGCCTTGCCCATATCCCATTCAACCTTAACAGTACGGTGCTCTATGTCGGGAATCCGCAAAAATGTAAGACAACTAGCAGAATGAACGGTAATGCCCCTGTTGCGGCTTACATAGCCTACTATCGGATCGCCCGGTTCAGGACAACAGCACTTTGCAATGGTAACAAAGAAATTAGTCGAATCTTCTATCCGGATGAGTCCTGTATAGCTGCTTTCTTTTTTCTTTTGCTTGCGGTGTCTTCCTTCTGCAGCCCGCTGCTCTGCAATCTGCTGGGAATGCAATATATTTGCTGCAATTTCAGCTTCGCGCTTTGCCACGGCTTCCTTATCGATGAATGTAGGATCGTTGGCTACAAGCCATGAATGTATTTTTTGATGAGCCTTACTTGTTTTTACGGCCTTGAGCTGAGCCTGCGTAGGATGAGCCTGAGGATTCGTAAGGATTTCTACAATCTGTGTATTTTTCAAAGGCGCAGTAAGCGGAATGATTTTTCCGTCAGCTTTTGCACCGACAATCTTTTCTCCGATTGCAGAGTGAATCGAATATGCAAAGTCAATGGCATTTGCACCTGCAGGCAGTTGCTTTACGTCTCCCCTTGGAGTGAATACATAAATTTCGTCTCCCAAAAGTTCGTTTTTAAGCTCTTCAAAGAACTTTTCATCACTCAGGTGTTCGTCGCGAAGTTCCCGCAACTGATTTATGATGCTCAGGTCTTCTGCACGCACCGTATCCTTGTTTGTACCCTTTTTATACAACCAGTGAGAAGCAACTCCATGTTCTGCAACATTATGCATGTCCTGTGTGCGAATTTGAATTTCAAGCGGCTTTCCCTCGCACAATACAGTTGTATGCAGGGACTGGTAACCATTTGACTTTGGCATTGCAATATAGTCCTTAAATCGACCTTCGAGAGGTTTCCACAAACTGTGGACTATGCCTACCAACGTGTAGCAATCATTGACCTGAAGGCAAATGATGCGCAATGCCAAAAGATCATACAGTTCGCCCGGCTCTTTGTTCCGTTTCCGCATTTTCTGATAGATTGAGTAAAAATGTTTTGCACGGCTTGAAATTGTAACAGGTATACCCATTTTTTCAGTTGCCGTATAGATTTTTTTTACAGCCGAAGCAAGATAGACATCCCGTTCCTGTTTTTTTTGGGCTACAATGGTCTTTATCTGTTGAAATGCTTCTGGATTAGAATATTTCAAGCTTAAATCTTCCATTTCATTCTTTACGTCTTTCATGCCAAGACGTCCGGCCAGAGGTGCCCAAATTTCAATGACCTCGGCAGCAACAGCTTTTTGAGCATCTGGGGTAACAGATTTCAAGTTCCTCATGCGGTCAAGTCGATCGGCAAGCTTAACGAGAATAATGCGAATGTCATCAACCATTGCAAACAGCATTTTTCGTATGGAATCGGACTGCTGCATTGAAGATGTCTGAAGCTTTAAATTAGTGATTTTAGCAGTACCGCTACAAATATTTGCAACATCCTTTCCAAATTTTTCTTCTATTAATTTAAGGCATTCATTGTCAACATCCAGAATGTTATGAAAAAATCCTGCAATGATGGTATCGCAGCTAAGACGACTTTCTGCCAGCACACAGGCGACACGCATTGGATGCAAATAGTATGGCAGTCCACACTTTCTGTTCAAGTCTCCTGTAAGGGATATAAGAAAGTCCCATGCCATGCGGATTTTTGATTCTTCTTCAGAGGTATAATAGCCAAGATATGTATTAAAGAATGTATCTATCAGAACCTGTGGATCTGTTACAGTTTTATTAGTCGCAAAAGTTTCTGTCTGCAAATCAAGCCCCCCATATTCCTTATTAAAGCATTTTCCTTGCGGAAATGCAATAATTCATACATAATGAAAGGAATGACACGGGAAGAATTTCAATTTATTGTGGACATAAAAAAAGAGTACGAATTTTTGGCAAACGGAAAGCGGTATACCCTTACTTATGGAAAAGATGATTCGGGAAAAGATTACATAGCACTCGGTCGGCTGTATGACCAGCCTGAACGCTATGCAAGTTTTGGAGACCTAATGAATCATGCAAAAATAGAAAATCAGTATGTACGCGAGCTTATTGCATTTCTAGAGCCGTAGCAAGGGCTTCGGCTGTCGTAAATTGAATTGCATGAATGCCCAGACTTGCAGCAGCCTCACAGTTTTCTTTTTTATCATCAATAAAGACGGCATCTTCTGGCTTTACTTTTTCTGCGGCAAGAATGATGTTCCAAAATGCAACATCTGGTTTTGACACACCCATCAGGAAAGATGCATAGGTCTGATCAAACAATTCATAATCGCCACGCTCACAGTGATTCCTGTAGTGAGAATCGATGGTATTCGTTCCACATACAACTCTTTTTCCTGAAGCTTTCAATCGACGTACAATGTCACACGTCTGTTCATTCCTAACGGGATGAAACAGCCAGTGCCACCAATCCGTTTTAACGGCTATGCCTGAACGCTGGGAAAAGGAATTCCAGAACTCTTTCGTTGAAATTGCACCATCAGAAAGCTGCGCAAGAAGCTCATCTGAAAATGCATGAAAGTCATCCACGGATACATGCAGGGTTTCACTCATTTGTTTTTCTATGAAAGCACTTGTTGTAACCACTCCACCCATGTCAAATATATACAATGAATATTGTTTATACAATGAATTTTGTTTATACAATGAATTTTGTTCCATCTCACAGACCCTCTTCATTGAAATCAAAGAATTTCCTTATGTTGGAAAATGTCTCCAACCGTTCATAATACTGAGAAGCAGTTCCAAATCCATACGAAGCCCAGATGAATGGTATACCGGCTTGAGTACAGGCATCGGCATCCCCCTGAGTGTCTCCGACATAGACGGGATGCTGAATCTGGTTCCTTGTCACAAGCAGCTGAAGATTCTCAGCCTTGCCTTTTCCTGTCCGCCCAAAACATTCAAAATCCTTTACATAATCAGTCAGAGCTGTTTTTTCCAGCATCAATTCAATGTACCCACTCTGACAATTACTTACTACATAGATGTTTTCGCTTGCAGCAATTTTTTTTACAGTATCAACAACTCCTGGATAGCAAATGTCAAGTTCATTTTCCTTTAATGCAATCTGCTCTTCCGAACAACAATGAGACATAAGAATATCTCGCTTGGAACAATCTAACTGAGGCCATAAATCTTTTGCAATGACATCCATGGTCTTGCCAAATTCCTTTTGAAGCATCTGTGCGTTAACCTTAGGAGCATCAAAACCAGAAATGTCAATCGCTTTATTCCATGCAACAGCAACAATTCCTGTCGTATTCCAAATTGTACCGTCAATGTCCAAAATCAATGCATCAAATTTCCTCTTCATCAACATGCAAAAAGAGTATCATAACTCGACAAAAAATGCTATGCTTAGTATAATTTAGAATGTCAATGTTTCACGTAAAAAATAAATGCAAATGTATCATACCCATTCTCTTGCTATGCACCGTATCTTTGGTTGCAGAAGAAGATGACATTGTTCCTGACAATTATGTCTCAGCAGACATAAAGGTCTCGACAGACAGGAAAGACAACAGCAAGAGAACATTGATAACAGAAATGACAGCAGGACACTACGAGGAAAACTGGTTCCTGAATGCTGGCATGCGCATGCAAGAAGACATGACGGACTTTACGGGAAACATAGGGCTTAAAGACCTCTATTTCAAAAAATATCCAATACAAATTGGCTCGACTCTTGAAGGCTATTATCACATAAAATTCATTGAAATTGGAACATTTGAACAAAACATGTTTGCAGCAGCATCCTATTTCCTTAACTTAAAGCCTTCCAACACACGTTTAACAGTCTTTTTCGGTGCAGGATTAAAAGGAAGTTATCTAGCTGTAGATGCACACAATCCCCCGAAATGGAATGCGTATCCAGTTGTATCCATCTTTATTTCTCAAAACTTTGCAAATTTCCTCACTATTAATGCAGGAATTCGAACTTTTTCATATTTTGTTTCAACAGCATTTATTGAACCTCAATTTTTTGCCAGCATTGATCTGCATTTAAACAAGCAATTAACTATACAAGCAGGTGTTGAAGGTATATACAATTCCTATCGAAAACTTGAAGATTTAAAAAATAACATGGATACACTAGAGCTTCAAAACCTCATCTTTAATGCAGGAATAAAGTATCAGTTCTAATATAAGAAACCCCTAAAAAAGTTTTAAAACTGAAGTTTTAAAACTTTTTTAGGGGTTGTCAGAAAATCACTATACTTCAATTGATTGAAAATAAAGAAGAACATAAAAGAATAAAAAAAGCCGGCAGCCACCTGCTTTCGCGGGGCCGTGCCCCACTATCATCGGCGCAGGAGAGCTTGACTTCCGTGTTCGGTATGGGAACGGGTATTGCCTCTCCGCCATGGCCACCGGCATCATTGCCTGTACTCGCCGCAGGTGCACATCAGGGGCACATCGCCCGGGCTGCCGCACCGCAGGACTCGTTCGGGAAAACGCAACAGCAGGAAAAGGAGGGGAAAGCAGTAATATGGCCAAGCCGCACGGATTATTAGTACCGCTCGGCTGTGCACGTCGCCGTGCCTGCACCTGCGGCCTATCAACCGGATGGTGTCTCCGGATCCTTCAGGAGGGTCACGCCCTCGGGGATGTCTCATCTCGGGGTGGGCTTCCCGCTTAGATGCTTTCAGCGGTTATCCCTTCCGAACTTAGTTACCCGGCACCTGCGCCTGGCGGCACAACCGGCAAGCCAGAGGTTCGTCCACCTCGGTCCTCTCGTACTAAAGGCAGCCCCCCTCAGACATCCAACGCCCGCAACAGATAGGGACCGAACTGTCTCGCGACGTTCTGAACCCAGCTCACGTACCGCTTTAATTGGCGAACAGCCAAACCCTTGGGACCTGCTCCAGCCCCAGGATGCGATGAGCCGACATCGAGGTGCCAAACTTTCCCGTCG
>FLNX01000181.1_pt1 | contig 20637 bp, 19 predicted proteins | sample 1140341 | NCBI WGS metagenome assembly FLNX01 (sample SAMEA3878208, study PRJEB12797) | bioreactor metagenome | biome: Moose rumen | place: Sweden | collected 2011-10
GGGGCATCCACCATGCCCCCTCAAAGTAGCATATCGCTCTATGATATTCTACCTTAAACCATACTATGCTTTCGTTGGGCTTCCATTCGCTATAAAGCGCATAAATAGTTTCCTTTATCTGTGTCAGCACGTCATCTGTGGCCTGGTCTTTAGAAATGTTTAGTCTTATCTGCATAAAGCCCAACTTGCTTGGTTTATCAGCAGAAATGGCTGCCACATATTCAAATGCCTTGAAACGCTCTAATCTTTCTTGATAGACCATTGCCACGTCTTGTGTATATGGATTGACAAACGTATTAATGCGGATAATAAGAGTCTGATTTGCAGGATCAAGTTTCAAATAGAATTCGTTTTTTTCATCGCGCAAATCATTATCACTTGTTGGGGGACATTCAAAAATTCGGGATAATCGGAGGGTTTCAGAGGAGAATCCTTCGGTATTCACTACTTTTTCAACGCTACTCATATTGCCAGATGGATTATCTTCTTTATTAGGGCTGGAATTCTTGCTCTGCTCAATCTTATAAGGGAATTGAAGTTCACCTGTATTCCATTGGGTTAATACCATTTTTGCACTTAACCCGCTAAATCCATAATTGCCATTTACAATTTCTTGAAGAATTTCTTTGCATTCTTCTTCATATAATGGCAATAATACGTATGCTGCTGATAATCTGACACGAGAATTCTCATGCCTTAAGTATTTATGCAATAAATAAAGTTGGTTGTTCTCAAATAAATAATTGATACATTTAGCTTTAAGACGGGCATATTTATTGTTGGCTTTAAAATCACCTCTTTTTGTCGCCTCTTCTTCTTTTATGGCACAGGCCTCGAAGGTCTGCAAGTTTTTTTCTATACTCTTAGTCTTAGCCATTTTGGTAAATCTGATTATTTTGCAAAGTTAATATATTATTTAGATTAACCTAATATCCAAATATTTTTAACACATCAAGACCATATTGATACTGAAAATAATAGTCATTGGGACTGGTACTTGGGCTAATTCATCCAAATGTACTCAAATACCTCCGACTACTGCCATATTGCACCATTTTTGCCAGTTAGTGGCATCCACGCCGCAAAGATACGAATTTTCCCGCAAACAGCCAAGCGGAATGCGGGAAACTTCATAAATTGTTGGGGCAGCCGCTGGGTGTGGGTTTTAAATATATCGCCGCATCTTTCTAATTACATATTTTGCTATTTCCCCTGTTCTTTCAAACCTCCGGATGGTATCAGCCCCCTCGTCCATTGTAAAAAGGTCGGCTCCGTCCGCTAATCTGATTTCAATGTAGGTCGTCCGTCCATTATTCTGTGTTATGATATATCGGCCTGTTGTCGGTTTGCCGACTTTAGACATATCAAATTTGGCAGGCACTGTGTCCTGAAGATAATAGAATGACTTGCTGACTGTTGGCTTTCTGCCTCCAGAATAGAAGAGGGAGTCGATCAGCAGGCTGTCTGTAAAGGTGTAGGATCGTCGCAAGCCTGCCCCAATATTTATTTCCTCCCACGACTTCCCCCTTACATCAGTCCAGACATAAGGCGAAGCCCACTCTGAGGAACGGGTATACACCATGGTGTCTTTCGCATTATTTACCAAGTAGAGATGATTCGGGGTAATCATATAGATTTCAAGTAGAGTGACTTGTTTATGATAGCCCTGGCTGACGATATATCGCCCACTCTTTCTTTTGCCTACTTCATTCGCATCAAAATGTGACGTGATAGAGTTCGACAAATAGTACTTCTCCACAATCGTGGATTTTTTGACTCTGTCACTGTCTCTATATTTTCCGAAAAACACATCGTTGATGAAAATCTCATCGGTAATAATACAGGAGTCTTGAAACTTTTCCCACCTCTTCCATTTGTCGGATGTATTTGGACCTAGCCAACAAGTCCCTTCAAGCATATCAAAAGTAAATTGTCTTTTGTCGCTCGTTATGTCAGGAATTAAATTCTCTGAACTTGGGGCATTACCATTGTAATGACACCCAACAAAAAGCAATACTAAAAAAAGTGATACAAGTTGTTTCATTGGTGACTATTTTTTAAAGATATTAATGCAAAGTTTGGACCCAAGATAGTATTATAATTGACAGTCTTTGTTTCTAGATCCACTGGGTCAAGATAAATATAGTTGTTATTATCTGCTGTATGACCTATAATCAAAATTTCATGTGTTAAAGTCCCCCAATATGTATCAGGTTCACTTGGGATAGTAGTAATTATAGGCTTACTATTATCTAAATTACCATTAATTGCTGTTTGAGAATAAACTTGATCATTATCAAACTCAAGGTTTATAAAAGAAGTTATTGTGGTGGGGATAACACCAGAATCTTCTATTTTCCATCCGTAAACTATATATGATTTATAGTCGTCAAGAAATTTTCGCAGATATTCATCTTGTGTATTATTGAGGATTTGTGCAGCATATTCCATTGCAGTCGGTACGCAGGATTTTTTACTGGGTTGTATTCTCCAGCAGTTATCCACATTATCTACAACGATGTCACCATACTTAATTTCGTATGGTTGGTAATTTTGTAAAGTGCCGCTACCATTACCATTATTACCTGCTCCTCCACCGATTCCTCCAGAGCCACCTCCTTCCCATCCATCGTTATCATCATCATTAGGTTCTTCTGGTGAATTAGAATGGGCCTCTTGTTCGTGCTCTTGCATTTCTTCACAGGGGCCAGAAAAATCACAATCAGGAAATAAACATGGGCAGATATTTGGTTCTTCATCACATGGGAAAGGGGATAAATATGCCCCATATTCATCGTCATCACAATCATAAGGATTGTATTCGTTCCCCATTGTCTGTGCTGATATTGTAGAAAAACCTATCATCATACTACCATTATGAATATAGGGCAACAAATTTAGCAATAACAATGCGATTATAAAAATTTTCTTCATCATACACTATCATTTTTAACTATAATTGTCTTATTTGTAATTCACATTAACACTCAGACTCACAAACTATTCCACTTCTTGTCATCTTATCAACAAATAAGTTAATTTGCTTTGACGACAAAGAATGCTTGATATTTACCACTTGCCCGTCAGTTCTCTTCAGACTCAAGTAATCATTTCGGATCTTCATCCAGCCGATACTAGATAGTGGTATGTCATATTTAATGTTTCTCGTAACAGGATTTCTTAATTTCAATATGTCGTCCTCCACCTTGATTTGAGTCAGCGGAATGCCAAGAGCATAGATTGTGGCTATCATAAGGGGGAATACTATATATGGATACGGCCACAAAGGTGTTGTAACCATCCTCCACACACATAGGATGCAAACTGCAATCCCCATCAGAATCAGATACGTATATATCCTTGCAAAATAGTTTGGACTGATGTTTAATTTGAGACCGTTGGACTTGTAACTATTTGTGATAACATCTGTTGCTATGGATTTGAAGTTTTGCCATCTTTTGATGACCCCAGAAAGATTAGTAAAATAGTCAGGGCACAAATATTCTAGACCATCGTTGATTTCGAGGCGCATGCATCTTGTCCTGTCGTCATCCTTTACTTTCCAATATGGATATTCTATCTTGCTAATGTTGTCATATTTAATATAGTCTCTCCTAAAACGCTTATTTAACATATTGATAACATATAATCCATTATCACCTTCTATTAAGAATGGTGGATAAAACAAAATGGAGACAGTCCAAATTATGAGTAATATGATGAAAAATATTTTAATCCATAAAGGATATTTTCCTTCAACGTCAGTAATAATCGGGAACGTTAACCACGCAATAAATAGTATTAAGAACACAACTGGTATGTATGCAATATTATAATGAATCTTTCTCATGCTTTTAATTTTTTAAGATGTAAAACCATACCATTTTCTAATGGGATATCAATTTCGTCTACATATAGACTAACTATTCCACAGACAATACCAGTTGCAGTAAATAGAACTCCTACTGGATGCGTAAAGGGGACTAGTTCAAGCCAAAAACCCACTCCACATGTTACATCTGAAGCAATAGAAAGCACGTCACCAGTTGATAAATCTCCTCCATTGTTAACAAGGATTAGGGCAGTATCTGCCATACCAATCCCAACTCCCATAGCACCTAAGGATTTACCCAAAGCTGTATAGATTGGGTTTTTATTTAATTTGGGGAATTGTTCTACCACTTTATCAACAATAGTTGCATCTAAAGATGATCTCGACAAAAACTCCATAGAATTAATTAACTTTGAGTTATTGTCATCTATCGTTCCTATATATACACTATAGTTATTATCTTCAATATCACTGGCGATTTTATTCCAAGCTGTCATGCCTATTATATAAGATTGTGAATTGCCTGGTTCTATAACACTATTCCCACTCCCATAACCATCCTCACTCCATGGATTATTACCTCCTCCGGGGACTTCACCACTATCCCCCGAATTATCAAAAGTATTTTCGCCATCAGCATTCCAATCATATCCTCCAGAATTATGAAATGCTAACATGTGAGATTCAAACATATCGCAAAGCAACGTTTCATCACATTGTGGGCAAGGACTAAAACAAGGTTCTTCATCGCATGGGAAGGGAGATGTATATGAGCCATATTCATCATCATCGCAATCATAAGTATCGTATTCATTTCCCATTGACTGCGCTGATATTGTAGAAAAGCCTATCATTATGCTACCATTATGAATGTAAGGAAATAAATTTAGCAAAAAAAGAGTTATTACCAATTCTTTTTTCATATAGCACCATTGTTTTTTACTATAATTGTCTGAAATTGTTTTTTCCCTGCGTTTATTCGCAAAATGTATAGGCCATCTGGTATACTTGGATGGATGGTTAACGTATTTTTCCCAGCAGATAGAGGACCTATTTTATAACTTTGAATATTTACACCCGATTGGTTATAAATATACACACTGGAAGATGATGCATTTTCCTCTAAATCCAAACTAATCGTAATCTGATCTTTAAATGGATTTGGGTATGCCTGAATAGTGGTGTTTTCCTTGTCATTTTCTGCCGCCGTCTTTCTTAAAGAGATGTACATAGGTCGCTCAGGCTCTCTATAAGTTATTGAATAAAGCCGCAACCTTCCTGTTATAAAGCAGTCTTTAATACATATGTCAGCATCTTCAAAACAATATTGAACAGGTCTCTCTTCAACATAACGGTCATATTTGCTGATTGCTCCCTCTTCAAAGACAAGGCGATCATTATTTGCTATATTTGCTATTACCTGTATTGTATCTTGACCTTCGCACCATTTGCCAATCATCCTCCTACCCTTAATTACCAAATAAAGAGATAGCGGTTGTTCATTTATAACATTCTCCCCGCTCCAATCATAGGTCACAATAACTCCATGATAGTTGCCTTCTATTCCTGCATCTTTATTTATAAAAGGCGGTATATCGGGCATGCTTGCTGGAATCTCCACGCCGTCGACATTTGAATCTATATGAGTCCAGTTGTTTTCCGGCTGTTCCCTGTTTAGTTCCTCTATTGCTCTTGAATAACTTAACTCGGCTGCACGATTTAGATAGAATTGTGCTTTGGCTAGATCTTGATCTACACCATATCCATTTCGATAGCAAAGACCAAGCATATAAAGGCATGGAGAGTGGTCCTTATCAACCCCCTTGCTAAACAACTCTGCAGCCTTTGTATAATCTTGCTCACAACCTAATCCTTTATAAAACATATATCCCAAATCATAATAACACATATATGACTCGGCATCTACTCCTAATTTAAAGAAATAGCATGCTTTTTCGAAATCTTGAGGCTCTCCATCTTTGAAAATCATACCAAGATTGTGATAGGCATTTTTAAAACCATGTTGTCCCGCTTTTTCTAACCATCTGATAGACAGTTCCCTATTTTCGTCTAAAGCAATACCATGCATATACGCAATTCCAAGAACATTCATCGCGAATGCATTGCTGTCGTTCTCCGCAGCATTACGAATGATTCCGATAGCCCAAGTTTTATCTTTGCTATCATCATTTCCTTTAAGAATATTAGCAGCCAACTTTATATCATCAGTCGTTTCAGAGGCATATGTATTTCCTATCGTCATCATTAGGAAGGAGGCTATTAGGCCATAACGTAACATTTTCTTCATACTTCTATTCTTTATTCTTTTACCATACATACTCTTTTCTCATTTCCTTTTTTCTTGATTCTATCCGTTTTTTCTTTTCCATAGCATCATACATTCTAACCATCTGAGGCATATGTCTTGCTAGGTCTGCCAGTGCTTTCTCACGAACGTTGCGGTGATTCTTGTATAAATCCATCATTTTTAGTTGCTCAGTGTAATAGAGATATGCGCGTGACCATTCTCGCGTACTGTCCAATTCTGCGGTAAGACCTGCATCTGAAAGTTTGTTCCATGTATTATGAAGTATTTGGGTTACTTTCTTCCCGTTTTTAAGAGTAAAATATTTATCCAGTTGTTTCTTTGTAAACGTTTTTTTAATAACGTCCATCTCACGATTCCACACATCAATTCCTGGATCTTTTCGAATTTGATGAGCAATATCGAGTGCTTCATTAATGATATATTTTCTTTGGGTATCATCAAATTCTAAAATGTTTAGGCATTTTACTGCAAAACTTATGTTTTCACCAGATATTTTATTATGTGGAATCAAGATAGCATCAATAGAATCTTGAAAAATACTATCAACAGAGAGTTTTGATTCTACTCTGCTTTGGATAGCGTCTGGATATATATATCTATAGGCAGCCTTGCGTTTTTCTCTTAACAATAGTAGACTCTTGAGATTGTGGCTTTGAGCCTTTGGGACATAATACCTAAGACATAACTCCACAAACGCTTCTTTGCCATTAGTAAGTGCCATAGAATCGATTTCTTCTTTGTGACAAAGAAGTACTTCAGATTCTTCTGCTGTCGGTTCTAAAACCTGTGCGTGTGCATATGCTATCATAATTGTTAGCATCATACACAAAATAATTCTCTTTTTCATTTTACGAAATTTAAATTGTTATTAATACCATATTTGACTATTGTTACAATATTCAAAAATTCTTTCTTCTTGACCTTTTGTTTTGTCTTTTAATAAAAGCAATGCCCCATGGGGAATATTGTCAAATGTAAGTGATTGAGAGTCTGACAATTGCCTTCCTAGCAAATGCCATTTTGTGTCAAAATAGTACAACTCATACAAATGATCTGCCTCTATGTTATTTGTATCAGATGTTGGTGCAAACATTATCTGTGAGATACTTTGTTGATTCCCATCTCCTAAATCAAGACCTATCCAGTATCCTACATCTCTGGCAGTAGCATTAGTTGCGAGATTCCTATCAAAGGCCAGATGCACCTTGACACTATCAACTCCTTGATATATGGGAACACCCTTCAACATTTTCTTTTGCCCAAGCGAATCCAAAGAATAAAAACTGAGTTCTGCCATGGCTGTACGATTATTAGCAGGGCTTCGATATCTTAGATATCTGAATCGTTCTTGCCTTTCCACTTTAATGAAAGTTTCTCCATAGGGCATTCTTTCAATTTTTCCTAATTCAACTGCATCGCTAAAATCAGATTTGTTTGATGCCTCAAATACTCCTCCTTTCATATAACCCCACAAATCCGTTATATATGAGTATAATGGATATTTTCTATGAAGGGTTATGTTTTCTCTGCTTGAAGTGTCTGCCTCGAATTTTTTACATATTCCATCTTCGTCAACAAGAAATGGTTCTGACAACGGTTTTAGTTCTTTTCCATTAAGGACAGCTACTAAGTAAACAACAGGTTGCCCAATATTGTGAAAAGTAACTTCACCATTTATAGGAGTTGCATCAGCTATAGGCACCCAATTATTTCCAGACTTAAAAACACACAGGTAGCACTTTTGTTGGGTTTTAGCTTTTATAGTAATTTTTGATTGCAATCCATATTCGGGAGATACATCCACAGCGAAAGGATCAGATAAGATTCTGGGAGCAAAACTGTCAATAGAATTAATCCTTTCGTATCCGATTCGATATACCTTTGCTGCCGTTTTCGTGTTTTTTACTGTGAATGGACAGCTATCTGAAGGTGTGATGTGATATCGCATTTTGAATCTTGAAGCATCGATTACATTATGACGTTTAACTTCTTTTTCATCCTCATATACAGTATATGTGGCTCCATCTCTCAATACCAAAGATATCCATGAATGCCCTCTTACACTATAGTCAGCCCAAATAGGAATAACATCAATGGAAGCGGGTATGCCTAATGCACGTAAAACAGATAGAAATAGAACACATCTTTGATCACAGTCCGCTCTTTTTATATAGTCTGCTGTTAGAACATCATAAGTATAAGGACAATAGGAGTTCGACAGTGCTACAGTTTTCAATAAAGTATCACGAACTAAAACAAATGCTTCTTTGACATCTTGCACATCTTTTATAATCGGATAATATCGTGAATACAAAATCTTTCGCCAGTCCCTACACAGATGTTCGTCTTTGGCTCGATATGGTAATATATAATGGCAAAACATATTAAAGTCCACATCCTTTTTCCAAGGTGTTTTTTCCCATACATCAAATGCTTGTTCAATATTATCAATCAAATAATTATCATCGATGATAGCACTATCAGGGGTGTTTTCAATTGCTCCTTTTTCTTGAGCTATTTTCCAGGCCTTGGCTAGTTCTCTAATACCCTTGAACTCTGTATACGTATGAACCTGTTTTATAAAATCATCCATACTTGGCCCTTCTGGTGAGAAGTGCCCTTCCATATTGTCAATGAGGAAAAAGGCCGCTTGAAGTTTCAAACTGTCTCCTTGTCGTTGATAATGACTAATGACATTTTTGTATTTAAACCTATAGCTTGCAAGAATGTTTTGCATGCTAAATAGCATAAACAGTAAGATAAATATTTTTCTCATATGTGACTTTTTTTCGTTAATTCAAAAAGTTTCATTGCGTCATACTTTATTTCTCTTGTTTTCTCAGATTCCACCTTTATAGGAACCTGAATAATTTCATTAGCAAATTCTAATGCTGTTTTGTAATCTTTCTGCTCATAATAATAGTGCATTAAGAGATGACGAGATCTTAAATTAGTAGGTTGCATACACTTTATTCTTTTCAGTACTCTTATCGCATCATCTGTTTTCCCTAAATTGTAATAACATTGAAATAAATGAAAATATAGGCTTAATGTCGTAGTGTAATTTGATGCTATTTCATAACATAGTAATGCTTTTTCATATTGATTTTGAACAATATTGCAATATCCCCTAAATTGCCAATATGCTTCGGAACTGCCAATAAATACTTCTAAGGTAGTTAGTTCTGACATTTCCGTTTTGGTTAATATTTTCGTTGGTTTTTTCTGCAATTGATAGAGACGATGCTGCGATATTGCATATACTAGATTTTTAGCACCACACCACAGAATACCTACAAGACATACAGTTATGCACACCTTACTCTGTTTCAAAGATAACTTTATACTATAATTATCTTCATCTACTTTAGCAGCAAAACATAGTAAAAGAAGCCATGGCTGGAATGATGTATATATGAAATTACATGTTGCCATAATAACAAATGAAAGAATCAATGCAAAAGAATATTTTCTCTGTTGGATATATGTTATATAGGAGATTATCGCCAAAAAGCCACTATAAAAGAATAGTCCTAGAAGGCCCCCTTCTACTGTATGCTCAAGATAGTCATTGTATGGCATAGATACAACGGCTGCATTTTGCTTTTCTTGTAGTGTACCATTACCCATTTCAAAGTAATTAGCCTGTGCAAGATTATAGTTTCTTTCAAAAAGGCCATATCCGTATCCAAAAGGTTTCTCTGTAACCATACCAATTGTTATTTTCCAAATTAGCAGACGACCATCAGCTGAGTTTTTCTTTATTTCATAACACTTATGAGCAATAAATGGAGAAACGATAAGAGTGATGATTAGTACTATTATTTTCAGTTTCCTTCTATTTTGGAACATAAACAAAAACATCGTCAAATACATTACAAATAGGCCTATAAATGCAGTTCGGCACTTCAATATTATTATAAAATAGAAAGCAATTAGCAATAGCATCAGATAGGATTTATTTTTCTTAGAATGTGTTATACGATGCACAATAATAGGAATGCAACCAACCAAATAGATGGCAGTTATATTTGGATTATCATTGCATCCTGTGATATTGAAATAATGAGATGTAGATTTTATGCAACCCAATATCTGTAAAGAGCAAAACACCAAATGAATAATGGCAATTAATAGTAGGCCGTTTCCAATATGATGGAAACTCAATAAGTGATGCCGTAAAATAAAGGAAAGTGTTAGATGTAAAATAAGACTTGTTATCAAGAAGAGAAAATGATACTTTTCTGATGGAATAACTAAATTATGGAAAAGAAGAAAGATTATCCATAGTATGACATAAACATCTAACTTTCCTATATTAATACTTTTTGCTATATTTCTTTTCGCTATATAATATGTAAGCGCGGATAAGGATAAGAGAATTGTACATATGCCCTCAAATAGTAATTTTGACAATGAGGAATATACAAATAATTTTGTGTCTATTGTTGCTGATAGACACAAAATCAGAAATTCCAAATAGATTACCTTTTTAATACTCATTGTAATCATACCATTTTTATTTGGTGGACAAAGGTATGAATTATCTAACTAATTATCAAGGATAATGCGTTTCAATAAAAACGCGTATAAACAACTGGAATTAAGTGATTTAGATTATAAAACGATTAATAACTTATCAATTTGAAACCAAACATAACGCTTTCCATCTACTTTTTTTAATTCGAATCGCAAAAAAAAATATGCGAAATTTGGCAAGTTGCAATAGTTTTTGTATTTTTGCAAACGTTAGCGGTTAGACCCTTTGGTGGAGATGCCGCTTACAGAGCATTTAGATAGAAGTTATCCCACTTCTAAAATTCGGAAAATAATTAGTCAGGGATAACGGACAGAGAAATGCTCACGCTTTTGATATGTTACTCGTTAGAGTGCTATCATATTGGGCGTGGGCAGTTGTTCGTTATCTGACTAAGGCAATTTTCCGATGCCCTGAAGTGATAATGGCGACTGAACACGCCTTTATCTATTCTATTTGTTCGCGGATGTTTTTACTAATTCAACAGATAGATGATTGATTCAAAGATTCTTGGGAATAGGATACGGATGATACGTTGTAGGCTCGGACTGACTCAGAAGCAGTTGGCTGAGGCAACCTTCCTTTCTCAGTCGGCTATGTCGAGACTGGAGAATGGCGAGGAGGTTTATGCCTCTGTCTTATTGGCCATACTCTATTACTTTCAGGGAAAGATAAACCTGGACTATCTTTTTTCTCAGGACTTCAATATCGAAAGCGAGAGTCTGCTTTACCACTCGCAGAATGGATCAAGGCAGAGTGTCATCCATCAACTTAGTATGATAGCCGAATCCTTACAGACTGGGTTGGATCAGGTAGCACTCCTGCAGAAGAAGATGCAATAGCGCCAGTTAAATAGGCTTTGTCCTTGTTTTCAGTGTATCTACACTCCTCTCGTTTATTCCCAGGATTCTTGCAATTTCCTTGTCTTCCTTTCCCATTTCGACGAGGATCAGATAAAAGAGGTGGTGCGGGTTGAGTTTGTTCTTCCTTTTTGCCTTCTTCAACCTGCGCACTGTGCGGAAATTTATGGCTTCGTAGTAATTGTTGAAGTCTTCTTCGTCCCGTTTGTTCCATCCCGAAATGGTCTTGCCGTCCATAATCTCGTCATAGCGTATTCTGCCCTGTTTGAGTTTTGGCGACTCATTGTCCAGATACTCTTTAATCTGTTTGTTCAGTTCTTCAATAGCAGCACTGGCATCTTCTCCGGAATGCTTCAGTTCTTCAATCTGCATCTGATAGTCATTAATCTGCATCTGAACGTCTTTCATCTTTAAGTGTTCCCTGTAGTTTCTGATGATGATATAGATGATGAGTAGTAGGGCGATGATGGCAGCGACAAAGAGTGCCTTCTGCCAATTATTGGTCACCCGTTCCTGTCTATTTAGGGCTACTTCATGGTCAAAACGGAGTTGCATTTCTTTGATCGTGTCGTTTTTAAGTTTGTTGAACAAACTATCCTTGATCTGGATAATCTCATTCACTTTTTCGCACACATCATCCGTATTGCCGTGTTCCACATCGTATTCCAGTATATTGTGCAGTATGTTGTCCTTGGGATTGCTGTCTGATATTACGAGTGCCCTTTTCCAGAGACGATAGGCTTCTTCCTGCTTGCCTTCTGCATAATAGATATCGGCCAAATGCTCCAGTGCATAGGAGTCCTCCTGTTCGGAAAGCACCTTTTGCAGATACTCTTTGGCCTTCTCTGGCTGGTTGTGCTTATAGATGTAGGCGACATTCGTCAGGAATGCTGCCAGGTCATTTTGGGGGACATAAGATATTAGGGGTTCCACCTTATTAATATAGAAGAGGACACTATCACTCTGATCTATCTGAGAGAATGCATATCCTAAATTATGGTAAGCGAATGCCAACCACTTTTTATTATCAGCCTCTTTGGCAATTCTTTCCATCTTGTGCGCATATTCTATCTGAATTTGGCTATTGCCACACATTCCATTAATTGCAGAAAGACTCTGAACAATTTTAAACTCCAGCCTTGAATTGTTTGTATTGACCGAAAGATTTTCTGCTTTCTTATAGCATAAGGTGGCACTATCCATATTTTGGGTTAAAACCATACCATATCCCTTATAATAATAGCACTCTGAAAGTTTCTCTTCGTTATGTGTTGCTTCATAATATGGAAGAGCAACAATATCCAGCATATTCGAGGAATCTGGCTGCTGTGTTAAATATCCGAGTTGGGTGCGAAGCAAACAGTAGTGAGCCTTTTGATCCATATCCACCAGTTTCATTGTGTCGATTTCTGCCAGAAGCGTAAATGCAGAATCATAGTGTTCACACACCACTAAGGAGTCTATTTCCACTAATCTCTTGCCTGTGTCCTGTTGCTGACAAGCCAAGAAAAGAATTGAAAAAAGCAATAATGTCAAACTAATCTTCTTCATCTTCATACATATTTTGTGCAAAGGTAAACATAAATATTGATAATCCGATAGAAAAAGACTTTTTTCTGTCTTTCTATGTCTAAATGAAACGTTTTATGAATATCAAACATCCATTTCCCTGGTTTCAATTTTAGCCATTTCGTAGGTTTCTGTAGCATTAGTTCGTTGAGAATCAAGAACTTGTGGACATTATTTTTGAAACAGCCTTTCCTTTCTCTTCTAAGAAAGAGATGCTACCTTTGCATTGTCTTTTTAAATAAATGTATTATATGAAAAAATTACTGATTGCCCTGCTGATGGGGGCAATGTTATTACCATCAGAGTTGTTTGCGAAAAATTATGAGTCCAAAAAACTGAAGCCTCTCCCAAATTTTCCAGTTATGGCACCTGCGCGTTTTTATGTCAGTGCAGGTATTGATTCCGAGACGGGTGAGTTTACAATCTGGTCGAATTACGACATTGACAGTATGCACGTGACCATCACCCAAGGCAACGTGGTTCTTGATGAATTTACGCAAGCCCAGACTGCTGGTGTGTCGACAGTCTATGGTTTTGATGGCTATGACGAAGGTGAATATCTCCTGACCATAGAAGACAGCAATGGTGTAATTGTACAGTATGTTATAACCATCTGGGACGATTAAGACCGTCCCCATTTCGATTTCTGACGGTGCCATCCCCCAGGGGTGGCACTTTTTTACGACTAAAAACTGAAGACTATGGAATTTGACAATAGCGACCTTACATCTACTCAACTCGTGAGCATCAACCTCTCCGACGACCGACAATACCTGATGCTCACGGAGAAGAAAATCATCAACCTGAAGGCTGTCGACCTGCTGGCACACGACGACGAGCGCATCCGTCAGGCCTACCACATCAGTTGCATCTTCGACAAGTATATCGACCACAGACGCAGGCTGGAACTGATAGAGGAACTGAAGGATCTGCTGACCACACGGATTATTGAACTGAAGATGGATGACGAGGGCGAGTTCATCATCAACGTTTTGCGCAACAAGGGCCAGGCCGGACTGCTGCGCACTGTCCTGAAATACTTCACACCGCAGAGGCACACGGCCCTGGCACAAAGCACGCAGTTCAATACGCTCAAACACCTGCTGATGGCCCGTATGCGGCATCAGGGGGCTGCCATCCCCGTGAACAGTATCAGCGTGACGCTCTCAAGGGCCATCAGCAGTGCCGACGTTGCGACATCCTGAGATTTTTGTCGTAAGGAGCCTTCTGCAAGGTAAGCAATAGGCGGCTGGTTATCAATGGGTTATTGTCATACTCTGTTTTTTCTTTGATACGACATTTTACGACTTTTCTTTAAGGTGACGGGAGTGATGTAACTTTGCACTCACAATCGCGGTTGAGTGAAGTATAAAAAAATGAAATAATGAAAAAATGAAAGAGTTATGGCAAAGAGAAAGAATTTTATGCTGAGTCCTCATTTCAGTTATGAGGAGATGACACGCTCCACCTGGGCACAGACGCACCGCGTGGACAATACCCCCGACGAACTGCAGTTGGCTGCCTTGATCAACCTGTGCTGGAAACTGGGAGAGCCGCTGCGCGAGGTGTTCGGCCCCATCCACGTGAACAGCGGCTTCCGCTCCGAGACGGTCAACACGGGCGTTCATGGGGTGGGCAACTCAAAGCACCTTAAGGGCGAGGCGATGGACATCCGTATCGACTCCGAGGAGCGCGGCAAGGAACTGTTCCTCTTCATCCGCAAGAACATCGACTTCGACCAGTTGCTCTTCGAGTACAACCGCTATGGAGCGATGTGGATCCACTGCTCGGTGTGCCTCGACCCGAAGGAGAACCGGCACCAGGCGATTATGAACTATAGCCACAGATGACACAGATGGACACAGAGAATTTGATTCACACAGACATCTGTGCCTCAGATATTCATCAGTGTAAATCTGTGAAATCTGTGGCTATGATTTGTAGGAACTGTGGACAGGAACTGCCGGAGGAGCAGTTCGAGATGTACCCTACGGGGACGCGGCGGCGGGTGTGCCGACACTGCCACTACGAACTCCACACGAAGGCCGGACGGCGGAAGTGGGTGATGCGCCAACGCGCGCGCGTGATAGTAGGGAAACGCTGAAACATCCCGCACCTCTTACACCTCTCACACCCAGCCCGGGTGTGGCGGGTGCGGGAGGTGGGGGTCAGAAAGAACAAATAGCAACTATAATATGCGTATATGAAGATGAAAAGTATCCTGATCATACTGGAGCAGTTGCTCAACAGCGTATCGCGCCTCGTCACGTCGTCCGATCCGCCGAGGCAGGAGACGGACAGCCTGCGCAATCCGAGGGAGAAGCAGCGGATCGTAGCGGGTGTGCGCCGATTTTTCGAAGAAAACTATGAACTGCGCTACAACGTGATGAAGCAGACGGAGGAATACCGCGCCCGCCATCGCATGGAGGCTCCTGGCAAATCTACGGAGGCTCCATTTTCCGCTACGGAGGCTCCCTGCAAAAAAATAGAGGCTCCATTTTCCGCTACGGAGGCTCCTGGTTGGCAGCAACTGACCGACCGCGAACTGCGGCGGATGGCCATCGAGCAGATGGAGCAGGTGGGCGTGGCGTGGTCGGTCGACGTGGAACTGTATGTGCGCAGCGCGCTCGTACCGCTTTATAATCCCGTGACCGAGTACCTCGACCGCTGCGGCCAGTGGGACGGGCGGATCGACCATATCCGCAGGATGGCGCGGCGCGTACCCACGGCCTACGACCGCTGGCCCGACCACTTCCACCGCTGGCTACTGGCGATGGTGGCTCAGTGGCTCGACCTCTCGCGCGACTACGGCAACGCCGTGGTGCCGATGCTCATCGGGGCGCAGGGCACCCACAAGTCGACCTTCTGCCGGCTACTGCTGCCCCCGGAACTGCGCCAGTACTACATCGACGACATCAAACTCGATGCCGCCGAGCAGGTGGAGCGCATGCTCTGCCGGATGCTGCTGGTGAACATCGACGAGTACAACGCCAAGACCGACCGCGAACAGGCGAAGATCAAGCGCATCCTGACCGAGAAGGACGTGCAGACGCGCCGCATGCGCAGCGACCAGTACGAACTGCGCCCGCGCATGGCCTCGTTCATCGCCACCACCAACGACCGCGAGCCGCTCACCGATGCCACCGGCTCCCGCCGCTACCTCTGCTGCGAGGTGGAGGGACTGATCGATACCGCGACGCCCGTCGACTACCGCCAGATGTACGCCCAGGCGGTCTACGAACTGCGGCACGGCGAGCCTTACCACTTCTCGAAGGAGGAAGAGGCGGAAATCGTGGCGCACAACGCGGCCTACCTGTGCGAGTCGACCGCCGAGGCGGTGCTGCTCTCCTACTTCGAGCCGGCGGAGCCGTGCAAGGAGCACTTTATGCGGGCCGTGGACATCCAGAAGGAACTGCGGGCGCACCTGAAGCAGAACGACATCCCGACCATCAGGGCACTGACGACGGCCCTGAAGCGGCTCCACTTCCAGTATGGTGCCATCCGGGGTGTCAGGGGATGGTATGCAAGGAGCCGCTGACACGCGCGTCAGCGGCTCCCGATTCATTGCAGACTCAATTACTCTGCGATAGCACCTGAATCACCGTCACCACCGATATTTTCATAATCCTCATCGGTGACGTCTATGTCGGAAATGGCAAGCAAGGATGTTTCCAGTTCTAAATCCACAAACTCCATTTCGGGTTCAAAATAATACTTTTTCATTTTTTCGATCTTTTTTAATTGTTAAACTTATAATAGTTACTTTTGTATGACTCACTTGATCACGACCTTCCGGCCACGCTGCAGGTAGATGCCCTTGCGTGGGTTCTCGGTACGCTGGCCGTTCAGGTTGTAATAGGCATCCTGCTCGGCGGCAGCCTTCAGCAGGTCGTCAATGCCGGTAGTCTCCGTACCGCCGAGACGGATCAGGATAATCTGGTCGTTCATCTCGTACTGGTAGTCGTCAAAGGCACCACGGGTGACGGCACGGGCAGAAGCCTCGCCTGGCAGTTGCAGGTAAGCCTTGCCGTCGGGCACGGTCACGTAGTCGACCACAGACTTGAACTCACCGCTGCTGAGATAGTAGTTCACCATCGAGTCGCTGGTGGGGTCTACGGTGATGGCCGCACCCGAATTATTGCCAACAAGCATATTGACGTAAGTGGTCTGTACGCCCACGCTCGGAATGGTATAGGTGGCGTTCGCACTACCGTGGAGCACCAGCGGTGTGCCGGCCGAAGCCTTCAGCACACGGCTCAGCATCACAGTCTTCGACGTCTTGTCATAACCGGTGGCGGCGTAGGCCTTCATCCCTGCCACGTTTGTGAAGTCAAGGTCGACGCTGCTGCACAGGGTGCTCTTGCCCGAGGCAGGAAGCGTGATGTTCAGGTCGTTGCCGGCAATGACGGCGGGATAGATGGCGGGCAGGTGCAGGTAGGCCTTGCCGTTGGGCACGTAGGCGTTGGTGACCACGGTCTGGAACTCACCCTGCTTCAGCACGTAGTTGAGGTCCTCGTCGCTGTTTTCGCCAATCTCGACGGTCTTGCCCGTCGTGTTGCCGGTGAAGAGGTTCTTGTACTCGTAGGTCACACCACTGGTGAACGGCACGTTGAACACGCCCTCGGCACCTTTCACCAAGACAGGCGTGCCAGCGGGCACCTTCTTGATGCGGCCCAGCGTGAGCAACTTCTCGGTGGCATTGTAGCCGACGGCGATGTAGGCCTCGGCTTCAGAGTCAGTGAAGTCCACGTCACGTGTGCTGACGAAGGTCGACTTGCCCGTCACGCCGATGGTGATGCTTGCTTCATCATCGGTGTCGGGAGCGATGGTGCTAACGATGGTGAACATTGTCGAAGCAGATTCGGTATAGTTGCCCATGCCGGTGACAGTCACCGTAGCCTGTCCGGGTTCAGTGTTGTCGCTATAGGCCACCGTGTAGTCGGTGTCCTCCACCAGCACGGTCTGGCCGTCCTTAACCTCAACCGCAGGTGTCAGCGGCCCGCCGGTATACGTCTGCTCGGCGATTTCGCCAATCATCTCTTCTGTCAGAGCCTTCGGCAAAACGGTCACTTTGTACCAGTCGCTGGAAGTGCCATAGTTGGATCCGGTAGATATTGCTGCCCAGATCTGCGCCTCGCCGACGCCTACTATGGTGACCTCGCCGGTGCTTCCGTCAACCTTGAGGACATCCTCGTCGGTAGACCAATAAAACAGTGTGCCGTCGCCCGACGCATACGGAGTGATGGTGAAGTTCGGATCGCCATAGGTTTTCTCGAACACCCATGGCCTGAAATACACCTGTCCCTGTGCCTTGTTGATGGTGAAGGTCTTGGTGACCGTTCCGCTGTAGTTACCAGCACCGGTGATGGTCACCGTCGGGGCGGTAGCAGCGGTAGACAGAGCAGCATTAGTGTTGTTCGAGTAGGTCACGGTGTAGTCCGTGTTCAGCACGAGGGTCGTCGTGCCGTCCTTAACGGTCACCGTCGGCTCCTGCGCCTGGCCATTGTAGGTCACGGCGGCGATGTCCTGCACGGTGATGTCCGTGTTCGTCAGCAACTTCTTGTAGGTTGCGCTGATTTCCACGTTGGCACGCTTCATGGTGAATGTCCATGTGTTCGTACCAGCGGCGGTCAGTTCGACGTCCTTCAGCAGGTCGATGGGGGCATTGCTGCGTGCGCCGGCAACGGCGGCGTACCACGTGCCCGAGGGCTGGTTCACCACGTAGCCCGTGGCGGGGGTAATCTCTACGGTCACCACGTCGTTCTCGTTGGCCGAGGTGGCGGTGGTGCCGTCAATCTTGAACGTAATCGTTCCGTGCTCACTGGTGCCCACGGTCAGGTCGTAGGCGCTCGCCGTCATGGCTGTCATGACCAGCGCGAGCAGCATAAATAATTTCTTTTTCATATTGTTCATTACTTTAATGTTTTCTTTTCTAACCTTCCCTGACGATACGTGAGACAAAAAGAACGGATTAAGCGAGGGCAGAAGAGCTTGCTCATTCTGCCGAGCGTGACGTTCTTCGAGGCAAAGCCTCAACGGATACGAAACCGCCGGGCCATCCTTGCGGATGTCTCGGCGGATATTTTTCCTTGTGAGGGAGAATGTGCTACTTCTGCTTCAGCTTCTCGATGAAGGTCTGGAGTTTCAGCACCAATATCTCGGGGAATGGAATGTCGCGCAGCACGTCGTAGTGCGAGTCGTTCGACACGATGTAGGTGGCGTTGGCCGTGAAGGCGCAGTCCACGAACTTGTTGTCGTCCGGGTCGGCGGCGATGAGTTCCATGTGGAAGAACGGGTCGATGAGTTCCACGTTGTCTTGCTGCATGATGAAGTCTATCACGTTGCGGGCAACGTCGGGTCTCGTTTTCCGGGCTATCACCTCCTCGTACTCCTCCAGAATCTCCGTAGTGACGCAGAGCGTGTAGCGGCCTTCTTGGAATCCTTTCCACACAGGGTAGGCCGAGCCGCGCCTCGACAGCGAGACGAGCAGACTGTTGGTGTCGAGCACCACGCGGTCATTCAGCATGTGCATGGCGTAGTTCAGCGTGAATGTCCTCGTTCATCAGCGCGTCGATGTGGGCCTGGCTCCATTTGCCTTCATCCCACAGGCGGTCCATCTCCTCGTCAATCTTGCGGGCGTAGTAGTCTCTGATGACCTTGCGGAGCTCTTCCACTTCCTCAACGGTCTTCATGTGTCCCAACATCCGCAGCACGCTCATCTGTGCTTCGTTCAGCGGTCCTCTCGGTTGTTTTGTTGCTTCCATCTTCTTCGTTGTTTTGAATTTGATGGTGCAAAGATACACATTTTCCGCGAGATTATCGCAGAATCCCCTCAAAAAATATCCGTTTGTCTCAGTATGTCAAAGAACGCTTTCTTTTTTCTTTATACGGGCTTCTACTTAATCACCACTTTCTTTCCGTTCTTGATGTAGATTCCCTTCTTGTTCGGAACGGCGACCTTGCGGCCGTTGAGGTCGTAGAAGGTATCGTCGGTAACTCCGTTCGCTTCGATAACTTCGTTAACTCCCGTTGCCTCGCCGAAGACGATGTTAATGGCGCGGGCACCGGCGGCTGCGCCTGTCGGCACCTCGAGCCAGGCCTTGTTGGCGGCGATGCTGACGGGGTTCTTCACCCAGACGAACTGCTGGCCGTTGAGTGCGTAGCGGTCGGTGGTGGCGTCGCTGGCGGCGATGGTGCCTGCCGTCAGCGTGCCTACGAAGCCGTTGTATACGGTCACGTTGTCAGGAGTCCGGTCGGTGGTCGGGATGAGCAGGATGGTCTTCGTCTCGCTGCCGTTGTTCTTCACCAGCAGCGGTGTGTTGGCGGCGGCGACGGTCAGTTCCTGGGCGGTGGCGGTCTCGGTGCCTACCTCGGTGATGGTGTAGAGCTGGGCGTCGGCGTCCTCCACCGTCAGGGCCTCGTCCTTATAGTAGGTGGCGTACTCGCCGGCGGGGATGGTCAGCTCGTAGCCCTGGAAGAGGGTGAAGACATTGCTCAGCTCGGTCGTGCC
>FLNX01001911.1_pt1 | contig 20626 bp, 15 predicted proteins | sample 1140341 | NCBI WGS metagenome assembly FLNX01 (sample SAMEA3878208, study PRJEB12797) | bioreactor metagenome | biome: Moose rumen | place: Sweden | collected 2011-10
ACACCACGTCCCCAAGACTCAATGAAACCGGCACGATAGAAGATATTAGCGATAAGCGGATTACGACGCACAGACATGTGCTCCTTACTCATCCGTTCCACACTAAAACCTTCCGGTAGATTGCCGTCGTTCCAAAACCAAATACGGTCATTGTAAATCTTCATCTGAATATCCTGCCCGAGATAATCGCGGTGAATAATAGCATTATACACCAACTCACGCAAGGCATCCTCCGGCATCTCCAACGGTTCGACGCGGTGCATCCCTTCATAGTGGATAGGACGGATAAGGTAGTCCTGACGCAGTTTCCACATCACTTCATCCGCCATTTGCAAGATGTTGCCTTCGATATTATCCTGATGCACCAAGTCCGTTTCATCCTTCACGAAACGACCTATGCGGAAACGCGCATTGATAAAACGGCGTTGAGGATTCTTGCCGAAAAGCAATATTGCGGCATTTTTGAGATGCCCGTCTTCAGTCATCAAGTTAAGATTTTTCAGGACGACCTCTGCAGGGTCATTCATTGCCTCTTTAGGCATTCTGTCTATGGGAATAGCATGTCGGAGGAAATAGTCAATAGCTTTAGGGTCTATCTCATCCAGTTTCGCACCCTCGCACTCCATATCGTCCCAAGTGCGTCCCATCTTCTTGAGAATGAGCGTTTGCAGACCAGTGCCTTTGACCTCTTGCAATGTAGAGCCACTACGATAGTAGAACTTGCCTCGATAGGCAACAGGCTGTTCTGAAGCATCCACATGTATGGAGATATACTCTTTACCATCCTCTGTGTGCAAGTCCACTTGGGCTAACACGCCGGTAGTCTGGTTGATCTGATTGGGAAGGTCAGCCAACAACTTTTGAGCATTGCTGATACCACATACCGTTCCGGCATCATCAACACCTATGTACAGCACGCCACCTTGCGCGTTGGCAAAGCCGCTGATGTATTGGATATACTCATCTTTCCACAGGCGTTTGAATTCAGTATGTTGGTCCTCTTTCATTATATCGTATGAAAAATCGTGCAAATTTACAAAAAAAGAATGAAATACGCAAATTTTAGGGGCAGGAAAGTTTAAATTTGTAAACTTTTTCGGCTTTTGATGACAAAATCATAAGATTTTGCAGTACAAAATGGCAAAAAACTCCCACGACATTGCTGCCATGGGAGTTTCCAATAGAATGAATTGCGATGGTTTACTTCTTAGCCACAAGGGCACGATTACTTTACTCTCGTGCCGCGGGCGTCGTAGAGGGCATCCTTGCGGAGGATGTAGAGTTGCCCATCCACCATAATCTTTTGAGCAGATACCGCATTGAAGAGGATTTTGTCAAGACCATCCTCTACCTCTTTCAGCTCGAATGAAGCGGTGATAGTGACATTCTCGGTTACGGTCAGTCCTGTTTCGGGGTTATAGTTGTCGGACCATCCTGTAAACTGATAATTGTCGTCCGGAGTAGCCGTCAAGTGCAGCACTGTGCCATAGGGCACAGCCTCAAGAGCGATATTTTCCGAGACGGCAATCGTTCCGTTTTCGGCAATAAGCGTTACCACAAACGTATTTATCTCGTACTGTGCGGTGATGGTCATGTTCTCTGTGATGTTATCCAATGTTTTGTCCCAACCGGTGAAGGTGTAGCCTTCCCTTTCGGGGTCGGCAGGAGCAGTAGCGGCATTGCCGGATTCCACTTCCGCTACTTTCAGTTCGGTTTCATCGAAGTCCACAAAGGTCACATTATAATATACCCTGTCTATCCCTGTAAATCTTGCGGTGTAGGTAGCGTCCTTGTTTACCGCCTCTATCTCCGGCGACCAAGAGGAAAAGGTATAGTGTGCGTCGTGGGTACTTTCTTTGACGGGTGTCTCACCATCATAAGTCGGTGTGGTGCCATACTCAACAGCTTCGTCAACCTCTAACTCCGTGCCATCATAATTGAGCCAAGTGATGGTGTACTTGTTAATCTCGTACTGCGCGGTAATGGTTATGTCCTCTGTGATGTTATCATATGGTTTATCCCAGCCGATGAAGGTATAGCCGACACGACTGGGGTTATTAGGCGGGGTTACTCCTGTTCCTGCTTGAACCTCTTCAACCTTAAGCAACGTGCCGTCCCAATCAACGAAACGCACAACCGGATTGACTTTAACAACTTTTTCTTCCGACAAGAAACTCTCGGGCAACTCGCCGACACCCGATATCTCCACCACTACAGTAAAGGTATAGGTGCCGTTTCCTGCATTAAGGATGATACTCTCCCAGTTATATTCGGTTACATAAACCATCTCATATCCTATTGCAGTGCCATCCTTGTAGAGTTTGACCCAATAGCGTACGACATCATCTACCGCGTTCCACGTGGCTTTATAACCATCCCATGCCAAAGTAGTGATGGAAGATACCTTGTCTCTCCACTTCGCATATAAGGTAAGGTTTCCGGTAACCACACTCGCGAAATCATACTCTTGCGTTAGTGCCTCGTCGCTATACCAACCTAAGAAGACACATCCGTCCTTTGTCGGATTGGCGGGTTGAGTTACCGTCTGTCCCTCTACAACGTCCTCCGAGGCAACGGCACTACCCCCGTTGGAAATAAAGGTGGCGGTATAAACCTGCCAAACGATAAACTCTTTCGTGGGCGCCGGTGCGCTTGCAGTCGCTAAACTGCCATCAATATAGGGCGTTACCGTGAAGGTATAAACACCATTGCCGGCTCCCTCAATCAGGTTTTGCATGTTGTACTGAAGCACATTACCCACGTCTCCGGGTCTAATAGAGCCACTCACCGAGACGGCTGTGTTATCCTTGTAGAGTGTCACATAGTATGCGGAGGCATCGGGTATAGCAGTCCAATGGGCAACAGACTCATTCCAACTCAGGGTGATGTCGTACTCAAAAATAGCAAGCAAGGTCATATCCGCGTTGACGGTCAGGGTGCGCGGGTTATCCGTGTTACCGTCCGACCAGCGTACAAACCGATATCCTTCAATGGGAGTCGCCGTTAAGGTTGCGCTTGCTCCGTCATCATATAGGCCCGTACCGGTGACCGTTCCATGAGTCGCCACATCAGGTTTTGCCACAAGCAAATGCAGATCCTCATTCAGTGCGGAAACTTCAATGAGTTGCGAGTACGTGTCGTTAGTTAGGGACTCGGTTTCCATGAGTACCCCGTCGAGTGTGGCTACACTACCTGCCGCTAAATCAGTACTCAAACTGCTACCCGGATGCGTGTAGTAATACGCTGTTCCCGAACTCTCTATAGTGCCGGCTTTAAGGAGTACAGACGAGCCGGATGCGGCGTTCAAGCCACGGAGCGTGCCGCCGGTCATGACCAACTCATCGTATCGCTTTAGAATGACGGCCATTTTGCCGTCGCAATCCACTAAACCTCCCTTCATCTGAATGGAGGAATGATCGGCACCGGAGGTCGTGGTAGTACTGATAGCACCTCTGCGATACACATTCGTCGGGTCAACTGAGATGGTTCCTCCCTCAATAATCAGTTCTGCATTACTCAACACAATGACATAGGTGGGACTACAAATGGTATCTGTCAAATTACCCATTATGGTCATTTGTGACCCGCTTTGAAGATAAAAGGCATAACTCGGGGCAGTTAGATTATGCCCGTTGAGGTCCAGCGTCTTGGTACCATACACATTTACATAATTAGTGATACTGATATTGGCGGAGATACGGATAGTATCGCCTTGGTAGTCGGAAGTTGAACTCAGATAGGAGTTTAAGGTGCTATAGCTTCCTGCGTCATAGACAGCAGCTTGTACGCTCCATAAGAATCCCAAGAGGAGCGCGGTGAGTGTGATTAATTTCTTATTCATATGGGTAGTTATTTAATACGTGAACCATGGATAGTGAAGATAGCTCCGTCCTCTCGGATGATGAATAGTTGTCCGTCTATGAGTGCTTTGCGAACGGCAGTGCCCATGTGACGGCTAACTTCCTCCAATCCACTTGCTTGATCGAAATAAGCAATGAGGTGCATCTCGTCTGCGGAAGTGATGGTGCGCGGGTTATCCGTATTACCATCCGACCACTGTTGGAAGGTATATCCATCTCGCGGAGTAGCCACTAATACGGTTACGGGGCTATTGCAATCTCCGGCATAGGTTACCACTACTACACCCTTTAACTCGTCCTCGCTCTCGGCAGAGATAGCACTCATGGTGGTGATATTCGTGAAGTTGCTCCATGCCTGCTGATAACTCTCTAATGCGGCACAAGGTACTTTGACAGACGCATTAGCGGGCACTCCCTCAAAGACGCCAGAAGCCAGAGTCGGCGCAGTAGTAGCATATGAGACTATACTTGTCAGGGCACTACTATAGGCAAACGCTTTTTGACCAATGCTCTCTAAACCTGCTCCAAGAACGATACCGGTAAGAGAGGTGCCGATAAAGGCGGCTTTACCAATGGTCTTGACTGAAGCAGGCACGTTAATGGTGGTAACTTTGTTGCAGTTATTGAATGTGTCGTCACCGATAGATTGAATTGTTTTACCCAGAGCAACGGTCTCCAACGAGGTGCAATTATAAAATGCCTCTGCCCCTAAAGTCTCTAAATCATTGGACATAATAGCCTCTTTCAGAGCCGCATTACCACTAAATGCCCCTTGACCTATTGAAGTTACACCGGACAAGTTGGCATTCGGGAAATTCGTATTAGCGAAAGCATAGTTGCCAATAGTGCGCAATGAGTTGGGTAGCGAAACCGAAGTTAGCCCTGTCGCATCGGAGAATGTCCCGTCTGCAATCGTCTGTACGCCTTCGCGTAAAACCAGGGTCTTTACGTTCTTTGTACCAAAATCAGTAGTGTTGATTGTGGATACAGCGACATTAAGGGTCTCTATCTGACTGCAACTTCCAAACGCTCCTGCGCCCACCGTTACACCATCCGGTAAATATAATGAACTAATGGGCAGGTGGCCAAAAGCATTGTTGCCGATATAAGTGATGTTGTTTCCGAATGTGAGTGTAGAGGTCAGATTGTCGCATAGGGAGAAGGCATTATTGCCAATATAGGTAATCGAATTGGGTAGGTCTCCTGTTACCAACTGAGGACAATTACGGAAAGCGTCTTCTCCTATCTTTTGTAATCCGTCGCTTAAAGTGACCGAACTCAGTTGTGCACAACCGGCAAAAGCGGAATTGCCTATCTCTGTCAATGAACTCGGGAGGGAAACTGTTTGCAGTTGCGAGTTAGAGAACGCGTTTGCCCCGATTTTCCGGATTCCTTCGTTCAAAGTAAGAGATGTGAGATTTGTGGTCGTAAATACGCCGGATGGGAATTCCGTCAGTGACGGACCACCGACTGCTATGGTAGTCAAGTTGTTGCAACTAAAGGCATTAGCACCTATTGATTTGACAGACGTGGGTAGGATAACAGCGGTTAGTTTGGTACCGCTGAAAGCATTGTCACCGATAGTTTCCAGTCCATCGTGGAAGGTGGCAGAGGTCATGGAGGTGCAATTCCAGAATGCATTTTGTTCAATGGTCTTAACCGATGCCGGGATATCAATCGTTGTAATGTTCGAGCCGTTGAAAATACCTTCGCGAATAATAGCAAGGTTACTTGATAAGGTGATAGAAGCTTTTTGTCCGCCTAAGTCTGTGATGTCGGTTACATTATAGACATTGCCGGTGGTCGGGCCCGTTACCGTGGAAGGGATAACGGGGTTGTAGGTGTTCCCCGGTGTGTAGGATGCCTCCACCAAAACGGCAAAAAGGCCGTCGTCATAACAACGAAAAAACAGCGCCCGCGACTCTTGTGAGACAACTGCGAAATCCTGATAACTCGATCCATAGGCTTGATTGGCCAATGCATGACCGTCATTGGCAAATAGCGAATTAGACATTCCTACTGCTAAGCAGGTTAATAGTAAGGGTAATAATTTCTTCATAATCTTTTGCCTGTTATATCCCATCGGCACGTCGGTTTGAAAGAGTTTGTTATGTTAATTAATTATTTGCATACAAAAAGACGGCATACACGATTAGTGTACACCGCCTTTAGCGTTGCGAATATATTGTTTTTACCTATCTCACGCCCATTCGCATGGGGGGGGGATTAAACATTTGATTTATAATTAGTTGCATAGGATTAACAGGCAATCAGGTATTCCGGAGCAAAATCTGCACCGTTAGCCCATTCAATTGTATTATACGCAATATGGAAATTCTTGAAGAACTCCATATCACGCAAAGGCTCAAAGGCAACTCCTTTCAGCTTGTCGCTGAAATCAACCACCTTGTCAACATTGTTGCTGAACCACAAATGAATCTTGTAGCCGCCAACATACTGCGCTTTTATGACTTCTAAAAAATCCATAGTTATTTATTTTAATGGAACAATACGTTCTACCATTATGCCCTTCTGTGCACGTTCCCAGTTCTCCATCAACTCATCTCTATGTAGGTCAAGCCACTCCAATACCATCCGCAAGGCGCGTCCGGGCATCTCCCCTTTAACAACTCCATCTTTGATACTGACGCTAATCTTGTAATCGCCGTACCACGCATGGAAGTGTGCAGGCGCATGATCTTGAAAGTTCATAAAGATGATTATTCCGTAAAAAGTACTAATCTGTGGCATATTAAGACAGTATTTATAGTTAGATTATATCAACAGCAGGCAATCATAGCACATCCGAGGACTTGGCTTTAATAGCCAAATAGATTGCTCTTGCCCTTCTTACTTTTTCAGCTGTAACGGGCTGCGGGTGCTCAACAGCATAGGCAAAACGCCTTGCGTCCTCACCGTACAGAGTCGGAGTTTCTTTAATTGGTTGTGCCATAAAGTCATTTACAATTTTGTTATTTAGTAGGCTTACTATACACCTAATTTATTTGACGCGGCAAAGGTACTACTTTTTTTTGACATATGCAAATTTTTATTGGATTTTTTGGCAGATTAGGGTGTTTTGTCCAAGAAATCGTCACAGGTGTCGTTATGGGATTAGTCACAGGATTATTCAAGGCTTAGTCAATCTATCGGTGATGTATGCTAAATAACATATGAATCACATATGAATAACATATGAATCACATATAGTCGGGTGCATCGGCACTCGGACAACAAGAAGATGCAAGATGCAAAATGCAGCGCCCAAAGGGCTATGCAAAATGCAAGATGCAGGATGCACAGGTTTCATCAGGCAGTAGCTGGTGTTAGGGTATTTTCCAGGTTCCCAGGAGACCAGGTGCCCGACAGGGCGCCGTATCAAGAAGAAGCCCCACCCCCGACCCCTCCCCGTAGTGGGAGGGGAGGTAGGAGACAGTAGCCGGCGGGAAGAGACCCCGAGATGTGCTCGGCGGTCATAAGCCATCGAACGGCGCGATGAGCGCCCTAAAAAGGAGTAATCAGAGTAATCTGAAATGCAGCAGCCCGCACCCGCCTTTCAGGCGGGGCAATGGACGAAAAGAAGAAAAGAAACAGAAGAAAGGAAGCAGAGAAATAAAAAGACCGTCACGCGGGGAAACGTGACGGTCAGAGAGAGATACCAAGTGAAGACGGATTTTATCGCCCCAACTGGGCAGATACTTTTATTTTACTCGTACGCCTTGGGCGTTGAAGATATTGCCATCGGGGTGGAGGATGTAGAGGTTGCCGTCAATAAGTACTTTATTGCTATTGTTAGCACCATTAACTATTATGTTTTCGATTCCCTCCGCCATATCAAAGTAGGCAATTAGGTTCAATTCTTCAGCAGAGGTGATTGTGCGCGGGTTATCCGTATTACCATCCGACCATTGCCTGAATTGATACCCAGAGTTGGGAGTGGCAACGAGCATGGTTATTGGATTATTACAATCACCGGCATAAGTAATAGTTACCAATCCTTTTGCCTCGTCCTCACTCTCGGCATATACAGGGCTCATTGTGGTTATATTATTGAAGTGGCTCCAATTGGATTGATAACTGCTCAGCGCAGAGCAAGGCACTTTAACGGATGCATTAGATGGAACACCTTCAAAAACATCTGTCCCAAGAGCCGGTGCAGTAGTTGCATACGACACGATATTGGTTAACGCATTGCAATAGGCAAAGGCCTTTTGTCCGATACTTTCAACCCCTTCACCGAGCACTATACTTGTCAGCGATGTACCGATAAAGGCTGCCTGACCGATGCTTTTTACCGAAGCAGGCACGTTGACGGTTGTAATCCTGCTACAGTGATTGAAAGTATTGTCGCCGATAGATGTGATGTTCTTTCCTAAAGCAACAGTCTCCAGTGAGGTACAGTCATAGAAAGCCTCTGCGCCAAGTGTTTCCAAGTCGTTAGACAGGATGGCTTTCTTTAACGATTTGTTGCGGCTGAATGCTCCTTGACCGATAGAAGTAACCCCCGACAAGTTGGCTTCCTCAAAAATAGTATTGGCAAAAGCAAAATTACCGATGGTACGTAGTGAGTTGGGTAGAGACACAGAGGTGAGGCTGGTTGATTCAGAGAAAGCGGCATTCTCAATAGTTATTACTCCCTCTCGCAAAACTAATGTCTTAACATTCTTGGTGCTGAAATCAGTTTTGTTTATGGAAGATACAGCCACATTAAGAGTTTCAATTTGGCTGCAACCAGCAAAAGCACCAGTACCAACTGTCACGCCGTCCGGCAAGTATAGGGAAGTGATAGGCAGGTTGCCGAAAGCATCGATACCGATATAGGTGATGTTGTTGCCAAAACTAAGTTCCGAAGTCAATTTATTGCATGAGGCGAAAGCATGGTCACCGATATAGGTGACAGAGTTCGGCAGATCTCCTATTACTAAGTCGGAGCATCCTGAGAATGCGCTATTCCCGATAGTTTGTAGTTGATTACCGAGAGATAATGATGTGAGTTGTGAACATCCGGCAAAAGCAAAATTACCGATTTCTTTTAGACTATTCGGTAGAGAGACGTTATTGAGTTTGCTGTTGGCAAAAGCACTCGCTCCTATAGTCTCGACACCTTCCTTAATATCAAGGGTAGTAAGGTTGGGGGTGTTAAATACCCCGGAAGCTATTTCTTTGAGTTCTCCACCTACCGTGAGGGAAGATAGGTTGGCACAGTTGAAAGCATTAGAGCCGATAGAATCTACTGTTGTCGGCACTACGAGAGATGTAATAGCGGCTCCGGCAAATGCGCTCTGACCTATTGTCTTTAATCCCGCGCTCATTGTTATGCTTGATAATTGATAGCAATGCTGAAAGGCTTCCTTCTCTATTGTTACGACAGTGGCTGGAATAACAACACTGGTAATGGCATTTGATTTGCACAAGCCTTCACGGATGATCGTTAAGTGGTCAGGGAAAACGATGGAAACCAAGTTTGCTCCGACATCTGTAATATCCGTAACCGTATAGACATCACCATTTGCGCCAGTTACGGTAGAAGGAATAACCAAATGGTATTCAGATACTTCAGGATTGTAACCACAAAACATTTCTGCATGGTGGTCTGATTTATAACACTCAAAATAAAGTGTTCGGTCCTCCTGTGTAATGCGAACTAATTCATCGCGTTGCGCATGTACATTCATGATTGTCATACAGCATAAAACTAAAATGAATAATTTTCTCATAAGCATTTGCACTAATTCGTGTCGTGCGCAACTTTTAAAGTTAAGAAATTGAGTTAATTGTATTTTGGTTTTTATTGTTGATATACGAAAAGACGGCATACACGATTAGTGTACGCCGCCTTTAGCGCTGCGAATGTAGTGTTTTTACCTATCTCACGCCCATTCGCATGGGGGGGGTAAATGTCTTATTATTAGTGAGTCGCATAGGGAATGTCTTTTATCCAATCACTTGTTTAAGTACATCGTTAGCATCTTCTTATCCCTGATGGAACGATTGATTTCATTTTTCGGCTGCAAAATTATAAATAATTTTTGATATATGCAAGAATTAGGAAAGAAAAATCCGTTTTGCACGTATTTTGTAGGATTTTGGTGGTTTTAGGCGCACATTGTTGTCGGTTATAACTCATCGTCATTTTTTTTCAGCGTTCTTAGCCGCAAGGGCATGATTATCTCTACTTTCAAGAGGGGGTCGATAGGTGTTCGATGGGTGTGGTTATCGAACGGCGCGGTAGATGCCTCCCGGTAGGGACTTGACCATGTCCTTCAACTCGAGCATCATGAGGGTTGAGGAGGCAGAAGCATAGTCCAGATTAGTCTCAATAATAATCTGATTGATATGTGCGCCGTCATCCATCGTGCGGATGTAGTGCAGAATTTGTCGTTCGGTATCGCTGAGGTCAGCGATGAAATCCTCTATTTCCGTTTGGACGGCATTGGCAGGTTGCGGTTCCCAGTTCATGAGGCGCATGATATCCTCGGCAGAGGTAACGAGTTGTGCCTGATTCGCACGGATGAGGTTATTACAGCCCTGACTATGTTCGTCTGTTGCTCTGCCCGGGACAGCAAAGACATCCCTGTTATAACCCTGTGCCATATGTGCTGTGATGAGGCTTCCGCCACGTTCGGCAGATTCGACCACTAAGGTGCAGTCGCTCAGTCCTGCGATGATTCTATCTCTTGCCACAAAGTTGAGGGCATCAGGTCCGATGCCGGAGGTGTATTCGGTGACGAGTCCGCCTTTCTCCAAAAGGGCAATAGCATATGGTCGGTGCAGTGCGGGATAGATGCGGTCCAGTCCATGCCCCAGGACCGCAATGGTCGGTATGCCAGCATCAAGAGCCGCCTTATGTGCCGTTATATCAATGCCGTAGGCTAATCCGCTGACGATAGTCAGGTCGGGCACGGCAGCCGCCAGGTCCTTGACGATACGGGTCGCCATGTCCTTGCCATAGGGTGTGGCGGCGCGAGTGCCGACAACGGATAGGAAGTGCCCCTTGTCGAACGAGATATTGCCCTTGGTGAACAAGAGCGTCGGCAGGTCGGCACATTGGGAGAGACGATAGGGGTAATGGTCAGTGTCTTGGTAGTGATAATAGCCGAGCTTGTGCTCCTCCATCCATGTAACTTCTTTCTTAGCCAAGTCGAGGGCTTCCTTAAGACCCGTCAAGGGTTCGTTCTTGCAGACCTCAAAGGCCGAGCCATAGTGGTCCAGCAATATCAGTTCCTTCGTTACCTTGTTGCGAAAGAGGTTATTAAGGGCAATCAAGTAGATAAGTTCCTCGCGTGACATAGGTGCGGGTGTGTCGGTTAGAGTTTTTGACCAAAGCACAGGTCACCGGCGTCACCTAATCCCGGAACGATATACTTCTTGTCGTTGAGTTCAGGGTCGATAGCCGCGCACCAGAGTGTGGTATTGTCGGGCATCGTGGCTTTGAGGTGCTCGACGGCTTGCTCCGTACCGATGATACAGCAGACATGCACATGAGCGGGTGTGCCGTGTGAGAGCAGTGCCTTATAGGCAACCTCCATGGACATGCCGGTTGCTAACATGGGATCAACGAGCAGCAGGGTCTTGCCGTCCAAATGGGGTGCTGCGAGGTACTCGGAGACAATCTCCAAGCCGTTCTCCCCCATCTGACGATAGGCACTGAGGAAAGCATTCTCAGCGAGGTCATACATATTAAGGAACCCTTGGTGCATCGGCAGTCCGGCTCTCAGCACCGTGCCAACCACGACAGGCTCTGCGATAGTAGCCACCTTAGTGAGAGCGAGTGGTGTCTCTACATCCTCGAGTTGGTAATGAAGGGTCTTACTGACCTCATATGCCATTATCTCGCCAATACGCTCAATATTGCGTCTAAAACGCAACGGGTCTTGCTGAATCTGACGACTGCGGATTTCCTTGAGATACTGCGTCAAAAGTGACGGCTGTCGGGATAAATTGATTACTTGCATGGCGGAGTGAATTATAGGTTATACAACTTGTTCCAAAAAATCATTGACATAGCTCTTACTAACGGTAATAGACGGCAGTTTTTCCTCTCCGAAGTCGATGACAACCTCGCCCTCGACCTTCCTAAGAACCTTCACCTTGGTGATATTGACGATATAGGAGCGTGAGCAGCGCACGAGCCCCTGTTCTCTAAATCCCCAAGCGACATTCTTCAAGGTATTGCGGAGCATCTCCTTCTCCATCTTATCATTGTTCTTGTAATGTATAATGACGTAGTTATCAGCCCCTTCGAGGTAGTAGACCATATCGGGTCGGACGGAGAGTTTGAGTTCGCCCTTCTCGTCGTAGAAGTTGAACATGTCGGGAATGGCATCGTGGGTGGCTATTTCGCCCTTGAGGAGTTTAATCTCATTGCTCTTTTCCTTGAGTTCAAGGGAGAGGAATATAATAATATAAGGAATGAGGAACATGAAGATGACGCCGATGAACACCTCCTTATATAAATAGAGGAAGGACATATTGCGCTCCGCCACAAACTCCGGAAAACCGAGTGCCAATGTCAAGCAATAGACGAGTGTCATAATCAGCATCTCGATTGCAACCCAGATAGCGAAGAGCCCATAGGGGATATCATGTTTCTTACCATAGGCGTACATGATGAACCGACTGATGAACATCACGACAGCCGCCACAGCCACCATCGCCATGGACCAACCGAGGTACTGCCAGTCATTGTTCACCCACGCGCGGGACTGGAAGGGTTGGAAGATCAAAATGAAGAGCTCAATGAAGACAGATGTAGCGCCAATGAGCAGGCCGATACTGCCTTTCGAGTACATGTAAGATGAGACATGTGATTTCATTTTGGTACTTTTTGCGTGCAAAGGTATAAAAAAATTTGGAAATAAGCAAAAAAAAATGTATCTTTGCACGATTTTTTGCGATAATGAAGCCAAATCACTATATTCCACATATCAGTAAGGAGCTGTTGCAGTTCTATCCGCCGGCGCAATTCGGAGGGGAAGTGGTTGTTGTGGACAGACTCAGTCAAGTGCCGGAAGCGGTCGCTTATCTCAATGAGCAGACGGTCGTAGGTGTTGATACGGAGTCTCGTCCGTCCTTCAAGCAAGGGGTGCATTACCCGACCGCGTTAGTGCAGATAGCGACAGAGGAGCGCTGTTATCTCTTTCGGCTCACGCATATCGGTATGCCGGAGGAGTTGGCAGAGATATTCTCGAACCCCGATATTCGGAAGGTAGGTCTGGCCTTCAAGGATGACCTAAATGGCCTTAGGAGAAGGCATAATTTTACGCCCAAGAACTGCATCGACCTGCAGAAGATTGTCACCCAATATGGGATATTTGATTTGGGGCTGCAAAAGATATTCGGTATCTGTTTTGGCAAGAAGATCTCCAAGGCGCAACAACTCACCAATTGGGAGATTCCTCATTTGACTCCCGAACAAGCCCGTTATGCCTCCACGGATGCTTGGGCAACTCTGCTCATTTATAAGGACTTGATGAGTACAGAACCATTGGCGCCGGACGAGGTTATACGGCTCAAAACAGAGGAGCATGAAGCGCAACTGCAACATATGCATGAGAAGCAGGCTGAGCAGCAAGAAAAGGCAAAAAATGCAGAAAAAGAGCATTTTTCAGTAAAAAAGTAAAATAAATTTGGTTAAACCGTTTTTTTGTTGTATTTTTGCAGCCGCGTTTGATTAAACGCAGTTTAAGGTCGGTTGCCCGAGTGGTTAGGGATCGGTCTGCAAAACCGGGGACAGCAGTTCGAATCTGCTACCGACCTCCAAACCGCCAATAGGGCGGTTTTATTATTACTATTCCATGGACGAGAATATCAATAATATTGTCAACCAAGACTATCAGTACGGCTTTGTCACCGATGTGGACACAGAGACTATCCCTAAGGGGCTGAACGAGGATGTAGTCAGACTCATTTCGGCTAAAAAGGACGAGCCCGAGTGGCTCTTGGCGTTTCGGCTCAAGGCGTACCGCAAGTGGCAGAGCATGACGCCTCCGACATGGGCGTACCTCAAGATACCCGAGATTGATTTTCAGGATATTAGTTATTATGCTGCACCTAAGAAGAAATCCTCTGAGCCGAAGGAGATAGACCCTGAGGTACAGAAGACCTTTGATAAATTAGGTATCCCCTTGGAGGAGCAGCAGGCTCTGGCTGGGAATATCGCCTTTGATGCCGTGATGGACTCTGTTTCGGTCAAGACGACCTTCCAAGACACCTTGGCGGAAAAGGGGATAATCTTCTGCTCCATTTCCGAGGCGGTGCATAAATACCCGGATTTGGTGCGTCAGTACTTAGGTTCAGTCGTTCCCTACACTGACAATTACTATGCGGCACTCAATAGTGCCGTCTTCTCGGACGGATCGTTCGTCTATATCCCCAAGGGGGTGCGGTGCCCGATGGAACTAAGTACCTATTTCCGTATCAATGCCGGTAAAACGGGGCAGTTTGAGCGCACCTTACTCATCGCCGATGAGGGAGCCTATCTCAGTTACCTCGAGGGCTGTACCGCTCCTATGCGCGACGAGAACCAACTGCATGCCGCGATTGTGGAGATTATAGTCCACGACAATGCCGAAGTGAAGTATTCCACGGTGCAAAACTGGTACCCGGGGGATAAGAACGGTCATGGCGGTATCTATAATTTTGTGACCAAGAGGGGGCTTATTCATACAAACGGGCGGCTCAGTTGGACGCAAGTAGAGACGGGGTCGGCTATCACTTGGAAGTACCCGTCTTGTATTCTTAAGGGCGATAATTCCTCGGCGGAGTTCTACTCTGTCGCCCTCACCAATAACTACCAGCAGGCCGATACGGGCACGAAGATGATTCATATCGGCTCTAACACCCATTCGCGCATTATTAGTAAAGGTATCTCGGCGGGACACTCCGAGAATAGTTACCGCGGGTTGGTGAAAGTTGTGCCGACGGCGCAGAATGTCCGCAATTATAGTCAGTGCGACTCGCTCCTATTAGGGGATGAATGCGGGGCACATACTTTTCCAGACATACAGGTCGCTAACCCGACTGCCATCGTGGAGCATGAAGCCACAACCTCCAAGATCTCAGAGGACCAACTCTTCTACTGCCGCCAAAGGGGTATCAGTGAGGAAGATGCCGTCGGACTGATTGTCAACGGCTACGCGAAAGAGGTCATGGATAAACTGCCGATGGAATTTGCTGTAGAGGCTCAGAAACTCCTCCAATTATCATTAACATAAACAACGGGTTAATATAGGAGCCCTATATTATCTACCCAGAAGGCATTGCCGAGGTGTCCCGTACCACCTTGGTCGAGGCAACTGGCTGCAAAAGAGAGACAGATATGGGTCGGTTGAGTGCCTTCTGCTGCCCAACCTACTTCTTTCACGGGCACATTTCTGCCCTTACTATTCATCTGGTGCATCCACGACTGGAGACGCTCGTGGCGAGTCGGATTAGTGACTTCCCCATATTTGATGCGCAGGACAAACCCGTCCACCCAATCGGTGCTTTCGGTCACGTACATCTGCGCCGTGCCTACCCGTTCGGCATAGATATTGCCCTTATCATCCTCCCAGCGACGCTGCAGCAGACAATAGACCTTGGGGCAATCGAAGCCCTTGATGAGCTTGGCTTTACCTAATGCCTTGCACTGCGTCAAGGTGCTGTCGGGAGAAACCTCTGCTTTGTAGTCAAAAACAACGGCTTGAGGGCAGCCCTCTATAGGGAAACCAAACTCTATATTGAGGTCATTATCGCCAAAGGGAATAAAGGGCTCATGCGTTCTGCCGGCATAGAGGGTGCCTGCCATAATGAAATGCACATCTAACCCGAGGACAACAACATCCTGTTGCTTAACGACCATTTTGCAGGCAGTGCCGTGATACGCATCGTCTTGCACATCGGGCATAACCGAGAGAGAGGTCTTGCATATCTTCAGAATCTCGACATAGCCATTGCTCGTGGTCCACATGTCTTTCGGATCGGCATATTGGTACGCCTTATTAGAGATAAGTGTGTCGGTAGGAGCCGGTATATAAATAGGAGAGAGCTGCCCACCCATCAAGCGTGATTCTTGGATGTAGTGGACAGACCATGTCTCAAAATCCCCATAGGGAATAGGCTTTAATTGAGCGTGGGATAGAAGACTACCCCACGCCGCTATGAATACAATTACTTGTACTTTTCTCATTTAGCAAGCCTTACCGTCGGAGCCAAGGACTTCAATGATTTTGTGCTTATAGAGTTGCTCCATGAGATCACGAGCCGGACCGCAATACTTACGGGGATCGAACTCAGCGGGCTTCTCCGCAAAGACCTTACGAACAGCAGCTGTGAAAGCCAAACGACTATCAGAGTCGATGTTGATCTTGCAAACAGCAGACTTAGCAGCCTGGCGGAGTTGCTCCTCAGGAATACCTACGGCATCCGGTAACTTACCACCATATTGGTTAATCATGTCCACATACTCTTGCGGAACGGAAGACGAACCGTGCAGCACGATGGGGAAACCGGGCAGTTGCTCCATGATAGCGTCTAAAACATCGAATGCCAATGGGGGAGGAACGAGGCGACCGGTCTTCGGATCACGAGTGCATTGTTCGGGCTTGAACTTATAAGCACCATGGCTGGTACCGATAGAGATAGCGAGAGAGTCGCAACCGGTACGCTTCGAGAAATCAATCACTTCCTCAGGACGAGTGTAGTGGCTCTCCTCGGCTTGAACCTCATCTTCAACACCGGCGAGAACACCCAACTCCGCCTCAACGGTCACATCGTACTGGTGAGCATAGTCGGAGACCTTCTTGGAAAGAGCAATGTTCTCTTCATAAGGCAGTGAGGAACCGTCAATCATAACGCTCGAGAAACCGAGGTCAACGCAATCTTTGCAGAGCTCAAAACTGTCACCGTGGTCGAGGTGAAGTACAATCTCGGGCTTCTCCCAACCAAGTTCTTTTGCATACTCAACAGCACCTTGAGCCATGTAGCGCAGGAGCGTCGGGTTAGCATAGTTACGGGCACCCTTACTTACTTGGAGAATAACCGGAGACTTGGTCTCGGAAGCAGCCTTGATGATGGCTTGCAGTTGCTCCATGTTGTTGAAGTTGAAAGCGGGAATAGCATAGCCGCCTTTGATCGCTTTAGCAAACATCTCACGGGTGTTCACCAAACCTAATTCTTTGTAGCTTACCATAGTTTAATAAATTTAATGTTACTTATCGTGTTTGTGTTCGTAGATGGCTTCCTCCACATTGATGATATAGTCGCCCATCTTCTCGTACTCGGCAATCGTGTCCATGTAGTTGATACCGGTCAGGTAGTCATACTTATGATCGGTGACGGCAAGGGTGTTTTGGGCTTTTATATCATCGCGGAAATTGTTGATCTCGTTCTCTAAATTCGTCATCTCCGCAAACTCACGGTCGGTGACCTGTTGCCTGTCAATGGCACCTAACATCATACCGATGGCTTGGGTGAGTAACATGTTCATGGTCTCAATATTGCGCCGCTGCTCCTCATCGAACTTTAACTGGTCACGATGGCGATAAGTGAGGTAGCGTGCGAGGTTGTAGTTCGAGTCGCCAACGGACTCTAACTCCGAGACAATACGCATCATCTTTTGCACTTCGCGCTTCGACTGATCGGACAAACGACCATCTGCCACCTTGCCGAGATAGGAAGCTATTTCCACTTCCATATGGTCGCAAATATCCTCGTACTTATTGATTCGCTCGTGGAGCTGGTTGAATTTCGTTTCGTCGTTCTCCTCGTAGAGGTCTTTCACCATACCTACCATCTTGCGGGCACGCTCACCGAAGACATAAATCTCTTTCCACGCCTGAATGATAGAAAGCTCGGAAGTGGACATGAGACCGGCCGTAATGAACTGCAGACCGGACTCCTCCTTCTCCGTGTCGGGCTTGTCCTTCAAGATAGTGGTAACTAATTTCTCTATCCATGGGATGAACCAAATCAAAATAAAGGTATTGGTGACATTGAACGCTGTGTGGAAAGTCGCCAAAATACCATTCAGTTTATCGGGGGATACATCGCTCGGCACACCCGGAGTGAAGGGCACATGCCATAAGGCACATATGCCTCCAACAAACCACCTAAATACACACAGTACCCACACAACACCGAAGAAATTAGACACAAAGTGCGCTAATGCCGCCCGACGCGCCTGTACAGGAGCCGAGAGGGCTACCACGTTCGCCGTAATGGTCGTACCTAAATTCTCACCTAAAACAAGAGCTATACCCATATCTATGGGCAATACATGCGCCGAACAAAGCGTCATCGTAATCGCCATAATCGCCGCCGAGGACTGAACAGAAAAGGTCAATATGGCACCTATCAATAAATACAAAAAATAACTACCATAACCCCAAGAGGATGTGGCGATAAAGAAAGTACGCACCGACGACATCTGATCCAAATGCATCTCGGTAGCGTTGATCTTCAGGGTCGTTAAACCCAATAGCAAAAGGGCTAAACCTATTAGAAAATCACCCAAATTAGCATTCTTCTTAGTGTATATGAGCGCAACCGCTAATATGATCAGGGAATAAACCAATAACCGCAAGTCGAACGAACCACCACCCAACACCATGATCCAAGCCGTGAACGTCGTACCAATGTGGGCACCCATGATGACCGATATCGCTTGACGCAGAGACAATATACCCGCCGAAACAAAACTGACTGTCATAACCGATGTCGCGGTAGAGGACTGAATACTGGCGGTGATGAAAGCACCCGTCAATACGCCCGTGAAACGGTTGGTCGTCATAGTGCTCAACACGCGACTCAGCGTACTACCCGCCATCTTCTGTAACCCCTCGGACATCACCTTCATGCCGTACATCAGCATGGCAACTGAGCCCACAAGAGTAATAATCGACAATGTAATTTCCATATCTCAAAGAAAATTTCGCATTCCGACCACAAAAGTACAACTTTTTTACGACATACGCAAATTTATTTTCATTTTGCATATTTTTCTCACAAAATTGCACTTTTATTTGCATATATCAAAATAAAGTAGTACCTTTGCAGCCGAAACGTAAAATCAATCGTTCCATCAGGGATAAGAAGATGCTAACGATGTACTTAAACAATTGATTAGATAAAAGACATTCCATATGCAACTCGCTAATAATAAGACATTTACCCCCCCCATGCGAATGGGCACGAAGTAAGCAAAGACAATACATTCGCAGCGTTACAGACGGTGTACACTAATCGTGTGTGCCGTCTTTTCGTATGCAAATAATTAACTAACATAACATAACAAACTCTTTAAAACCGATGGGGCGATGGGATATAACTGCCACGTAGTAAATGAAAAAAATACTCCTTTGTTTTATGACTCTGCTGATGAGTGTATGCGTTTTCTCAGAAGTCACGGTCATCCAAGATGGCATTACGTACACGCTTGATGAGACTACTACTGCTACTATTACTTCATCCTCCGGTCTCACTAATGCTAATGTAGTCATTCCAGCGATGGTTGTTTATCAAGGAACTTCCTATGCGGTAACAGCCATTGCATTAGATGCATTTTCATACCAGACCATATTAGTATCTGTGACGATGCCTATTTCGTTGAAATCTATCGGCAATTATGCTTTTAGGAACTGCTCTAACTTAGAGACGGTGGAGTTCCCTAACGCGCTGCAATCTATTGGTAATTACGCTTTCCAGAATTGCTCTTCTCTACAGACTGTAACCATTCCTGCATCAGTTACTAATATTGGCACGGCAGCATTCCATTTAACAGGACTGACAGATGTATATATGCTCTCTACCACGCCGCCGACATGTAATGGAACCAGTACGTTTACCGATGCATCACAAAATACTGCTACCATTCACCTTCCCAACGAGAGTTTTTATGACTACTATTGTGCGGACGGCTGGATGTATTTGAGATCAGGTTTTACCGTTGAGGGAGGTGTCTATACTGTTAGATTCTACGACAAAACTCCCGGAGTGGAAGATGATGGTAATCTGTTGCTTGTGAGGATTCCAAACTATATGGGTACTTTTGCAGAGCAACCTGTTCCTTATGGCCAAGCACCATTGGTCATTCCTGCCCCCACATATCCGACTTATAGTGTGCTGTATCCGTTCGGCTCAACCCACGGTGGCTATTCATGGGCAGGATGGGATGTGGATTACTCGTCAGTAACATCTGATTTAGTCATTCATACGCGCTATGTGGCAGAGCCATATACCATAACGTTCAAAAATGACAATGATACAGTGTTAGAAAGTGCCATCTTTGCCTATAATACCATCCCATATTATAGCAAAGGTAAGCCAGATAAAGCTTCTGATGCAGAGTATTCCTATGAGTTTAGAGGCTGGGTAAGAGCACGTACAGGAGAAGAGATTATTCAAACAGCGCTGCCAGCAGTTGGAGCTAACGAGACATATACCGCTACTTACACGGCTGTACCACGGCGCTTTATCGTCACATTTGAAGACGAAAACGGCAATCTACTCCAGCAAAATGATTATTCCAAGGATGCGCTCCCTGTATATGAGGGCATTACTCCTTCCAAAGCCGGTTTGACATTCGCCGGATGGACTCCGGAACTTACCGGTGCGACGGAAGATGCTACGTATCGCCCTGTCTTTAAAGCTGAAGTAGTCTTTACCGATGAATGGGGAACAGAGTGGCAGAAATCGCTTGTTGAAGTGGGCGAAACGCCTTCTTATGTAGGCTCTACTCCGTACAAGGATGCCGATGCGCAATACTCCTATGAGTTTGCCGGCTCATG
>FLNX01003653.1_pt1 | contig 20555 bp, 18 predicted proteins | sample 1140341 | NCBI WGS metagenome assembly FLNX01 (sample SAMEA3878208, study PRJEB12797) | bioreactor metagenome | biome: Moose rumen | place: Sweden | collected 2011-10
TATAGCCACTTAACTGCCTGAGGTTTCATACATTAAACTTTAAATACATACTTCTTCTGCCCATTAAAACACAATGCAAAGATACATATTTATTCTCAATCGGCAACACAGAATGTTTGAATGTGTTATTGTGTTACCAGCGTAATTAATTGTCGCGTCAGCACTAACGCATTAACTCAATAACGCAATATAAAAAATAATTTCATCCTCTTGTAGACATTTTTCGAAAAGGTGGTTATTAGTAATGTAACAATGCGTAAAAGCAATAAATAAAATGCGTATCTTTGCAACACAGTACCAACACTGTACACTACGGACAACGAAAACAGATACAGCGAATTCGACGCACTTATACAGCGTCACCGTCGAATGATACGGGCATTCTGCCTGTGGCATGGCGGCATAGGTGTGATGACGTGCGACGACGTTATGCAGGAGGTGCTCGCCTCGCTGTGGCGTCACCGTCACGACCTGCGCCCCGGTGCCAGCGACGGTGAAGAACGCGTCTGGATCAGGTTTCACTGCCGCAGTGTCGCCTCGCACCTACGGCGCAAGAAAAACATAGCCACAGTGTCGCTGTCGTCACTCTCCACACGCTCCACATACACACAAGAGTCGGACGACTGGTGTGCAGTCGACTCGGCCAACAACCGGCAGACGATAGAGGACCTCTCCTCCACCCTCACCCCACACGAACGACAGGTGTTACAGCTGATGCTCGACGGATATTCTAACGACGAGATTGCCGAACTACTGCAAATCAAACCTCGCAGTGTGACACAGACCCGCTGGCGCATAGTAAAGAAAATGAAAGATGAAATATATGAACAACGACAACATAATACGCATGCTTGACGACGAGCGTCAGCGACGGCAACAGGCCGACGAGGCTCACCTGCAAAGCCTTGGGCAGAAGATGTCTGGCAACGGCGGGCGTTGGTTTCGTCGTCGCCAGACCGGTGCCATCATACTGTCCACACTGGCGGTGATCCTGATACCCACAGTCTACGCCACAATGCCGAAAACCGTCGGGATGGCGGATTATCGGGACACCAATGTGTCCGGATACCGGACTGTATGCTGCAACCGTCCCGCCGACGCCGAGGCCGTCGTACAATGTGCCAACCTACTGTTATCAAAGCAACAATGAAACGCATCGTCACAACAACCATCATGCTGATGGCCGTGGCACTGGGCACCATCGCCATTTGGCGACAATGTAGCGACAACGGCGCACACGACAATGCCGTCAGCAGCACAGGCGACCTCTACAACAGATACGCCTCGCAACCAGGGGTGCGGGTAGGCTTCATCAAAGACTTCCGCTTCGACGACACCACCCTCGTCGACGTCACCACCATCCAGGCCCTCGACAGCACCGGATGGCATTGGATGCTTGCCGAGTTCGCAGTCAACACCGTGTCGGACAGCACCGGTGACGTACTCCAAACCTACCAACTGGACGACAGCCATTTCGTGTTCCTCTCCTACTGCGACAGCAGCCTATGCCTCGTCGACGCCCCGACAGACCGTCAGTACGACGCCGTATTGCGCTACCAACTAAAAAGGTTTGTTTCTTCAAAACAGTCGTTTTCTCGCCTCGGCACAGTGCAAACACTTCGCGGTTTGCCCTCTGCACTCGGCTTATCGAAAACGTTTAGTGAAACGCTATAACACAATGAAAACTACACTTACCCGCCACACATTACGCACCTTGGCGCTGATGCTCGCAGCAGCCACAGCCACCGCGTGCTCCGATTACGCCATCATCTACGCCGGCGGAAGAAATATACGTCGCAACTGGACCCCAGAAAGAAGCACCGATATAACCACCGGTGGCGACCCCGTGACTTCTCAAGAGTGGAAGGTCGGCGATGTATTCGTGAATCTTGTAGATGCCTCGGCAAACAGAACAGAAAACCAGCAACCGACAACCGACAACTCTGATTTATCGGCCAATGCAGACCTCGGAACCGAAGTCGGCAGCATAGCTATGCACTATTCCATCGACGACGTCGTCGTCAGCCACACCGCCACCGAAAGCGACGAACTGCGCCTGATCTACCGCCTGCTCGGCGACGCACGCGGTGGACACAGCGTCACCATTGCAGCCGACACGCCTACAGCCGCTACCGCCGACTCTGACACAGTGACCATGAACACCACAAACATGGAATACGTCGTGGAGTGGACCAGAGTCATGGTGCGCCGTGGCTACGCCGTCACCATCGTCTACAACCCAGACACAGGCATATACAAATGCACCGCCATAAGGAAAAGTGAGAGGGGAGTGAGGGAGGAGTGAGAGGGAAGTGAGAGGGGAGTGAGGGTGGAGTGAGGGAGGAGTGAGAGGGAAGTGAGGGGGGAGTGAGGGTGGAGTGAGGGGGGAGTGAGGGGGGAAAGAGTGACAGAGCGACAAATTGTTCAGGACACTTCTATAAGGAACCACGCATGAGGAAACATGAATTTATAGAAGTCCCCTAAATAATTTTTGCAGGGTTGTTTTTTATTTTGTACATTTGCAATTCGAAAATATTGCATATTATAGTACAATAAATAAAACAACATGTCACAAAATCAGATTGTTAATAAAGAGGACCTTGTGGTCCGCTTTGCTGGCGATTCGGGTGACGGCATGCAGCTCAGCGGCACGCTGTTCTCCGACGCGTCGGCATTGACCGGCAACGACATTGCCACATTCCCCGACTATCCCGCCGAGATACGCGCCCCTCACAACACCGTGGCGGGCGTCAGCGGCTACCAGGTACACGTCGGCAGCCACATCTACAGCAGCGGCGACAAGTGCGACATACTCGTCGCCATGAACCCCGCCTCGTTCAAGTCGCAGCTCAAATGGGCCAAGAAGGGCGCCACCGTCATCGTCGACGCCGACACCTTCACCGACGAGGCTCTCGAGAAAGCCGGCTATACAGACAACCCGTTCACCGAGGAATTCGAGCGTGCATACACCATCGTCCACGCCCCAATCACCAGCTTCACCGAGCGCATCGGAACGGAGCAGGGCGTCGACAAAAAGACCGCCGACAAAAGTCGCAACATGTTCGCCCTCGGCATGATCTTCTTCCTCTCCAACAAGACGCTTGAAAAGACCTACGCCTATCTGGAGCGCAAGTTCGCCAAGAAGCCCGAGGTGGTGGCCCTCAACAAGGCCGTGCTTACCGAAGGCTACGAATATGCCGAGAAGCTGGAGCTCATCCACTCGAAGATAGTCAATATCGCCAAAGCCGACAGCATGCCCAAGGGCCGCTATCGCAACATCACAGGCAACGTGGCCACCGCCTGGGGTCTGCTGGCCGCCTCGGAGAAGAGCGGTCGCCGTCTCTTCCTCGGCTCCTACCCCATCACCCCTGCCACCGACGTCATGGTCGAGCTGGCCAAGCACAAGAGCCTTGGAGCCCGCGTGTTTCAGGCCGAAGACGAGATTGCCGGCATCTGCTCGGCAATAGGTGCTTCGTATGCCGGCGCACTGGCCTGCACCAGCACTTCGGGTCCCGGCCTCTCGCTGAAGAGCGAGGCGCTGGGTCTGGCCGTGATGACCGAGCTGCCGCTCGTCGTCGTCGACGTGCAGCGTGGCGGCCCCTCTACAGGTCTGCCCACCAAGACAGAGCAGAGCGACCTGGCACAAGCCCTCTACGGCCGCAACGGCGAGGCACCTCTGGTGGTCGTCGCCGCCTCGAGCAGTGCCAACTGCTTCTACTGGGCCTTCAACGCCGCCAAGATAGCCCTGGAGCACATGACACCCGTCATCCTGCTCACCGACGGCTACCTCGGCAACGGCAGCCAGCTGTTCCGCATCCCCTCGATGAAGGACATGCCCGACATCAAGCCGCGCCTGGCCACACCCAACGACCCCGACTACCGTCCGTTCCGTCGCGACGACGAGAAATACGCACGCCTGTGGGCCCTGCCCGGCATGGAAGGCCTCAACCACCGTGTCGGCGGCCTCGAGAAAAGTCCCGACGGCCCCTTGAGCACCGAACCCGAAAACCACGCCCTGATGGTGCACAACCGCCAGGAGAAGGTAGACCGCGTAGCCAACTATATCCCCGACCAGGAGGTGACCGGCAACCCCGACGCCGACCTGCTCGTGGTTGGCTGGGGCGGCACCAGCGGCGCACTAACCCTCGCCGTAGAGGAGATGAACGCCGAAGGCAAGAAGGTGGCCTACACCCACTTCAACTACATCTGTCCACTACCCAAGAACACCGGCGACATACTGCGCCGCTACAAGAAGATTGTCGTCTGCGAACTCAACAATGGCCAGTTCGCCGGCTACCTGCGCACCAAATACCCCGAATGCCCCATGACACAGTACAACAAAGTGATGGGTCTGCCTTTCGAGGTCGGTGAGTTGAAAGCCGAGTTCAACAGATTGCTTGAGAAGTAACATCATTTCAGAGTAATCGGAATATTCAGATTAATCAGATTAAAAAGAAATAATAATGGAAAAACATTTTGTTCCCCAAGCGGACCGAGAATATACAAAGGCTGATTTCCAGAGCGACCAGATGGTGAAGTGGTGCCCGGGCTGCGGCGACCATGCCATACTGGCGGCCTTGCTGGCCACCTTCCCCAAGACGGGCTACAAGAAAGAGAACGTCTGCATGGTGAGCGGCATCGGCTGCTCGAGCCGCATACCCTACTATGTGGACACCTACGGCTTCCACAGCATCCACGGACGTGCCTGCGCCATAGCCACCGGCGTCAAGCTGGCCAACCCCGCACTGAGCGTGTGGGTCAACATGGGCGACGGCGACAGCATGGCCATCGGCGGCAACCACCTCATCCATGCCGTACGTCGCAACCAGGACCTCAACATCACCATATTCAACAACGAGATATACGGTCTCACCAAAGGTCAGTACAGTCCTACGACCAAGTTTGGCCAGGTCACCAAGACCTCACCCTACGGCACCATCGACTACCCCTTCAATCCGGGCGAGTTGGTGATGGGTGCACAGGGTACCTTCTTCGCACGCACACTCGACTGCGTGCCGCAACTGTCGACAGAATGCATGACACGCGCTGCCAAACACGACGGATGCTCGGTGGTCGAAGTGCTACAGAACTGCGTCATCTTCAACGACAAGACACATGCCGCCATCACCGACCGTGCCGTGCGCGACGACCGCACCATAGTGCTCGAACACGGCAAGCCCATGCTCTTCGGCAAGAACAAAGAGAAAGGCCTCCGCTTCAACGGACGCCAGCTCGAAGTGGTCACCCTCGGTGAAAACGGAGTCACCATCGACGACATCATGGTACACCACGAGGATACCGAAGACACCGGCATCCACATGATGCTGGCACACATGGGCGGCCCTGTGGCAGGTTCGCCCGAGCCCCTACCCGTGGCTCTCGGCGTCATCCGCAACATCAAGAAGGAGTCTTACACACAGCTCTACGAAGAGCAGATGGACGAGCAGATGGAGAAAGGCAAATACAAATGCATGGACGACCTGCTCAACAGTGGCGACACCTGGGAGGTGTAACCCCGCACACTGTGTGAATAAGACATCCAGACCATAAGGGTGTCCCTCTAGTTCCTGGCAAGGAGCCATAGAGGGACACCCTTATTTTAACCCAAATCGGAGGTTTCTTCGCAACCCTCGTTATTCGCTTTGTTTGTTTTATTTCAGCGGTGCTCATGGCCTACGGCAGACTCACTTTATTTGATTTATTTCAGCGGTGTTCGCAGCCTTTGACATTCTCGCCATGCCAAAGTGAGCGAGCTCCCTTTGGTCATTTGGCTTATCGAAAACGGTCATTAGACCGAATATTCATCATAATATCCCTTTTTATATGTGGATTTCCTCCAACGTTTTAGTCGTTGTCGTGGAAGCTTGTCGTAGCAGGAGAGAATAAAGTGGCGTTTGAGGAAAAAAGTGTATCTTTGCATCGGTTTTGTCACTTTAGATTTATTGGTAAAAAATTAACATACAGGCATATATTCAACTGTCATACGATATGGACGTACTACAGAAGAAAACATCGTGGATTACCAATGCGCGTCCCACGTCGCTGGTGCAGAGTGCCATGCCTGCCGTGCTGGCCGTGGCGCTGGCTGTGGGACAGGAGGGTTTCTGCTGGTGGCTGGCGCTGATAGCCGTGCTGGGGGTGCTGGCTGCACATCTGGGGATGAACCTCGCCGACGACTATTTCGACTACAAGGTGGATATGCTTGGCGACCGCGACCGTGTGGTGCGCCAGGGGTTCCGCGCAATGACGGTGAAGTACCCCTACCTGGCCGACGGTAGCCAGACGCTGCGCACCACGCTGTGCGCCATCCTCGGCTTCGGCGCTGTGGCAATGGCTATGGGGGCTGTGATTGTGGTGTGCCGCGGGTGCATCCCGTCGATGGCGGCTACGGGTGGCGTGTGGCCCCTGCTGCTGATTGTGGTGCTGACTCTGGTGCTGGGCATATTCTACTCGGCACCGCCGCTCAAGCTGGGCTACCGCGGCCTGGGCGAGTTGGTGATAGGTGTCATCTTCGGCCCGCTGCTGATGATAGGCGTCTACTATTCCGCCACAGGGACGCTGCGGCCCGACGTGGTGATGGTCTCCATCCCTGTGGGGCTGCTGGTGACGAGCATCCTTTTTACCCACAGTTTCATCGACAAGAAAGGCGACGAGGCCAGCAACAAGATGACCCTGGCGCGACTGATTGGCACCGACAGCGGCAATTTGGTGGCCTCCTTCCTGTTCAACTTTCTGCCATTCGTGATGGTGCTTGTCGCCATCGTGACCGGCATGATGCATCCTGCCTATCTGGCCGTGTTGCTGGTGCTACCGCGAGCCGTGTGGCTGTGGCACTCGCTGGTGCTCTTCTCGCGTGGCGAGGACGACCGCATCAGGCGCCAGCTGCAGCAGCCTCCCCGCTGGCTGGGACCCCTCACGCAGTGGGAGGACATCCGCAAGGCGGGACTATGCTGGTTCATGGCCCGCTGGCTGACAGCCCGCAACCTACTGTCGGGCTACTGTCTGATTATCATCCTGGTGCACATAGTCTTGCTGCTATTCTAATCAAAACAAATCCTATCATGACCAAGTTGAAAGAGATGACCTACCTGCCGTGGTGGTGGCTGCGAGCCCGTCTGGGGCGGCACGCGCCGCTACAGAGCGTGGTCTTCGTCAGCGACCGCTGCAACCTCAGCTGCAAGCACTGCAGCATCTACAACCACAAGAACCCGACCACCAAGACTATGATGCAGCTGCGCGAGGAACTGCAGTATTGCTACAGCCTCGGCTCGCGCTATGTCGACTTCGAAGGCGGCGAGCCGTTCCTCTGGCGCGACGGCGACAAGGATATCAACGACCTCTGTGACCTGGCACGCTCGCTCGGCTTCTTCTCCTGCACCATCACCACCAACGCGCAGATGCCCTTCGACGGCACCCGTGCCGACAGCATCTGGGTGAGTATGGATGGCGTGGGCGAGGTCCACGACCGTGTGCGTGGCGATGGCGCTTTCGCACGGCTGGAAGCCAACATAGCCACATGCGGCTGCAAGGCCCTCAGTGCCAACATGGTCGTCAACACGCTCAACCACGACGGCGTGCACGACGCGATGGAGTATGTAGCCCGCAGCCCCTACTTCAACCTGATTTCGTTCAACTTCCACACCCCCTTTCCGGGCACAGAGTACCTGACCCCGGACCATGAGACCCGCAACCGCATCATCGACATCATCCTCGAGGGCAAGCGTCAAGGGTATCCCATCATGAACAGCCGCACGGGGCTGAACCGTATGCGCGACATGCAGTTCCGCAAGTGTTGCTGGATGACCAACTTCGTTTTCACCGACGGTACCCGCAAAGACCAGTGCATAGGTGCCGAGATGGGCATCTGCGACCACTGCGGCTTCTGCATGGCCGGCGAAGAGAGCGCCGTGGTCAGCCTGGCACCAGACACCATCCTGGCAGGCCTCCGCCTGCGTGGATAAGAGAAAATACCAAGAAACCTTGTTACGCTCGGAGGTGTCAACCTCTTTAACCAAGTCAATAAAAGCAAAATACAGAACCACCGCAGGCATCCTGCCTGCGGACTATTTTTTTTGTCGGCGGGAGGCCGCGATCCTATTTTTAGCGTTGCATGGTGGCGAGGCGCTCGGTGAGCAGGGGGACAATCTTGTGGAGGTCTCCCACGATGCCGAGGTCGGCGACGCTGAAGATGGGGGCGAACTTGTCCTTGTTGATGGCGATGATGAGTTCGCTCTCCTCCATGCCGGCGAGGTGCTGGATGGCGCCGCTGATGCCGCAGGCCATGTAGAGGGCGGGGCGTACGGTCTTGCCGGTCTGGCCGACCTGACGGTCGGCAGGCATGACGCCGGCGTCGACCATGGCGCGGCTGCTGCTGACCTCACCGCCAAGTTCCTTGGCGAGGGCACTGAGCTTGCTGAAGCCGTCCTTGGTGCCTACGCCACGGCCACCGCTGACGAGGATCTTGGCCTCGCTGATGTCGGTGACGGTCTTCTCTTCCTTGACGGTCTTGAGGAGCTTCACACGGTTGATCTTCTCGACGTTGAAGTCTACCTTAACCTCGGTGACGACGCCCTTGCGGGAGGCGTCGGCGGCCATCTTCTGCATGACGCCGGGGCGAACGGTGGACATCTGCGGACGGTGGTTTTTGCAGAGGATGGTAGCCATGAGGTTGCCGCCGAAGGCGGGACGCGTCATGCGGAACTCGTGGGCCTCGTCGTCGCTGATCTCCAGCTTGGTGGCGTCGGCGGTGAGGCCGGTGCGGTTGCGGGCGCTGACGCGTGGGCCGAGGTCGCGTCCGATGGTGGTGGCACCGATGAGCATGATGCTCGGCTTGCGCTCGCCAATGATGGCAGTGATGGCCTCGGTGTAGGGCTCGGTCATGTAGTCTTTCAGCATGTCGTTGTCGACCACTAGGACCTCGTCGGCACCGTGCTCGATGAGGGTCTGGGCCAGAGGCTTGATGTCCTTGCCGAGGAGCATAGCGACGACCTTCTCCTGATTGGCGTCGGCCAGTTCGCGGGCTTTGCCCAGCAGCTCGAGGGCCACATTCTGCAGTTTGCCGTCGCGCTGCTCGGCAAACACGTAAACGTCTTTATATTCTGTGAGGTTCATTGTTTCTTTGTTTTTCCAGGGGCTATAGTGACTATAGCTACTATAGTCACTATAGTCACTATAGGGGACTATATGATATGCTTTTCTTTCAATTTGTTGACTATCAACTCAACAGCCTCTTCGGGGCTGACCTCGAAGGTCTGGCCGGCGGGTTTGAGCTGCTTGGGGAACGACTTGAAGACGCTGGTGGGCGAGCCGGCCTTGCCGATATGCTCTTCAGGCACGTTGATGCGGTCGGCACCCCACACCTCGACTTCCTTGTCGAAGGCGGTGACGATGCCGCCCACGCTCATGTATCGCGGTTGGACGCTGGAGGCGAGGGCGGTGACGACGCAGGGGGCCTGCATCTGCAGCACCTGGTAGCCGTCCTCGAGTTGCTTGCGGATGGTGAAGGTGCGGGTGGCCTCGTCGTACTGGAGGTCCTCCATGTAGGAGACCTGTGGCAGGTCGAGGTGTTCGGCGATCTGGGGACCCACCTGAGCGGTGTCGCCGTCGATGGCCTGGCGACCGGTGATTATGAGGTCGAAGTCCATGGTGCGCAGGGCGCCGGCGATGGCGCTGCTGGTGGCCAGCGTGTCGGCGCCGCCGAGCTTGCGGTCGGTGAGCAGTATGGCGCGGTCGACGCCCATGGCGAGGGCCTCGCGCAGGATGGCCTCGGCCTGGGGCAGACCCATGGTGATGACGGTCACGTGGGCACCATATTTGTCCTTCAGTTGCAGGGCGTACTCAAGGCCGCCCTTGTCGTCGGGGTTCATGATGGAGGGCACGCCCTCGCGGATAAGGGTACCGGTCACGGGGTTGATCTTCACCTCGGTGGTGTCCGGCACTTGTTTTATGCAAACTATTATGTTCATTGTTCTTTCTTTTTTCTAGATGGTCTAGATTATCTAGAAGTTCTAGATTGTCTAGGATTATTTAAACAGTTTACCTGCGATGACCATACGCTGTACCTCGGAGGTGCCCTCGTAGATCTCGGTAATCTTGGCGTCGCGCATCATGCGCTCGACGGGGTACTCGCGGGTGTAGCCGTAGCCGCCGTGGAACTGTACGGCCTTGGTGGTCACCTCCATAGCGGTCTCGGCGCTGAAGAGCTTGGCCATAGCGGCGTCGGCGCTGTAGGGGATGCCGTGGTCTTTCTTGTAGTGTGCCGAGCGGCAGAGCAGGCGGGCGGCCTGCACCTTGGTCTCGAGGTCGGCCATCTGGAACTGTGTGTTCTGGAACTGGCTGATGCTGCGTCCGAACTGCTTGCGCTCCTTGGTGTACTTGATGGTCTCGTCCATGGCGCCCTGTGCTATGCCGAGGGCCTGGCAGGCTATGCCGATGCGGCCGCCGTCGAGGGTCTTCATGGCCAGGCCGAAGCCTTTGCCGAGCTGACCCAGCTGGCGGTCCTTCGGGATGCGGCAGTCTTCGAAGATAAGCTCGGTGGTGGCGCTGCCGCGGATGCCCATCTTCTTCTCCTTCTTGCCGATGCTGAAGCCCGGGTCGGTCTTCTCGACGATGAAGGCACTGATGCCCTTGGTGCCGAGGCTCTTGTCGGTCATGGCGATGATGATGAAGACGTTGGCGTAGGAGCCGTTGGTGATGAAAATCTTGCTGCCGTTGAGCACCCACTCGTCGCCGTCGAGGACAGCAGTGGTCTGCTGGCCTGCGGCGTCGGTACCGGCGTTGGGCTCGGTGATGCCGAAGGCGCCAATCCACTCACCGCCGGCGAGCTTGGGCAGGTACTTCTGCTTCTGTTCCTCGGTGCCGGCCTCGAGGATGGGGGCGACGCAGAGGCTAGTGTGTGCGGAGAGTATGACGCCCGTGGTGGCGCAGACACGGCTGAGCTCCTCGACGGCCATGCCGTACATGATGTTGGTGCCACCGGCGCCGCCGTACTGTGTCGGCACGGGGATGCCCATGAGGCCGAGCTTGGCCATCTTCTGCACGGTCTCCATGGGGAAACGCTCCTCCTCGTCGACTTCGGCGGCGAGGGGCTTGACCTCGTTCTCTGCAAAAGCGCGAATCATCTGCAGGAAGAGTTCTTCTTGTTTGGTGTAGCTGAAATCCATATCTTCTGAGTATTCTGATTACTCTGAGTATTCGGAGTATTCTGATTTACTATTTCACTGCAATCGTTTCAATCTCTACCAGGACGCCCATCGGCAGGCCCTTCACGGCGAAGGCGGCGCGAGCGGGGCAATCGGTGCTGTAGTACTTGGCGTAGACCTCGTTCATGGGCTTGAAATACTCCATGTCGGCCAGCAGACAGGTCGATTTGACCACATCCTGGAAGGTGTAGCCTGCCTCGTCGAGGATAGCCTTGATGTTCTGCATGACCTGCTCGGTCTGAGCGGTGATGCCTTCGGGCACCTCTTTGGTGGCGGGGTTGATGGGTATCTGACCCGAGATGTAGAGCGTGTTGCCAGCCTGCACAGCCTGGCTGTAGGGGCCGATGGCCGCTGGCGCATTGGGTGTGTTGATGATTTTCTTCATGTTATATGATTTAATATTGTTTGCGTTAGGAGTGCAAAGTTACACATTTTTTTCAAAACAGAGTACATAAATTAGCAATTAGTTTCCAATCAACTAATGTTCAAAGTATTACAAAACGAGCATCACAGTGTGGTTTGTGATTTCAGGGGTAATAGTGTCAATTCGACAATTCGTTAATTTGTCATTTCACCATCAGCATTTCAGCCTCAGACACCCCGAAAGAAAAAAAATTATTCCGTGCAGCACAATAAATACATTATATTTACGTTTTCAATTCCGAATTTTATAGCACAGACAAACCATCACTGATAATAGTGCACGGGAAATCAAAAAATAAAAATACACCATATATGAAGAACCTTGTAATTGTTGAGTCGCCAGCCAAAGCCAAGACCATCGAGAAATTCCTCGGCAAAGACTACACCGTCAAGTCGAGCTACGGCCACATACGCGACCTTGCAAAAAAAGAGATGAGCATTGACGTAGAGGACGGATACACGCCGCAGTACCAGATCAGCGAAGACAAGCGTTCGCTGGTCAGCGAGCTGAAGAAGGCAGTGTCAAATGCCGACAAGGTATGGCTTGCGTCCGATGAAGACCGCGAGGGAGAGGCCATAGCATGGCATCTGCAAGAGACATTGAAGCTCGACCCCGCGACCACGCAGCGCATCGTCTTCAACGAGATTACCAAGACGGCCATACTGCATGCCATCGAGAACCCGCGCCAGATCGACATGAACCTCGTAGATGCACAGCAGGCTCGTCGAGTGCTGGACCGCATAGTGGGCTACGAGATAAGTCCCATACTGTGGAGCAAGATCAAGCCAGCGTTGAGTGCCGGTCGTGTGCAGAGCGTCGCCGTACGTCTGATTGTGGAGCGTGAAGAGGAAATCAAGAACTTCAAGAGCAAGCCATACTTCCGTGTGACGGCACAGTTCCGTCCAAAGGACAGCACCAAGGTGCTGAAGGCCGAGCTGAACCGCCACTTCGACACCGAGGACGAGGCTATGACATTCCTGAAGTCGATAGCCGACACCAACTTCAAAGTGAACCGCATTGAGACCAAGCCTGCCAAACGCACGCCTGCCGCGCCTTTCACCACCAGCACATTGCAGCAAGAAGCCAGCCGCAAGCTAGGCTTCAGTGTAGCCCGTACGATGCAGGTGGCGCAGCAGCTGTACGAGAGCGGATACATCACCTACATGCGTACCGACAGCGTCAACTTGAGCGACCTGGCGCTCAGCATGGCCAAGCAAGAGATTATGGCTGAATATGGAGCCGAATACGTCAAGACGCGACGTTACCAGACCAAGACCAAAGGAGCACAAGAAGCTCACGAAGCCATCCGTCCGACCGACATGAGGATGCAGAGCATCAACATAGAGAGTGCGCAACGCCGCCTTTACGAACTAATATGGAAACGCACAGTGGCCAGCCAGATGGCCGACGCCGAGATAGAGAAGACCGAGATAGAGATAGCCATACCCGGCAGCGACCTTACCTTCGGCTGCACCGGCGAACAGGTCAAGTTCGACGGTTTTCTGAAGGTGTACCTCGAGGGTACCGACGACGAGAATATGCCCGAGGAGAACACCACCATGCTGCCCCGTCTGCCGGAAGGCACACTGGTGGTAATGGAAGGCTGTGAGGCAGTGCAACACTACACACAGCATCCGCCACGCTACACCGAGGCCAGCCTCGTCAAGAAGCTGGAAGACCTCGGCATCGGCCGTCCGTCGACCTATGCTCCAACCATCAGCACCATCCTCAAGCGAGAATATATCATCAAAGAAGACCGCGAGGGCGAGAATCATAACATTGTAGTGCTGACCCTCAAAGGTGGGCAGGTGAAACGCAGCGAACGCACCGAGAACGGCTATGCCGAGAAGAGCAAGCTATTCCCCACCGACATCGGATGCGTGGTCAACGCATTCCTTCTGGAGCATTTCAAGGACATCATCGACTACAACTTCACCGCCACTGTGGAGAAAGATTTCGACGAGATCGCCGCCGGACAGAAAGAGTGGCGCAAGGTTATTGACGAGTTCTACCTGCCGTTCCACAAGAACGTACGCCTGACGCAGCAAAACTCGCAACGCACAACCGGCAGCCGCCTGTTGGGTGTAGACCCGCAAAGCGGCAAGAACGTCTATGCCAAGATAGGACGCTATGGCACCCTGGTGCAGATAGGCGAGACCAACACCGATGAGAAGCCGCGCTTTGCCAGCATGAAGAAAGGTCAGAGCATTGAGAGCATCACCCTCGAAGAGGCCCTGTCGCTATTCGACCTGCCACGCACGCTTGGCAAGTTCGAAGACAAAGACGTCATCGTAAGCATCGGCAAGTTCGGTCCCTATGTACGGTGCGGCAACAAGTTCTACTCGCTCGGCAAAGCCGACGACCCGTACGAGGTGAGCCTCGCACGTGCCATCAACATCATCGAAGCCAAACGCAAGGCCGAGGCGGCCAAGGAAGAGATGAAGAAGAACTACCCCCACGAGATAGGTCTCCATGAGGGTGAGCCGATAGTGAGCAACAGCGGCCGCTTTGGTCCCTACCTGACCTATCTCGGAGAGAACTTCCGCCTGTCGAAAGACGTCGACCCGCTCAACCTGAGCGTCGACGAGGCGGTGGCAATCATCAACAACAGCAAGCGGAAGAAAAAGAAATAACGGACTGCAACAGTTCGCCGGTGGCTGTGGATGAACCTCTCTGTAGTCATAGTCAACTATAACGTCAAGTACTTCCTGAAACAGTGCCTGACGTCGGTCTTCGGGTCGCAGCGGCAGTTAGCCGACGGTACCGAATTGGGACTCGACGTGTGGGTTGTCGACAACGACTCGGTCGACGGTTCGGTCGAGATGGTACGTGCCGAATACCCCGAAGTACATGTCATTGCCAACCATGAGAACGTTGGCTTTGCCCGAGCCAACAACCAGGCTCTGGCCTGGTGCACGGGCGACGTCATGCTGCTGCTCAACCCCGACACCATCGTCGAAGCCGACACCTTTGTGCGATGCGTCGATTTCATGCAAGGGCACGAGCGGTGTGGCGGCCTATGCGTCAAGATGGTCGACGGGGAGGGGCGTTACCTCAAGGAGAGCAAACGCGGCTTCCCCAGTCCTGAAGCGGCTTTCTACAAAATCAGCGGACTGACACGGCTCTTCCCGCACTCGCGTCGGATAGCCGCTTACTACATGGGGCACCTGCCGGCAGACGAAGAGAACGAGATAGAGATAATGCCCGGAGCCTTCCTGATGTTTCGCCGCGAGGTGTATAACCGTATTGGAGGCCTCGACGAGAGCTACTTCATGTACGGCGAGGATATCGACTTCTCGTGGCGTATCCACCTGGCAGGATGGGAAAACCACTATCTGCCGCAGGCTCGCATAGTGCACTACAAAGGCGAGAGCACCAAGAAGGGGTCGATGAACTACGTCTACACCTTCTATAACGCAATGTCTATCTTTGCCAAGAAATATTTCAACGGACGCAACGCACGTGTGTACAACATATTATTGCAGGCAGCCATCTGGATGAGAGCCACCTTGGCTGGTGTAGGACGCATTGTCAGGGCGATGGCAGTGCCTTTGGCCGACTTTGTAGCAGCCTACGGCGGTTTCGTCCTGCTGAAACAAGTGTGGGCCACCTACTGGGCAGACAACATCAACTATTACCCACCCGAATACACCACCGTCGTCATACCAATCTACATTCTTGTGCTGATGGCATGCAGCTGGCTAGGTGGCGGCTACGACCGGCCCGTCAAGCTGTGGCGCATAGTGCGCGGCATGGCCGTGGGTGTACTGCTGCTCTTGGCCTTCTACTCGTTGCTAGACGAGAGCCAGCGCTACTCGCGCATGCTGCTGCTCAGCGGCTCGCTGTGGACCCTGCTATCGACACTGACCATACGCTTGGTGTTGAGTGCCTGCGGCGTCAAAGGGTATGCCCTGCACACACGTCGGCACGGCACCACCATCATCGTTGGCAGCGACGACGAGGCGGCACGTGTAGAACGGCTATACCGTTCGTACGTCTCGCCGACAGTGACGCTGTCGAAAACCGACGACATCAGCCCTAGTCATCTGCAAGACCGCATCCGCATAGAACATGCCGAGGAGGTCATCTTCTGCGGACGCGACGTGCCCCTGCCGGACATCATAGGCCTTATGACACACCTGCGCACTACCGGAGTGCTCTATCGTATAGCTCCTTCCGACAGCGACTACATCATAGGCAGCGGCGGTATACTGTCGGCGAACGACCTGTACTTGACCGACCTCGACACCGTCGACACACCCACCTGCCGTCGCCAGAAGCGCCTATTCGACATTCTGACAGCACTGTTGCTCATCGTGCTGTCCCCCGTCCTGTTCTGGCCACAGCAGCGCAAACGACGCTACTTTGCAGACTGCCTAGCGGTGCTTGCAGGACGACTCAGCTGGGTGGGCTACACCGGCCGACAGGGCGTGTTCACACCGGCCGACATAGCACCTGCGGCAACCGCCGACCTGGCCGAAAGGCTTACCCTGCGCTACATGCGACACTACCGCACCGCCACCGACATAGGTATACTGCTACGAAACTGGAATAGAATATGAAACGACTGATAGTCATAGCACTGTTGATGCTCCCGCCTGCCGTCGGGGCACAACGCATCCACGCCTTCGTCTCGTCGGGCATCACAGCCAGCCAGATAGAAGGCGACGAGCTGCGCAACTTCAAGAAGTACGGATACAGCGGCGGCGTGGGCGCACTGGTCTCGCTCGGCGAGAGAAGCCACTGGGGGCTGAGCGTCGAGGCACTCTATAGTCAACGTGGGTCACGCAGCACCGGCGACACACGCAACTACTACTACAAGATGAACCTGACGGTAAACTACGTCGACATACCCTTGATGATACACTATCAGGACCCCAACGGCGGCATGCTCTTCGGTGCCGGCCTTAGCTACGGTCGTCTCGTAGCCCAGCCGCACGGCACCATGGGCATCGACAGCCTCTTCTTCATGCCCGACACGAGCGACATGACATTCCTGAAGAACGACCTGGCTGTGGTGGCTGACGCACGATTCAGCATTTGGCGCGGACTGCAGCTGGGCATACGGTGGCAGTATTCACTGCTGCCCGTCAAGCGCGACTGGCATTTCTACAGATACAACGGCATAGGCTACGACGAAAACGGCGAACAGTACTACCGCTATATCACCACCAGCAACAACTGCTACAACCACAGCATCACAGTGCGACTCGTCTACCAATTCTGAAAATAAAGAAATTTATAGAGGTTGCCCGAAACAACAACTCCGACATTTATCTACCACGACCGTCATGACCACAGCCCTATTCCCCGGGTCGTTCGACCCCTTCACCGCAGGCCACGAAGCCATAGTACGCCGCGTGGTGCCGTTGTTCGACCGGCTGATTGTCGCTGTGGGCAACAACAGTGAGAAGCACTGCATGTTCACCCCCGACGAGCGTGTGGACATCATACGCCGCACAGTATACGACCTGCCGAATGTCGAGGTGATGGCCTACCAAGGCATGACCGTCGACCTGTGTCACCGTGTGGGTGCACAGTGTATCATACGCGGCATACGCACCGCCAAAGATTTCGAATACGAACAAATCATTGCCAGCGTCAACCGTCGGCAGGATCCCACAATAGAGACCCTGCTGGTGATGGCCGACGCCGAACATGCCGACATCAGCTCCACATTGGAGCGCGAACGCCTGCTGCACCAATGTTCTCAACCGACGACATAGTATACCTCAAAGGAGTGGGACCGGCACGAGCCAAGGTCCTGAGCAACGAGCTTGGCATACGCACCGCAGGCCAACTGCTGGAGCATATCCCCTATCGCTATATCGACCGTTCGGTGATGACGACCATAGCATCGCTCACCGAGGAGCAGCCCTTGGTGGTGCTGCGCGGCACGGTGAACAACATGCAGGCCACCGGCACAGGCCCACGTCGGGAACGGCTGACAGTGGACCTCTTCGACAACACAGGATACATACAGCTGGTATGGTTTGCCGGCACCAAATGGGTGCGCGAAAAGCTCAAACCCAATGTGGAGTACCTGGTCACCGGCAAGCCGGCATTGTACAACGGCACGTGGCAGATGACGCATCCCGAAATCGAGCCCTATAGCGCCGTAGGCGACAGCCGTCATCCACTGCTGCCCGTCTACAACACCACCGAGAAGATGAAGCAACACGGGCTGGGAACACGAGCTCTGGCCCGCATCACCGAGACACTTGTCGACGTGCTGGCGCCCGTGGACGAGACGCTGCCTGCCGACATCATTGCCAAGTACCACCTGCCAAGTCGCGACGCGGCCATGCGGTGGGTGCACTACCCCGCCGATCAGACACAGCTCGACGCAGCACGCACACGCCTCAAGTTCGAAGAGCTGTTCTTCCTGCAGCTAGACTACCAATGGGCCCACAGCGAGAGGCAGCACCACTCGGCCGGACGCATCTTTACACATGTGGGAGAGCTGTTCAACCGATTCTATGCACAGCTGCCATTTCCGTTGACGGGTGCACAAAAACGCGTGATACGCGAGGTGCGCGAAGACATGCGTACAGGTCACCAGATGAACCGTCTGGTGCAAGGTGACGTGGGCAGCGGCAAGACCTTGGTTGCCCTCATGTGCATGCTGCTGGCTCTCGACAACGGATGTCAGACCTGTCTCATGGCCCCGACCGAGATATTGGCGACACAGCACTACCACACTTTCCTCGAGATGACAAGAGGCCTCGACGTCAATGTCGAGCTGCTTATAGGCAGCGTGCGTCCCGCCACAAAACGACGCATCAAGGCGGGGATAGAGAACGGCGACGTGCAGATAGTCATCGGCACCCACGCACTTATCGAGGACGACGTGCTTTTCCACAACCTGGGGCTCGCCGTCATCGACGAGCAACACCGCTTCGGTGTGGAGCAACGCAGCAAGCTGTGGTCGAAAGCCGCGCCTCCACCACACGTGCTGGTGATGACGGCCACCCCCATACCACGCACACTGGCCATGACGCTCTACGGCGACCTCGACTGCTCGGTCATCGACGAACTGCCGCCCGGACGGCATCCAGTAAAGACATACCACCGCACAGAGCCTCGGCGTCCACTTGTGTTTCATTTCCTGAAACAGCAAATCGATGCCGGACGACAGGTATACTTCGTCTATCCCCTCATCCACGAGAGCGAGAAGACGGACCTGCGCGACCTGGAGGACGGTCTGGAGATGGTGCAGGGATACTTCCCACGGCCACAATATGCCACCTCGATGGTACACGGCCAGCTGACAGCCGACGAGAAAGCCTTCGAGATGCAACGTTTCAAAGAGGGCAAGACACAGATCATGGTAGCCACGACAGTTATCGAGGTGGGTGTCGATGTGCCCAACGCCACGGTGATGGTCATCGAGAACGCCGAACGCTTTGGCCTCAGCCAGCTGCACCAGCTGCGTGGCCGCGTGGGACGAGGTGCAGAGCAGAGCTACTGTATACTTATGACCAAAGACAGCCTGTCCTATACCAGCCAGGAACGCATACGTACCATGTGCGCCACCACCGACGGGTTCCAGATTGCCGAGGCCGACCTGCGGCTACGTGGGCCGGGCGACATACAGGGATTGGCACAGAGCGGTGTGCTCGACCTTAAAGTGGCATCCATCGTCGACGACGAACCGCTGGTGCGTGCCACCCGCGACGAGGTGCACGACCTGCTGGCCGCCGACCCTACACTGACACACCACCCACTGCTGCAACAGTACATCGAGCACTCCAAGAACAAACAGCTATGGAGCAAAATATCATAACACTTGTAGCCGAGGAGGGTACGTCGCTGTCAAGCGGCAGCCTGAGGCTATACGCCTTGCCGTACGGCTGCGTGGACCTCTATGCCTACGACCCCGTCAACCGACGCGCGGCAGTAGGCATCGTGGTGTCTGTCAGGCACCGCCGCAAAGGCCATGCGCTGGCCATGCTCGCTTGCCTCGCGGACATGTATCGCGGACAGCTCCACAGCCTCTACGCCGACATTGCCGCCACCAACACAGCCTCGCTCGCACTGTTCTCGAAGGCAGGATATGTGGAATGCGGCCACTTCAGTGAATGGCTCTTCGACGGCGACAACTACACCGACACAATACGTATGCAACTTGTTTTAGATAAAAGATTTTAAACTCAATCAGATTTTAAAAGATTGTAAAAGAAAATGCTGCCGGATGGCCTCTTTTAAAATCTTTTACAATCTGAAGGAGAAAAGAAAAAATTAAACTCAATCAGATTTTAAAAGATTGTAAAAGAGGTTACCTCTATGAAGAAAAGCACCATCATCACACTTTCTGTTGTCGGCATTGCTGTCGTACTGCTGCTCCTGCTGCTATTTGCCCTTACAGTCCACACCGCCGACACCGATACCGAACCCGTCCGCATCAACCTGCCACAGGGGTGCACCTATCCCGACCTCTGCGACACGCTGGAGGCACACCGTGTGGTGGTGCCGGGGACACCTGCGGCATGGCTCTTCGGCATCGAGGCCCGCATGCTCAAACTAGACAAGCAGGTGAAGCCTGGCAGCTACCTCGTAGCGGGCAGCATGCCAACACTCAACCTGGCACGCAAGTTGCGCAATGGGCAACAAGACCCTGTGCGGCTGACAATAGGCAGGTTCCGTATGCCGCAAGACCTCAACGACTACCTCAACAGCACTTTGATGCACAACGATTTCGACATCACACTCGACAGCTTTCACCTCGTCCGTCCCGACACCTACGAGGTCTATTGGACCATAAGTCCCGACGCCTTCATGCAACGTATGTCGAAAGAATACCGCGTATTCTTCGAACGACGTGGGGCCACACCCGACAAGGATGTCGTCATCCTGGCATCGATAGTGGAGGAGGAAACCAACAACAACACCGAGAAGCCTCTGATTGCCAGCGTCTACCTGAACAGGCT
>FLNX01003071.1_pt1 | contig 20551 bp, 16 predicted proteins | sample 1140341 | NCBI WGS metagenome assembly FLNX01 (sample SAMEA3878208, study PRJEB12797) | bioreactor metagenome | biome: Moose rumen | place: Sweden | collected 2011-10
GGCAAGAACAAAAGTCAGGCTCTCGGTTTTATTTCTCACAAACTCCTCAATGTTGTTTTCACTGTTCTTAAAAACAATATTGATTACGTTCCTATTTTTCCTCCTGACGTTGACGTCTCAAAACTTGCTGAAAAAACATTGAAAAATGCTTCGTCAAATGATTGACATTTCATAGCAGGTCTTTTTTCGAAAATAAAACCTCTGCCAAAAAATCCTCTCCCCCGACGGAGCGGAAAAACACTCGTCGGATGTTTCATCCCTTTCCCCGCACATGGGAAAAAACGCTATATGTAGTGTTTCCCTCTGGATTCGCGCGTCCGGGACGGCCGAAGCTCCGGGCGGGAGGATTCTGGCGGACGGGGGGGCGCAAATCGCGCTATGTGTGAAATCTCGGCGTTCGTTCTAAAAAACACGCTCTTTCACTATTTTGTTGGTGCAGTCGATTTCCCTGAAGACGTCCTCCAGCGCGTCGCTCGCGAGTTTTGAGGATGAGACGATTTCCTCTATCGTCCGGGTGATTTTGGAGAGCTGCTCGCCGATTCTACGCGACTGCTCGCCAGAATCCTCCGCGAGCCGCCTGATTTCGTTCACGACGACGGAGAATCCCTTTCCGGCCTCGCCCGCGTGCGCCGCCTCGATTTCGGCGTTCATCGCCAAAAGATTCGTCATCTCCGCGATTCCAGAAATTACGGAATTCGCTTCCTGCAGCGCCTTCGACTCCCGCTCGATTTCATAGATTTGCTCGTTCACCGCGCCCTGCTTCTCGATTCCAGACTGCGCCTTCTCCTCAAGAACCACGAACGACGACCCGATTTTTGCGGAATTTTCGCTCATCGCTTCGATTTTCGCCTTCAACGCAAAAATATCTTCGTCCTTCCGCGCATTCTCGCTCTCGCTTTCCCGCAACTTATTCGATAGCACGGAAATCTCCCGCTCTGCCATCACGCACTTCTCTTCGGCAGCGCGCAGAGCTTCGGAAATTCTCTCGTTCTCGCTCGCAAGCTCAGAAAGTTCTGTCTTCATGCGTTTCCTTTCCTCCACGACCGCCAAAAGCTCCGCCTCGGCACCCCTTTTCTTTTCGGAAAGAGCCTCCACAACACCACGCAAATCCCGATTTTCAATTCCCTCTTTCAGTTCTTCGCTTTCAATCTTCCATTCTTCATTCTCAATCTTCCGTTTTCCACTTTCCGTTTTCCCCTCACCATTTTCAACCTTCCCCTTCCCACTTTCAACTTTCACTTCTCCATTCTCAACTCTCAACTCTCCATTCTGAATTTTCCGCTTTCCATTTTCCGTTTTTCCTTCTCCACTCTCAGTTTTCAACTCTCCATTCTCAATTCTCAATTCTCCAGTTTCCGCTTTCCCCTCTCCATTCTCAATTCTCAACTTTCCGTTTTCAGTTTTCAACTTTCCAATCTGCTTTTTGTAGTCGGCTGATGCGAGGACGAACAGGATTACCATGAAAGAAGAGATAAAGGACATCAGGCAGAAAGAAAGCTGGTAGAAGCCGATTTTTTTCCCGAAGATTGATATGTTTTTTTCCCTGTCACCCAGTCCGAAGAAGCCGCTTTCAACACCAGAATCTTCCTCTTCCGAAGCAGATTCCAAAGTCGTTTCCGAATCCACTTTTTCCGTTTCCGCGGCATTCAGCTCATCCGCGCCAGCTGCCGCAGTAACGGTGGAATTTCTGACGACAGCGCAGAAGAATCCCACGGTGCTTCCGAACACTTTCGCGCTTTGGCAGACATAGAACACATTCTCCATCGCGTCGTCGGAATAGACAGGTCCCGCAACGAACTCGTCCTTGCCCTCCAGCATAATCGCCTTCCAAAAATCCTTGTCGGCCACGTTCGAAGAAGAACTCACGTCCGACATGAAATTTCCGTCGTGGTCGCACCACGCCACATAGGCAAAGTCCTTGTCGCGCGATGATGCGTGGCTTTTGAGCCAGTCCCAAATCTGCATGGAGTCCCTTGAGCGGACGACATCGGCTTTCGTGTAGTAGTCGAGGCGCGCGAGGTAAACGTCGAAATTTTGCGCGAACGAGAGAACGCCCGCAAGCAGCAAAATCAAAAACAATCCGTGTTTTCTCATTTCCCCTTCCTCCATGAAGAAAAAATCAGCGAATTTAAAGTTCTATGCCTTTTTGAATCTCTTCGAGTTTCCGCAATTTGGATTCGTCGAGTTTTATGAAAAGGTTCTTTTCGTTCGTCGGAAGAACCAATCCTTTTGGGCCGTTCTTGGCGCGGCGGAGATGCTTGACCTGGGTGTAGTACAAGTCCGCGCTGCCGTTCTTACGGGCTTTTGAATAGTATACAGCAAGATTTCCGGCGTACAAAAGGATTTCGAGCGGAACAGTCTTGCCCGGCCGGTTCTTTATGAAGACGTAGCCTCCGGAATAGTCGCGGACGTGCAGCCACATGTCGGAGCCGCGCACGTTGTGGCGGAGCAGCTCGTCGTTCTCGTCGGCGTCGCGGCCCACGATTATCTGCCAGCCGTCTATCTGGTAGTCCAAGCCCGGATGCGATTTCTTCTCCAGCTGCTTTGGGGTCTGCTTCTTCCTCAGAATCTGTTCGAGCTTTATCGGGTTCTTCTCGGAAAGCATCTGCGCATACTGCCTGTCCAAGTCTTCAATCGACTTTTTCGCGATGCTGATGTCGTATTCGAGTTTCTCAAGCCCGCTCGTCGATTTCTTGTACTTCTCGTAGTAGTCGGAGGCGTTCTCCTGCGCCGATTTTTTCGGGTCGATGCGGATTTTCACCTTCTCGTTGCCGTTCTCCCAGTCTTCGACTTCGATGAAATTCGCGCCATCACCGGACGAATCAATCATGTACGAATAGGCGAGAATCAGGTCGCCCGAATGCTTCAGCGTGGAAGCGTTCAGAAATTCCTCTTTTTTCCCGCAGAGTTTTTCAAGCGCGGCCGTCTGGCGGCTTTTGTGGGTGTTGTACCATTTTTCAGCGGTCTCAAGCAGGGACTCAAGCGAAGTTTTCGCAACAGATTCAGAATAGAACGCCTCGACTTTTTCGTTGAACGTGATTTTCCTTGAATATCCCCGCTTCGCCTGTTCCTCAAGCAGTTTCGCTTCCGTCTCAGCAAAATCTCGGATTTCGAATGTCTTTCCGCCGAATTTCGCTTCCGGCAGCACGAATTTCTCGCCCGTCATCTCGCCCTTCGCCGGCCGCCTGTAGAACGAGTCGATTATCGTGTCGCTTTCGTCGCAGAGAAAAATGTTGGCGGCGTTCGACCAGAGGCGGATGTAGAGGTTGTACCGCTCGGTGTTGTCGGATTCGTCGGCTGTCGGAGCGTTGTGAGGAACGCCGCCCTTCGCGTCCTGGATTTTCTGGAGTTTGGACTGCGCCTTGGGCATGACGATTACCGCGCCCGCCCTCTCAATCGTCATCTTCACGATTCGCTCGCTTCCGATTTGGGCGCACGACGTGATTCTCGCGCCCTTTATCTTGGACTTCAAAAGCTCGTTGAAGCGGAGCGGCTTTTCGTTCTTGGTGATTTTCCGCCTCGTCTCGTGGATTCTGCATTCGCCGCCGGCAAGGCAGACGAAAACCGTCTTCGGAACGCCCGGCTTGAAAGTGTAAATCGCAATCGAATCGAAATTCGGCTGCACGATGTCCTGAACGAACGTTCCCGAAAGCTCAAGCTCCGAGAGAATCAAATCGATTTCTTTATGATTGAGGGACATATTTCTCCTATTTTTTGAATATCGTTTGGATTTATTCAGTATCCGTCAGCCTTTTTGAAAGCTGAATCGTCTTCTGGGTCTGCTTCTGAAGCCTCTGCGCGAGCATTTTCGACAGGAAGATGCCGTAGTGCGGATTCCTTCTGATGAGCGAGAGGAACGCCGCTTTTGGAATCTTGATGAGGGTGCAGTTCCCGACTGCCAGCACGGTCGCAGAACGCCTGTCGTTCAAGAGGAACGCCATCTCGCCGATGAACATGTCGTTCGGGGTGAGGACGGAGACGAGCTTTCTTCCAGAATAGACCGCGAAACGCCCGGAGACGATGAAGAAGAGGTCGTTCGATTCCTCGTGCTCAAGGCAGACCACCTGTTTGTCCGTGTATTTTATCGCCTCGAACGGCTTCATGATTCCCGGCACGTTGTTCGTCTTGTTCACGATGTTCTTTATCTCGAACGTGACCTCGTTTCCCTTCTCGTTGTAGGTGAGGTTCTGGACGAGGCTCGCCGAAAGCCCCACTCCGCGTCCGTGAAGTTCCGTGTCGTCCGCCTTTGAATTGAGTATCTTCTTCCAGTCGAATCCGTCGCCGCAGTCGCGGATGACGAATTTGCTGGTGAGTTTTCCAATCTGATATTCGATGTAGATTTTCCTGTCCATGTATTCGCTCATGGCGGCCTTCTGCGCCAAAAGCTCTATCATGTCGCCGCCGTTCATCATCCATTCGGTCTTCTCTTCGTAGGAGATTTCGAGGTTTCCATGCTCAAGCGCGTTCGTCAGAAGCTCCATCATCGCCATCTGCAGATTGAACCGCTCCTCGTCGTTTATTCTGTTCGTGTTGTAGAGGTAGTTCACGAGGAAGTTCGAGTAGAAGCGGATGTCCATCGGGTCGTTTCCGCTCACGAAGCTTCCAGATTCCTGGCCGCCCACGATGTCCTGCATTCCGCGGCTGAAGAGGAACTGCTGGTTCTGCCACAAAATTCGGAGGATTCTTGAGAACTGGTGCATGAAATTCTTGACCGTGCAGACAATCAGGATGTTCGAGTCCTTCCGTTCCTCTATCGCCTGCACCTGCTCCGCATTTTTGCAGACCGCGATTATTCCGCCGTAGTGCAGCCAGGGGTCGGAATTTATCGCCGCGAGTATGCGGTAGCCGTCTATCGATGCCGACGAGAAATCTATGACTTTGATTTCCGGCATTTCGTAGTCTATGTAGTTTATGACCTGTTCCGTGTCCGAGTAGATGTCGCATTCAAAATACGACGAATAGGTCTTGCAAGTCTTTTTTATCGTGGACACGACCTCTTCGTTGGCCGATGCGGTAAGGATTTTTTTCACTTTTTTAACTCTCCAATGCCGCCTGGAAAAGAGGCTGAAACTCCAGTTCCAGGCAGGCTGAATCGACCTGCAAAAAGCGGGTCTCAAAATCCGCCCGGAACATGGGATTTCCGAACAGACCTATTTTCGCTTAGTTCTTCGGAAATTTCGACTTGAACTCTTCCAAGACTTTCTCCGGAGCCGGCTTCGCGTCAACGTCCACGAGATTGCCCTTCGCCTTGTAGAAGTCGATGAGAGGAGCCGTAGACTCCCTGTAGACTTCGAGCCTGTGCTTGATTGACTCCGGCTTGTCGTCGTCGCGCGTGTAGAGCTCGCCCGAGCACTTGTCGCACTTTCCGGCGACTTTCGGCGGGTTGTTCTTCACATGGTACATCTGTCCGCACTCTTTGCAGCAGATTCTTCCACCGAGCCTGTCGACGACCGCATTGTCCTCGATGTCGAAGTTGACGGCGGCGTCGATTTTTGCGAATGTCTCAAGAGCTTCCGCCTGTGGAATCGTGCGCGGGAAACCGTCGAGGATGTAGCCGTTTTTGGTGTCGTCCTTCGAGAGTCTGTCCTTAACGAGTCCGATTGTGATTTCGTCGGAGACGAGTCCGCCGGCGTCGATTATCGCCTTCGCCTTCTTTCCAAGCTCCGTCTGGTTCTTGATGTTCTCGCGGAAGATGTCTCCTGTGGAGATGTGCGGGATTCCGTAAGCCTGGGCGACTTCCTTCGCCAATGTTCCCTTTCCGGCTCCTGGTGGTCCTAAGAAAATAAAATTCATTTTATAACTCCTGTATCGACATTTTATTTTATTTCAACGCCGAATACAGAGATATTACCACATTCTTTATTCAGAAATCAGTCCTTGATTGTCTCTTTTTTGCACGATGAAGAATTCGATTTCGTTTTTCCATGTGAAAAGCTGCTTCCTTGAAAGTTCAAGCATGGTTCTCTTCAACTTTTCCATGTCGTCTCCCAGTTCCTCGAAGACTGCCTTTCCGTAGGCGGATTTTTCGCTGTCGAACCACTTGTCGATTTCAGCCTCGGAGACCCGCCTTTTCTCCTCAACGATTTTCGCCTCGTGTTTTACGTTGAATCCGAGTTTTTTGAGAGCCTCGGATATCGCTTCCCCGTCCCAGGAAAAAAGCTCGCTCTCTTTTGAGTAGATTTTAGATTCCGCCTTTTTCATCTTCTCCACGATTTTTTTGTCGCAGATTTTTTCCACGAACGAGCTTATCCTCTGTCCGTTTTTCGGAATCCGCTGGGAGAAGACGATTCTGGCGTTGGAGAGAGCGTCCACTTTCAAGCCGCACTTGTCTTCCACGCTGAATTCCATTGCGTCGGCGATTTTTCTGAACGGGTCGCGCATGAAAACCACATCGACTTCGATTTCACTTTCAATTTCGCTTCCGATTTTCCCGACGAAGAGAATGGGCTTGTCGAGTTCGTCCAAAGTGCTTCCGTACTGTTCGAGAATCGCCTTTCCCTCTTCCGTCCTGCACCGCCCGTATGTCGCGCCCTCCGGGGTTTTCCTGAGCACCTGCCACAAAAGAAGCCCGTCGTCCGCGTCCACGATGAACGAGCGTGAGTGCCGCTTCAAATCCGCCAGCCGAATCATCTCGTCGCGAATCGTCGAAAGCACTTCAGCCCTGTTCGAGTCGAGCCTGCTTCTCCACGACTTGTCGGCCTTGTCCAAAGCGGATTCCTTCTCGTCGTTTTTTGGAGTGAAAGTGAGGTTCCCCTTGTGCGCCGAGAGGGTCTCCTCCCAAAGGTTCGCCTTAGAGTCCAGCGGAGAGCTTCCAACGTTCTCAAGAATCGCGGAGATTTGGATTTCGCGCCTGTTGAGCACTTCGTCCTTTATCTTGGCTTCGTAGCCCTGGTCGGTGGGCGTGTAGAAAACCCGCCCCACAAGCGCGTCGGGAAGGTACTGCTGGGCGACCCAGTGGTCTCGGTAGGCGTGCGGGTACATGTATCCCTGCCCGTGCCCGAATCCTTCCGCGTCCCGGTTTCCGTCCTTGAGGTGGTCGGGGACTTCAGCGTCCTCTTTCTCCACGGAGGAGAGCGCGTCGAAGAAGGCCATGCTTGAGTTTGATTTTGGGGCGGTCGCCAAATACAGGGCAGCGTGCGCGAGAAAGTAGCGTCCTTCGGGAAGCCCCACCCTCTCGAACGCGGAGGCGCAGCTTTCCACCACGGAAATGGCGTGCGGGTCGGCGAGTCCAGTGTCCTCGCAGGCTGAAATCAACATGCGCCGGAAGATGAATTCTGGGTACTCGCCAGCCCGCACCATGCGCGCGAGCCAGTACATAGCGGCGTCCGGGTCGCGGCCGCGGAGCGACTTTATGAAGGCCGAGATTATGTCGTAGTGGTAGTCTCCGTCTTTGTCGTAGAGGACGACTTTTTTTTGGATTGACTCCTCGCAGGTCTCTTTGGATATGTAGATTTCGCTTTCCTCCGGCGGCTCCCATTTTTCGGGCGTGGTCTCCACGGCAAGCTCAAGCGCGTTCAGAAGGCTCCGCGCGTCCCCGTTCGCGGTCTCCACGAGATGCTCAAGCGCGCCCTCCTCGAACACGACTTTCCAGCGGCCGTATCCGCGAACTTTGTCGGAAAGCGCGTTTTTCGCCGCCTTCATCAAATCCTCGGACGAAAGCCCTTTGAGCTGGAAGACGCGGCTTCTTGAGACCAAGGCCTTGTTCACTTCAAAAAACGGATTCTCCGTGGTCGCCCCAATCAATATGAAAGTGCCGTTCTCCACCCACGGAAGGAGCGCGTCCTGCTGCGCCTTGTTCCAGCGGTGAACTTCGTCCACGAAAAGAATCGTGCGTTTTCCATAGAGTTTCTTCCAGTCGTCGGCGTTCTTTATGGCGTCCCGAATGTCCGCGATTCCTGTCAGAACGGCGTTGAGCGTGAGGAAATTCGACTTGGTGTGGTTCGCAATCACGCGCGCCAGCGTCGTCTTTCCCGTTCCCGGAGGTCCGTAGAAGATGACGCTCGAAAGCTGGTCGGCCTGAATCGCGCGCCGGAGGAGCCTCCCCTTCCCGACGATGTGCTCCTGCCCCACGTATTCGTCGAGGTTCCGAGGCCGCATTCTCGATGCAAGCGGCTCGCGGCCGCTTTCTTTTTCAGCGGAATCAAACAAGTCCATCTTTTCTTCTCCAAAAATCAAAAAAAATGGCCACCGAAAAAGTGGCCGAAAAAATCAGAAAAATGCCTTCGCGGAACGCCCTTATTCCCTGTTCCACTTGCCGCGGCTTGGAATGTAGGCCCAAAGTCCGCAGTTCTCCTGCGTGGCGGAAGAGCTTGAGGAAGAGCCGGAGAAGGTCGTCGTTCCGTATATCACGCCTTCGCTTTCGGGAAGCGAGTTGCTCACCGCGAGGACGCAGCGGACTTCGTAGTATGAGGAGAGCGTCGAGTCCGCGTTCGTGCTGAAGTCGCTCGTTCCAGCGGATGGAATAATTGTCGTAGTCGAATTTCCTTCAGAATCAGTGGATTTGGATGTGTATGAAGTCAATTGGACGTGCTCGATTCCGTCGTCCGTTCCAAGATAGAGGTAGTCCTTTGTCACCGTCATCGACCGGATTGTGGAGCAGTCGCAGTCGACATTGTTGGCAGAGAGCGAAGTTTCATAAGCCGTGTTTATCGTCGCGGAGTCGGAGAAAGTTCCGTCCATCGTGAAGTACACCGTGTCGCTGTCCGCATAGAAGAGCATCGTCGCGTCCTTGTCCTCGCCCACAGTCGTCTCCACTTCGGTTCCGTTGGTGTCGATTTCGGTCTTCGTGTAGGAAACGGACTCGTCTGTCGTCATGGAGTAAGCGGAGGAGAAATAGACCTCGCCGTTGAAGTATGCGCACGACTTTGTGTCATAAGCTGGTGTCGTCGAGCACACCTTGTATGACTCATCAGAACTTGATGAAATCGTCGTCAAAGCGGAGGCGGAGCTCCCGTTCAGTTCATAAACCGTGTACGAGGAGTCTGTCGAATCGTAGAATTTCGCGTAGGCTTTCCTGTTCGCCTCTTTTGGGGCGTTGGTGCAGAAAATCGAGAGGCAGCCACTCGTGATTGTGGAGACCGTCTCCCCTTCCGAATTCGTGAACTCGACAGGCCCTCCCCAAGTCTCTCCGTCGGAAGAATAGAAGAGCTGGCAGCCCTGCGACTCTATCTCGCCGTCGTCCATCGTGTCCTCGTCGAACAGTGTCATTTGCGCGTAGAGATAGGCCGAGTCGGCGGCGAGCTTGTTTATGTAGAGATAATCCGCGCTCGCGGAAGGCTTCGCCGTCTTCTCCCAGCCGTGCGCGGTCTCGGAAGACCAAGTTTTTCTCCAAATGTTTCCGTTCTGCAGGTAGATGTAGTCGCCGAAGCGAACAAGCGACTTCACGTCTCCGGAGATGTCCGCGTCCTCCAACTCGACTTCCTTTCTAATCTCATCGAAAATGACTTCCTGGCAGGAAAAAAGCGAAAACAGGAGGGGGATGAGAGACAATCCAAACAGTTTTTTCATAATCAGAAATTCTCCATAAAAAACATCGCCGAAAAATCAGAAGTGGTACCTGGCCGCCAACTCCACAGAACCGAAGAGTCCGTAGTCGTTGTAGTCGGGATTGCTGTACCACTGCGGAAGGAACATGAACTGGCCTTCGACTCCGAAAGACCAAGACGGTGTCGCCCGGTAGAAGACGCCCGCGCCACCCTTCAACGCAAGGCCGGGGAAATACGTCTTGCTCAGGTAGTTCTCCATCGCGAGTCCCACGCTCGCCGTAAGCGGAATTTCGATTTTCTTTATGGTCGGCTGGTATGTCATTCCAAAAGTGAGCGGAACGTAGGTGAAGATGTTCTCTCCGATTGTGGGATTGTAGCCGAACGAGACATCGATTCCCCAAAGAAGGTTCGGGGTGATGAAACGGTGGTAGCCAAGCTCGCCCGCGCCTCCGAGGAGGAGGGTTCCGTCGAAATTGAGCGGCTTCGTGACCATAAGCCCGATTTTTATGTACTGGTCGCCCACCTCGTTCAAGTTCGACGAAGAAGCCGACTTTATGCTATCGGTTCCGTCGTCGTAGTCGTCTCCGGCTTCGGCGGACAATGCGGCGCAACAAAAAAACGCCGTGACGAAACATGCGCACAGTTTCTTTGTCAGGCGTTTGATGTCTATTTTTCCAAGATTTGACATTTTGAGATTCCCCATATTCAATTGGTTTTTAATAGTATTTTTGCGAAAAATCAGATAGATTGAAAACCACAATATAGCTTTTTGGACTGATACTTTCAACATAAAAGGAAATCAGAACAGATTCTTGAAGGTTACAATCCAGAAAGCCCCACAAAACACAGAGGTCAAAAAGAGGTGCAAAAATGAGCGCAACAATCATCAACGGAAAAGCGATTGCCCAGGAAGTCAGGAGCGGAGTCGCCGAGAAAGTCAAAGCTTTAAAGGAGAAAGGTGTCAATCCGTGTCTGGCCGTCATTCTCGTGGGGCAGAACCCGGCTTCTGTCTCTTACGTAACGGGAAAGCGCAAGGCGTTGGCGGAGGCAGGCATGGTGGACAAGAGCTGCGACCTTCCTGAAAGCACAACGGAGGAAGAGCTCCTCGCGCTCATCGACAAACTCAACAAGGACGACTCGGTGCACGGCATTCTGGTGCAGCTTCCGCTACCGAAGCACATCAACGAGGACAAGGTGATAATGGCAATCGACCCGTCGAAGGACGTGGACGGCTTCCATCCGGTCTCGGTCGGAAACATGGTGATTGGCCGGCCGGGATTCTTGCCGTGCACGCCACACGGAATCATCGTCCTTCTGCAGAAGATGGGCATCGAGACTTCGGGAAAGCACGCTGTCGTAATCGGCAGGAGCAACATCGTCGGAAAGCCGGTCTCGATTCTGCTTTCCAGGAAAGAGACGAACTGCACGGTCACAATCTGCCACACGGGAACGAAGGACATCGGCTCGTTCACGAAGAACGCCGACATCGTGGTCGTCGCTTCCGGCCATCCGCACACGCTCACGAAGGACATGGTGAAGGACGGAGCCGTCGTAATCGACGTTGGAGTGAACAGAATTCCAGACGCGACAAAAAAATCCGGCTTCCGCTTGATTGGCGACTGCGACTTCGCCGACTTGAAGGAGAAGACGAGCTTCATCACGCCTGTTCCGGGCGGAGTCGGCCCCATGACAATCGCCATGCTCATCTACAACACGCTTGAGTCTGCGGAGAGAAAGGCGGGGATAATTCAATAGGTCGAATGTCGAGTTTCTGCATATCGTAGTTGCAGAAACAAGCTCCCAGCGGGAACCGCAGCCTGCTTGCGCAGTCTTGCCCAAAACGGCAGTACCGCTTCGTGGTGGCGTTAACATCGCTTGCGATGTTTAGTGTTTTGATGGACGGAACCCCGCTTCCGCTTGTTTCAGCCATTGCACTGTGAAAACTCGACATTCGCCCTCAATAAATCAATCCAAAAAGGTAGAAGTTCGGAAAAATGATTGACATTCAGAACACGGTGGACACGAGGGAAGTTCCCCTCAAGAAAGTTGGCATAAAGGACCTCGAATATCCTGTGACGGTATTGGACAAGGAGCGCGGAACACAGGCGACCACGGCAAGAATAGACTTGTTCGTGAACCTTCCGCACGACTACAAGGGGACCCACATGAGCCGCTTCGTCGAGATTTTCCACAGGCACCACGAAAACCTCGGAATGAACAAATTCCTTGAGATGCTTGAGGAAATGCGCGTGAATCTGGATGCCGAGAAAGCTTTCGGCACGATGACTTTTCCGTTCTTCATGCTGAAAAACGCGCCTGTCACGGCATCGCCGGGAATCATGAAGTACGAATGCACATACGAAGGCTCGGTGGAGGCGGACAAGAAAGAATTTTTCGTGTCCGTCTCCGTGCCGGTCACGACCGTATGCCCATGCTCAAAGGCGATTTCGGAGAGAGGCGCGCACAACCAGAGGGGCATTGTCAAGGTGAAGCTGCAGAATTCAGGAATGTTCTGGATTGAAGACGTGATAAAGGCTGTGGAGGATTCGGCATCGTGCGGACTCTACAGCGCGCTCAAACGCCCTGACGAAAAGTGGGTGACCGAGCGCGCCTACGACAACCCGAGGTTCGTGGAGGATGTTGTCCGCGAAGTGTATCTCGCGTTGAAGAATTTCAAGAGCGAGAAACCGTTCAGCTATTTTTCAGTGGAATGCACGAATTTCGAGTCAATCCACAACCACAACGCATACGCTTTCACAGAGTATTTTTAGGTCGAAAAGCAACTAAAAAACATGGGACATATTTCAAAAAGTTTTTTATCTTCGATTGCATTTTTCTCAATCACACTTTTTCGGCTGTCGTCGCTTGAGTTGGAGCAGAGGGAGTTTCCGCACAAGCCGTGCGGGCTTGCGATGATTGCCGAGTGCTACCCGGATTTGAAATTCGAAGCGGAGTACGACAACGGAAAAGGCGACTGGAGAATCGAAGTCGCGAGGCCGGTCACTGTGGGGAGCGCGAAGACCAAGAGCATGGCCTTTTATTGGGCGGACGCCAAAATGCTGCCGGAAGACGCGCTCAAGGACATGGACGGCTACCTCCCGATTCTCTACAAATACGAGAAGACACTCAAGAAACCGATGGAACTGACGGAAGAGGAAATCGAGGCACTGCGCGACTACGGAACGACAGAAAGCCAAAAAAGCTCGCTCGGAAGCGCGATGTTCTTCTTCGACTTCCTCTACGACGCATATTCGCCTAAAGAAATCGAGCGCAGAATCGTCAAGACGACATTCCTCGGATGCAAGACGAAGCTGCACGAGCGCATAATCGCTCCGATAAGGCGTGTGGAGAAGAAAATCTACGCGCAGAAAAACGACCAGAAAGTGAAAAATTTCCTCGACAGCCTTGCGACGACCGACGCATATTTCTGGCGCGTCATAGCGAACACGAACAGGAAATCGTTCCACAGCTACGGAATAGCGGTGGACTGCCTGCCAAAGCGTCTGTACGGAAAGCAGACCTACTGGAGCTGGGCCAAATCGAAATACGGCGACAACTGGATGCTCACGCCGATGGACGACAGATGGATGCCCCCCAAGAAAGTCGTGGAGATTTTCGAATCGGAGGGCTTCATCTGGGGCGGAAAATGGGGCATCTGGGACACCATGCACTTCGAATACCACCCGGAACTCATCAAGTACAACAGAATCTGCGATTGAAGAGTTCCGAAAAGCGGCTATTTCTTCGCCTTCATCATCGTCGAAATCAAATCGACAGCGCCCTGCATGAAATCCGCGTCCACGTCCTCGATTTTTCCCTCGTCCACGGCCTTCGAGATGTTCTCGTCGATTGGGATTCTGGCGAGGACGGGAAGTCCGTAGGCTTGCGAAATCTCGTCAACGTGGCTCTTTCCGAAAATGCGCATCTCTTTTCCGCAGTCAGGGCACTTCACAAAGCTCATGCTCTCCACAAGGCCGATAATCGGAACGTTCATCAAGTTGGCGAGGTTTATCGCCTTCTCCACAATCATCTTCACGAGGCTCTGCGGAGTCGAGACGATGATGATTCCGTCCACAGGAATGGACTGGAAGAGCGTTAGAGAGACATCGCCCGTTCCCGGAGGCGTGTCGATGAACATGTAGTCAACGTCGTGCCAGCGGACGTCCTTCCAGAACTGCAGAAGCTGGCCCGCGATTTTCGCGCCTCGCCACGCGAGAGGGTCGGTCTCGTGCTGCAGAAGCAGATTCGTGCCGATGAACTGGATTCCGCTTTTCGTGACGGCAGGCTCCAGCATCTCGTCCTTCACGAAGATGTCGGCGGTGCCCATGCCGAATCCGGTCGGAATCGACGAGCCTGTTATGTCGCCGTCCAAAATCGCCGTCCTGTAGCCCTTCTTGTTCATCTCGGTCGCCAAAAGCGTCGTGACGAGCGACTTTCCGACACCGCCCTTTCCACTCACGACGGCTATCACTTTCTTCACCGAGCTTCCCTTGCCGAGTGAAATCTTCGTCTGTTTCTTTGAGCAGGCGGAACCGCAGCTCGAACAATCGTGCGTGCAGTTCTCCTGATTCTCGTTGTTTTTATCAGCCATACTTAAAAACCTCGCGTCTATTTTATGACATATCGAATGTTTTTCCCAATACCGATAATGACGACATGGACATATTGAGCATATTTTCAAAGCAGAAATACACGGCGGCCCTGGTCGGGCTTGGGCGAATCGGATTCTCTCTCGGACTCGACGAAAAAAGGGAGCAGCCGGCAAGCCACACGATGGCATTCCTCAACAACAAGAGAATCGAAGTCGTCTCAGGAATCGACACGGACATTCAGAAGGCCGACGAATGGAAGAGATTCATGGAAGAGAGGAAGCAGTCCCCGAAAATCTTCTATTCGAGCGCGGAATTCTACGAAAAATTCGACGGCAGAATCCCAGACATAATCACGGTGGCGGTGAACGAATCCTCCCACATGGAAGAATGCCTGCTCGCCATAAAAGCGAAACCGAAGCTCGTCATTCTGGAAAAGCCGGTCGCGCTCAACACCGCCGAGGCGGAGAAAATCCGGTCGGCGGCCGAAGAGAGCGGTGTGCCCGTGATGGTGAACCATGAGCGGAGGTTCGCAGCCGACTACAATGCCGCAAAGAGCTTCATCGAGAAAATCGGCTCGATACAGAGCGTGAGGGCGGAACTCTGCTCCGGGCTTCGGGTCTACGCGCAAAAGTTCGAGGAGGACGGCTCGTACTCGCTCCTGCACGACGGAACGCATCTTGTGGACATCGTGAGTTTTCTTTTGGACGAAACGCTTTTGAATCCAACGGTGACGGGAATCTTCAAGGACGAGGAGGGAATCGTCAGGAATTTCACAGCGCAGTTCAAGACGGAGAAAATCCCGGAAATCGAAATCTACATGAGCGGACGGAGCAAATTCTTCTCGTTCGGGGTGGACATTCTGGGGACTACAGGAAGAATCCAAATCGGAAACGGATACGCGGATTTCTACGAGGCGGAGGAATCCAAACTCTACACGGGGTTCAAGTCGCTCGCAAAGCAGAATGTGAAACTTCCGAAGAAGACCGGATATTTTTCCAACATGATTCAGAACGCAGTGGATTTCCTGGACGGCAAAGCGGAATTGAAGTCTCCGCTCAAAAATGCGATAGAAGATTTGCGCACACTGGAAGAAATAAAGCGATTTTTGCAGTAGAATTGAGATTTCAGCAAATAGACCTGTTCGGGAATCTCACTTTCCGAACAGACTTAATCAACAGGAGTTCCAGCAAAATGGAAAATTCACAGATGGAAAATTCACTGGAGAAAAAGACGGAGAAAGTCGCAGAAACATCCTCAGCAAAGAGCGAATCAAAAGCAAAGACATTCGAAACAAAAGAGCACATCGTGGAAGAGGGCGTTTTCATCCCGCAAATGGGAATCAACTACACGGACAAGCCCGACGAGCCGCTGCTTTTTCCGCCGAAGATACGGAGCATAGATTTCGAGAACGGATACAACTTCCTTGACAGGTCGTTCAAGGGCCGAATGCAGAATTTCCTGATTTACGCGGGAATCTACTGCCTGGTCTACCCGCTCAACAGAATCAGATACGGACTCAAAATCGAGGGAAAGGAGAACATCAAAAAGAACAAGGCGCTTCTGAAAAACGGAGCCATGACAATCGCGAACCACGTCCTCCGCTGGGATTTTCCCACGGTTCTTCAGGCGCTCGGCCACAGAAGGAGCTGGTTTCCGGCGCGCACATCGAACTTCGAGTCTGGCGACGCGTTTTTGATAAAGGGCGCGGGCGGCATTCCAATTCCGCGCACTCTCTCTGCGACAAGGCACTTCAACGAGGCTTTCGACACTCTCGCGAAGGAAAAACGCTGGCTGCACGTCTTCCCCGAAAGCTGCCGCTGGGACTGGTACGAGCCTATCCGTCCGTTCAAAATCGGCGCGTTCAAGATGGCGTACCGCTACAAATACCCGATTGTGCCGATGGCGTTCACATACAGAAAGCCGACCGGCATCTGGAAGCTTTTCGGAACGAAGCACCCGCTCGTGACGCTCAAGATTGGAGAGCCGATTGAAATCAACAAGCCGGAAAACATGTCCAGAAACGACTACTGCGCTGAGTTGAGGAAAATAACGCACGAGGCCGTCTGCCGACTCGCGGGCATAAAGCAGAACAAGTGGCCTGCCGAAGCCGACTGATTCACTAGGATTGCCGCACGGATTGGGGGTGTCTGACGACACCTCTTTTTTTCAGCAACTGCGACATGAAAAGCCTTGCTGTCTCACGAGTTCCTTGACAAGAGAGGCTTCTCCATTCAGTATTTTTCAAGTGCAGTTTACTCTAGTAGAGTCGACTCTACTAGAGTAAACTCTAGTGGACAACATTCCAGCAAGAAAAAACGGAAAAAGGGGCGACAATCATGGACAAATTCATTGGAAGAAGAGAAGAGCTTGCTTCGCTGAAGGAACTTTACGACAGGAAAGGCTTCCAAATGGCGGTTCTCTTTGGCCGCAGGAGAGTCGGAAAGACAACGCTCCTGAACAGGTTCATCGAAACGAACAAGTGCAAAGCCATATCTTTTGTCAGCACAGAAATGACAGAATCGGAACTTTTGGACCGGATGGGGAACGATGTTCTTGAAAGCCTCTCTCCAAGTTTGAACGGAAAACTGAAATTCGATTCATTTGATTCAATATTCGATTATCTCGCAGAAGAATCGGCGAACGAGAAGATTGTTTTTGTAATCGACGAATATCCGTACCTCGCAAAATCCTGCCCATACATGAATTCGTTGTTGCAGAAATATATCGACACAAAGTGGAAAAAATCGAACATCTATTTCATTCTGCTCGGCTCTCTCGTTTCCTTCATGCGGGAGGATGTGCTTGGCGCATCGGCCCCTCTTCATGGAAGGGCAAATCTTGAATTCAAAATAAGCCCCTTCGACTACAAGGACACAGCTTTGTTTGTCCCCGAATACAGCGCAGAAGAGAAGGCCATCGTTTACGGTCTTACAGGCGGCGTCGCAAAATACATCGAACAGTTCGACAGCAAGATTTCACTGGACGAGAACATAGAGAAACTCTTTTTTTCACGGAATGCCTTTTTCTCCGAAGAGCAAATCAAGACCGTCATCACAGGCGAAAAATCGAATCCAGTCGCCTACAATTCAATAATCGACGCTATCGCGAACGGAAAGACAAAATACAATGAAATTCAATCCGCCACGGGAATGTCCGACATCAGTTTCTGCCTAAAGAACCTCATATCGGTGGAAATTGTCGAACGGCGTGAGACTCCAAAGCCATATTATCTCATTTCGGATTCGATGGTGAATTTTTACTTCCAATTTGTCGCCCCAGGCGCGAGTCTCATAAACAGCGGCAAAGGAAGAATCTATTATGAAAAGAAGGTAAAGCAGAATCTGCATCAATTCATGGGAAGCGTCTTTGAGAGGATGGCAAAAGACTACATTCTTGCCAATGTCGGTACAGACAAAATCCCTTGTTTTTTGACAGACGTTGTTGAATATCAGACTGCCGTAAAAGTCGGCAAAGAGATTAAGCATGTTGAAATCGACTTGCTTGGCTTGGACGGCAAAAATTACGTTCTCGCAGGCGAGTGCAAGTTCAAATCAGAGAAATTCGACAAGGAAGAATTCGACACCTTTATGGACAAATTGAATTACTTGCCAGCGGCGAATCAAAAGGTAATGCTGTTTTCACTTTCAGGCTTCACAGATTATGTCATAGAAAATTCAAATGATTTCACGCTGGTCACATTGGAAAAAATGTATTGAACAAGTTCGGACTACTTTAGCCAGTTTTTTCATAAATCTAGTCCACTGGCTCAAATTTTGAATCAGAATCAGCAGCGGAGCGGTTTTAAATATTGTTATGTGGACGCCCGCTACTTGAGGCGCAATGTATTTAAATATGAAACTTGATAAACAAAAAAGTAATCTAAAATATTATTATCAAACACAGGACTATAAGATACATGCATATAAGAATATTCCTGAATTTCTGGATAAATATGTCTCAGAAATTGCTTTGCAAAACAAAGTTTCGTGCAATTTACTTGACAATAAGGATATACAATGTATATACTATAAATATTGGAGGTACATTATGCAGGCAGTAGTTCAGAAATGGGGCAACAGCCTCGGTTTTAGGATTCCTTCTCTTTGGGCAAAAGATAACAACGTAAAAAACGGAAGCAAAATCGAAGTAATCGCTGAAAAAGGAAAAATTATAATTCTTCCACAGAAAAAGACTCTTGATGATATGCTGGCGCTTGTTACTCCGGAAAACCTTCATTCGGAAATATCAACTGGCAGTTCGGTTGGTAACGAAGAATGGTAAGCACAAATTATATTCCTGAAAAAGGCGATTTAGTCTGGCTTGACTTTGACCCGCAGACTGGTCATGAACAAAAAGGTCGTCGCCCTGCAATTTGCATCTCTCAGAAAAAATACAATCAGAAAATTGGTCTTGCTTTATTCTGCCCTATTACAAGTCATATTAAAGGATATCCTTTTGAAATTGTATTGGAAAATCATTCTATCAACGGCTGTATTTTAAGTGACCAGATAAAAAATCTTGATTATAAACAAAGAAACTGCGATTTTATTGAAAAAGCAACAGAGGAGGAAATTAATTCTGTTGTAGATAATATAAAGCTGCTAATAGAATAATCACATAACAAAGCTTCAAAGCCGACAGCGGGTCAAGTCGCGCCACCGTTTAAGCAATTGTTATGTGGACGCACCACTGGTGCACGAGAGGAAATATCAGAAATGAAGAATTGTGTTTAAGAAATTATTTTTATTATTGATATTATGTTTTTCTATGGAGAAAATTATGGCTAATAGATGTTACTTATATTCATTGAGTGGGTGTTCCGATGTGGATGGCATTAAGATTACAGGGCTTTCGGAAAGCGAATATAATATTCCGCTTATTTACCGTATTCTTGCAAGTGTAAATCCCATAGCGAGCAAATCGGTTGTTTTTGACTCTGAGGAAAAAATAGCGATTACAGCGGATTACGCAGGCGGTGTGCAGAAGCTCTCCGAATACTTTTCAAGACTTCCCGAAAAGTATAGAAATAAGGCTGATAAAGTACTTTCATTTTTAAGAGATGAAAAGAATGCTCAGAAATATATTCAGCTTGAGTGCACGGAAATCTTTTGGATTGAGGATGCACCTGTTCAAAATCAGAATATCGCACTGGTTGAAGAACTTTTAGGCATTGATAGTGTAATAGAAAAATCACTTGAACAGATAAAAAACGGTGACGAGTTTGACCTTCGAGAACTAGATGAGGAATATTGGACGAATATTCTTTTCTACACACAATCTACTAGCGACGAAGATGAAATACAGTAAAGTATTATGAGCTGATGTAATGGTGGGGATGTGATGTAGAAAAAAAACACATAACAAAGGTTCGTAGCCGACAGCGGGTCAAGCCGGTTTGCGGTTTAACTCATTGTTATGTGGACACCCGCACTGGGGCGCTAGTTTTTTATTAACATCCATCTGAAGATGTTATATTCCAATAATATTAAATCAATATCAGATGGAGCAAAGTAAGTAGGTAGAATAATTTTGTTAGAGCAATTATTAAGTTTTATAAAATCGGGTAAATATGATGATGCCACAAAAATTTGTTCGATGTATACTTTAAATCAATTAAAAGACTTTTTATTGAAGGCCGCTTATGATACAAGTAATTTTAGCTTATATTCATTTGCGCAATATATGTTTACAGAAACTGATAAAATAGAATGGCTTGAAACGGCACTTTCATTAGTTATAGGTCCATTTTGTTTTGTAGATGGGGCATATTCTATTGGTTTATTCCATGCAAGGCAGCTTTTAGCAAGGGAGTACTCTATTCAAAATTTAGAACAGCTTCTATTTTTTCATGACCTTCCGGAAAAATTGATTAATCGAGATGAAGCTTTAGAAATAGCAGATCGTATTCTAAAATTTGATTCAAGTAATCAATTAGCTTTGAAAATAATAAGGAACAGAAAATAATATTACTGCTTTTTCTTGAAGACGTAATAAAAACGGAAGAAACTAAACAATCAGGTCGAGCCTGATTGCTTAGTATGGCGAGTCAAGCCCGTCTTTTTGATTGACAACTATTGTATATACACTTTATAATATACACAGGTTGTATAAATGACATTTGAGTGGGATGAAAATAAAGATATTATAAATCAACAGAAACATGACGGAATTTCTTTTGAGTATGCAGCACGAGTTTTCTTTGATTCAAAAAGAATTGAGACTTTGGATGAAGAACATTCTGATGAATCCGAAGAAAGATATAATGTAATTGGTTGTGTAGAACGGATTTTATTCGTGGTCTATACAGAGCGAGGTGAAAATAATATCCGTATTATTTCCGCCCGAAGAGCGACACCCAAAGAGACCTGCTATGAAATGTCAATCATTTGACGAAGCATTTTTCAATGTTTTTTCAGCAAGTTTTGAGACGTCAACGTCAGGAGGAAAAATAGGAACGTAATCAATATTGTTTTT
>FLNX01001912.1_pt1 | contig 20492 bp, 12 predicted proteins | sample 1140341 | NCBI WGS metagenome assembly FLNX01 (sample SAMEA3878208, study PRJEB12797) | bioreactor metagenome | biome: Moose rumen | place: Sweden | collected 2011-10
AACTACCCCCCCGCAGCAAGTTGCACCTCAACGACTCTGGTAACACAAATAAAAGTAAAAAAGATTAAACATATAAAAAAAATGAAAAAAGTTTTATTTACTCTGCTCGTAGCAGCAGCATCCATCAACATGATGGCACAAACCGTTACTTCTCAAGTAACTCTTCGTCTCACCGGTAACACAAGTGCTAAATATGGTGAGGTTATTCTTGCAGTTGTTTCTGACGCTAATCCCGAGGCTTATTGCGCTCCTCTCTATGATGGCGCATTTGGTTCTGCGAGCGTTACCGCCTATGCTCTTGATGGCACCAATAAATACGAAATCTTTACAGCAAACAGTTATGCAGACTTTGCGCTTGGTATCAAGACCTACACCGATACTGAGTATACTTTTAAGGCTACCGGTGTTACAGGTGATGCTCTTAAGCTCTATGATCCCACAACGGGTACTGTTACAGAATTGGTAGAGAATGCTACTTACGTATTCACTGCTGCTGCTAATAGCACTATCGCTGACCGCTTTGTTATCAACCCCTCCAATGTGCAGACTGCTTTTGTTTGCCAAGTAGCTGGTGGCCTGTCCTTCCATGGTGATGTAGCTTACAGCGGTCTCGTTATCTATAACGAGAACGGCAATGAGGTTGAGCCTGCTTTTGACCTTGCCGTTGGTGAGGACAAATTTGTTACTATCGCTGCTACCGGTCGGTACTACATCCAGAACGGCGATCAGAAGATCTTCTTCGTAGTCCGTTAGGCAAGCCTGCAAGGCTTACGCCGACCGAGTCCTAATTTAAGCCAAGTCCGGAGTTTACATTGTCTTCGGGCTATTGAGAAAGCTCGTAAGGAGTCGCTAACCATACGACTTTCTCGAAAATGTTGATATAAAAAAAATGTACCGCCGTGGGGCGGGTTGCGAAATTCGCCCCGCGGATTTTCTCTTAGCGAAGAGACATCTTGGATGCAACCTGTGCATATCATTTTGCACTTTGCACTCTGCATCTTAAGTAATTTTGCATCTTGCTATACCGGCATCTTGCATTTTCAGTGGGAATATCATTATTTTAATTAATTTTATTTATTAACTTAGTGATATAATTGGTTTAGTAAAAGGAGAGGGGGGTAGCTTGGACCCTACTCCCCTCTTTGACCATAAAGAAGACACCCCGCCGCTGAGCGCATAAAGGGGGTGATAGTCGCAAGTCCAACGTAATATGCGGTTTAAAGTTTGTGTCATAGTATTATTGATACCTTTTGTTCTGATGGGACAAGAGGCGGAGGGCTTCGGAGAGGAGCAGGAGGTGAGGTGTGACACCCTGCCTGCTGACATCTTGGAGGGACTTATGGCACACCTGAATGACGTACATCCAACTTCCTTCCCTTGGGGGATGGCAGGGGAGAGGTCTATCGCCCGCCTCAAGGACTCGGTCTTGGTAACCGATCAAAACGAGGTGGTGAAACAGCGGGTTCTCTATGAGTATGACAGCCGTGACCGCAACTTCAGGACCACGACCTACAACTATTCCAATGGCTCCATTCTCACTTCTTCTTCGCGCTCGGAAAAGGTGTTTGATGGCACATCCTCATCGGCTACCATCATGACCACCTCCTATGGTTGGAACACCTCGCGTAATGACTGGGTCGGCTCGACCCGCACGGAAACGGTCTACGACGATACACATCAGTCCATCGCCGTTATCATGTATCGCGAGAACACCTCGACCTATGCCTTTTGGACACCGACGCAGTCAGATACATACATCTACCGCCTTGTTCAGTCCACCTACCAACCCGCGGAGCACGATACCTATCTCATCAATACCACCACGAACCAACTGACCCCTCAGACCCATATTGTCCAAGACTGGGACGAGCGGGGCAATCTCATTAACAAAACAGAGTACAAGGGCGGCAAGGCAGAGGGCGTCTGGCAGAACGCTAATAACGATGCCATGAACCTCTACACCTACCAACTGAACGGCTCTACGAATGTGAAGGTCTTGGACGAAGCCTACACATGGTCTACCGCCAAGGCGGCTTGGGTAGGCAAGGTAAGCGGCAAAAAGACCTATACCTATACTCCTGATGGTTCTAAAGTGCTGACCACAACCACCTTTAACTGGAACAGCACTACCATGACCTATGACACTTCTATGGTGACGACCAATACCTACGATGCCTCCGGTAATATAATCGGCACAGAGACCATGCGTTGGACCAACGGCATACCTGCCGGAACGAGTTATGTCACCCACTATATCTCAGGCGGAAAGACCTTGGCGGACACGAATTTCGTGTGGTCAACGGCTTGTGCCTGTTGGACCTATAAGAGCCTTGTTACTTACTCCTACAACGGCTCACTCTTGGACTCTGCCAACACCTACTCTTGGCATGGGTCTTATTGGCAAGACAGCCTCTGTGTCAGCCACTATTTTGATGATAGGAACAAAGACACACTGACCATCTCCACCAAGTGGAACGGCTCCGTGATCGACACGACAGCCCGAACCAAAACCATTTACACCTACAACTCCGCCGGCTCTATCTTGACCCAATATGCCTATAAGTGGACATCTTCGACCCACGCGTGGACGGGCAACGGAACGGCGTATGAGTACACCTATAACGCTTCCAACAAGAGGACCCAAGAACTGCGCTTTACCTATAGTTCAGGTACATGGAACAAGACCTATGAGCGCAATTGGGTCTTTGACGATGCAGGACACCAACTCTTGGACGAGATTTACAACTGGTCCGGAAGCACTAAAACGGGCGTCTCTAAGTCCGAGGCAGGCTATACCGGCAATACCAAAACAATGACTGCCAGTTACTTATGGGATTCCTCTCACGGGGATTTCCGCGGAGTGTCTAAGACCATTGACACCTACACGGGCAGCACCAAAACCCAATCCATCTCCTATAAATGGAACTACACGACTTGGGACTGGGAGGGCATGTTCCTCTATGATTATTCGGTCCCGAGCCAGACAACGACCTATCGTTACGATGCCGCCTCTGCCGCATGGAACCCTGATACTAAGACCGTTAGCGGGACGGCAGACAATACTTCGACCAATAATACCTACACCTATGTCAACGGCGATTGGGCGCTGACTTCACAGAACGAGACCATCTATCTCCCCGGCACATCGGTTGTCAAAACCACCATCACGGCGTATTACACCACGGACGGCAGTATCTCCTCTTACTCCAAGACCACGAACTACTACAATAACGAGTAATTCTGGTTTATTCAAACGACAATTCTGCACTTTTATTTGCAAATATGCGAAAAAAGTTGTAATTTTGCGGCGGTGAAACGAAATGTTGTTTACATATTGATTTCTCTGCTTGTATTATTGTGCGGCTGTACCCATGAGCATTTGCCGGAAGCAAAGGTGACTATCGCCGAAGCGGATAGTATGTGGCGGGCGGGGTTACCGTATGCCGACAGTACTCGGATGGTACAGGCATATGAAGCACTCGGTCAATGGCAATGGTTCTATGCTGACGAATACGCTCATGCCTGCTACCATTACGGCAGACTGCTGCGGGAAAAGGACAACCCGGTAGAAGCGATGCAGTGTTTTATCAACGCCACCCATTCAAGAACTCGTGACGACCATATCTTAGGGCGTGTGTATAGTAATATGGGCTCCATATGCCACTTGGCTGGCGATTGCCCATTGGCATATGATATGTACAAAATCTCTGCTGACTATTTTCGGCGAAACCACGATACAATATTATATTACTATGGTTTAAACAATATGGCTTTTGAACTTGCGGAGCAAGGAAAAAAGAAAGAAACAGAAACTTTGACCGATTCAATTGAACATGATTGTAATGATGCCCATGTTTTTGCTAAGACTTTGGAAACTAAAGCGAAACTATATTTTCAATTACAACTATATGATTCCGTCATTGTCGTAATAAATATGCTTGAGCCGCTGTCGGGTTATGAACCGACAAGTACTGGCCTAAAGGCAAGAGCATTTTGGCATATAGGAAATGCCGATTCGGCGTTGTACTACGCGAATATTGTACTCAATAATTCAGCGGTATCGGCACAAAACAAGTATAATATGCTTTATATTATTTCTAATGCTGATTCCACATTAAGCAACGAAGATATTTTATCGTTATCGGCGCAGCGTTCAGATTTAGAAACTAATATATTGATTCCTCTACATAACCGATGGGCTATGGCTGTGCAGTTATTGGAACAAGATTTGAACCGTGAAAAAGATTGGAGATGGCTATATGCAATCGCCGCTACTATCCTTGTGATAGGTTCTATAGTCTTAATTTACATTATGAGGAAATCTCGGCAGCATCAATTGCTCTCACAACAGGTAGAAGACATGAGTTGGAAAAATAAAGAGATTCAGCAGCAACATAAACAAATTTTACAAGCACATACAGAGTTTACAAATAATCTAACATCTCAGATTGAGCAGAATTGCATCATCTTATTGCAGACGGATTGTTTTCCTCAGAATATTCATTGGAAAGAGACAGAAGCATTATGTGAGTTGATAGACAACCGTTTTGGCATGCTTGCAACCAAGTTACGGACATTACATAATCTATCCGAAAGAGAAATCAGATTATGTATTCTCGTGTTCATGGGCATTTCTAATAGTGAGCAATTAGCCGGATTGTTGAATTATGGTAACAGCGGTATTAGAAACCTCAAAAACAGAACAGCAAAAAAAATCGGCACAAATAGCGTCAATTTAAGAAATAAACTAATAAATATTGCAATAGGAGAGGTGTAAAAATGAAACACAAAATGCATTTATCCACGCTCTAAAACTTTATATTGTTGATTTGCTTTAGTTTCCATTAAATTAAATATCCACGCTAAAATTTGGTCATTTCCATAAAAAGCAGTATTTTTGCACCGTCAAACGAACTCCGTTTGGCGGTATGTTATTATTAACTTCAAATTATCATGTGCATGAAGAAAACATTAGTTGCTTTGGTATTGGGCACACTCCTTACAATACCCTGTGCGTTGCACGCCGAAGAAGTTGAAATCCTTTTAATGGAAGTAGTAGGCATGGAAACTATCAACGGTGATAATCCTCTGGATAATCCTGACAAAGAAGGAGATACGCCTACTCGCCCCACAGATTTCCATGCAACGATTAATGGCAATCAGTTATCAATTGTTAAACAGGAAGCTGCTATCCTATCGGCACAAGCAACAGTAGTGAAAGTTGCAACCGGAAGCATGGTATTGAACCGTCAGTTCACCAATTCTCTCTCCGAACAAATCACAACTGCAGGCATCTATGCCCTCCGTATCTCCACCGCCGGCGGCGACTTAGTAGGACAATTTTTAGTGCAATAATTTTTAATTCTCGTCAATATGAAAAGGATATATTTTCCCCGTAGAAGAACAAATATTGCATTTGGACGAAACAACAATATTTATTCCAAAACAATTATGTTCATATTCTTCCACCTTAAACGGACTAACATTCAAAGCATATGAAAAATAGTTTAATCATTGGTTTTCTATTAATTTTGTGCTTTCCTCTTAATCTTCTAGCTAAAGACTTGTCCAACTGGCCACCTCGTGTAGATGAAGTGACTATCCGTCAACTTGTTGACACGGCTCAAACGGCATACACATTGGTCTATTGTTATACTTGGGGATGTCCTCATTGTGAAGAGAATGTAGCGGAGTTTATTGATGTTTGTCGTGAAACGAAATGTTCCTATCAGATACTTCTCCTAAATATGGCTCGTGATACTACAGGAACTAAAATAGCGCTGAATCAAGTGCTTAAACATAGGCGTAATGAAAGACATTTCTGTATTATTACGGACGACTTATACGAGGAAAAATTTAAGAATATGAAACCAATAACTGAACGTTTCATTAGGACCTTTGGTTATAAGGGGAAGGGCGAATGTAATAAATGGTATCGGTTTTTGGAACGGGCTCTCCCCTATCGCGTCTCACATGATTATTCAACACCCGGCATCCTTCTATATCGCAAGGGTGAAGGTTGTTTAGACTATGTGCCTACATGGTCAGATGACACTCATTTTTTATCCCCCGGTCAACGAGATACCATCCGCACAATGTATGCCATTCCATCCAAAGAATAGCCTCAACCGACTTGGCACCTGCATATAAATCATGTGCAGGTGCCGGATAGTGCAAAGTATTACAACCCAAAATGGCAGGAAATACATCTTTTATTTGCATAACTCAAAAAAAACGTTTAATTTTGCATTGATTAAATTTATCATTTCAAATTTATGAAAAATACAATTGTTGTTTCCCTTACAATATGGATTACCTTTGCTTTCACGTCTTGTGTAAAGATTCCACCAATTGACCTCGTGCAGAAATTTAATGTCATCAATGAGACAACAGATGAATGGCAAGCGGAATGTCATCTTGTGTGGAATGCCACAGAACTAAGCGACTCTATATCCTTCTCCATTACAACTCCTGCGCATATGACGATATCTGATAGTGCCTATTTCCTTATACGTGAGGGAAGAATATCAATATTTATGATGGACCCCTACACACCATTAGATGACATATATAGTACGAACCACGGAGTAGGAGGATGTTGTATAAACACACGGTTATATAATCTTTCTACCGGAGATGTCTATCAATGGACTCAACATCTCGATTGTTATCCAAATCTCTATTCGTGTCCAGATTTTAGTTACAAACACCCTACAGAAGAATTCTCTAATCTCAATCAGGAACAATGGGACGCGCCCTTTGAGTGGCTATGCAAATCAGTTAGTGACGAAGGTTACTCTGGACATCACACCTTCCAATGCCTCATCAACGACTCCATTATTAACTCCGTTTTACCTTAAAAAGTAACTTTTATTTGCATAAATTAGAAAATTACATTAGTGTCCACTATAATTTGCTTCAAAGAAATCATCTTAAAATATGATATGTTTTTGAACCATTTTATGTGATACCATTCGAAATATCTTAATAAATGAATATCGAATTTTCAACTTTTAAAAATAAGCCCCACGGCACATTTTCGGGTATAAAGTGCTTAAATACAATATATTATAGACTATCCAAATTTTGTTTAGTGGACACTAATGAATTCACATAATAATCAAAGTAATAAATCATTATGGCAAAAAATAGTTTCTTTCTTCGAATAGTTTTTTGTATAGGAATAGTTCTAGTATGTTCTTCATGTACACGAGTCATAACAGAACCGGAAATTTATTATCGCTACAGCATCGGTCAGATGATTATCAAAAATCCGATTGTAATAAATATGTATGGCTCAGGAGATTCACACTATTATGTATGCGCAGATAGTGTAGTACCTTATTGGAATGATACTAATTGGTTAAAACGTAAGGATGTTTTTCTCTTCGAATTTGCACCCCAATTTGTTCATGATAAAATGCCCATTTTTTTTAGAGGGGGGAATTTTGTACAGAACTATGCCATTTTTTACACAAGTATCACACATATATGGTCTAGAATTTTTGATCCTATTTCATCCTTCTACCCTTATTATACATATGAAGAGATATACGATTCAATTATGGGCATGTATGTGAGTTTTTCAAAATTATATTATGATATAGAAGTTTTTGATACATTTATGCAAGGTGTTGGAGGATATTATTATGACCCATCTGATCCTTTATTCCAAGATCCATGGGCAGATTGTTATGATGCCTTTACATTCTCTAATCAATATAGATTGGTGGTTTGTCCTCATTTTTCTCCTCTGCAAATATTTAAATTGAGAAAGAAATATCAGCAAAAACAGGCTAATTTACAGAATAGTATAGATGTTTCATGAATCACATTTTCTGCCCTACATTAATTTTTCCTTTTGCTGACCACAACTTGCTTGTTCCTTCACTATGTATAAAATAAAAAGTGCTCTGGGAGTTTGGTAGCAATACTGGTGTTGCGATAATTTATCGAAACAATAGTAACTATTCATCCAAAAATCTGTGAACATGAAACAATCTATATTCGTATCCTTTATCTTTTTAATAATTGTGGTTAACGCCAATGCCTATCCTGGCATCACACCCTATGCCTATTGCAACTGGAATCCGGTGAAATTTATCGATCCCGATGGAAGGGAGAAGCATGTATTTCTTCATCCTGTGATAGATGAAACATTACGCAATGGTGCGAGTAATTACAAGGATAACGTTCCATCAATTCACATTTGGGCTCACGGAAGTAGTAATTCTATTCAATTTTACAATGATGCAACAAGTGAAACAATAATGGCGAATAGCGTAGGGAAGGTACTTACCTTTTTAAATGAATTTGTCTTTCTTGGGAGCGAGGCATGGCAAAAGCATCTTACAGAAGGAACTCAAGCCGTGATAGTATTACATGCCTGTGAAACAGGGAAAGGAGAAAATAGTCTTGCTCAACAACTTTCAGAGCAGTTACCCAACACTATCGTAATTGCTCCAAATGAAAATGTCGCTGTAGATAAGGTGACAAATAAAGAATTGGGGACATATAAAACCAAAACAGTTACAAATGAGAAAGGTAAAACTATTTTAACGACAGACGGTGTCGGGGCATGGACCATCTTTCGCGAAGGCAATCCTATTATAAGTTTTGATGGCTCAACTAAACCGAACGCTTCAAAACCTGAAAATTTTCATATAGAAGGACTTTAAATTTTAACACTATGAATAAGAGGAAATGGCTATTGATAATCGGGTTTCTGCACATATACCTAATAGGCATTTATGCAGATGTCTCTAGTGAGTCTAAATGTCAAGTGGGTATCTATGACGGCGGCATTTATCGTACACTTGATTGCGATAACATCTTTAGTCTCATCAACACGGCCGGTGATGTAAACTGCTTTCTAACATACTATGATTTAACTTTAGAAGGAACTTCTATCCCGTACATGCTATATCTTCAAGATGAAGAAAACATGAAGGAGTTCGCAGATGGCATGTTTTTATATATTAAAAGTTTCTATGAAGTACAAAACCGAAAGCCGAATGGTTTCGCTAAGTCAATTATGAAAAATTGTCTTTATCAAGCCATCATCGAAAAGCCATGTAAAGGTAATTGGTTAGTAGCCGGATGGGAATTCTTGAAAGGAGATATTGTCCCTAAGGACACTATCTTGGGTAAATATTATCTGCAACAGGTTTCTGGCGTTTCGGTGGATTCGTTGGAGCAATATATTTTACCTTTTTGGAGGGATGCCGTTTCAGAAGACATTTATGTACATAAGCACGACTCTCTTGTAAAGAAATGGGGAAGACGAAGAAATTATCACCTAACAATGGCTATAGAAAACAATGGTGACACTCTTGCATATAAAGAACTCATGGAGAATGATGATGAGGGATACTATATCATTTATTCAATTTTTATGATTGACCAATATGATTACCAACCGGCATATAAAGATTTACTACCTTGTTTAATAAAATATTATGAGGGGCATAGAAAAAGACCTTTAGGAAAGAAAGCCCTATTATGGCTACAGGAGATTCTAATGGAAAACAAAGAAAATATTTCCGATGATATATTAAAAGAGACTATCTCAACGACACTTTCTTATTCTATACAGGACAAAAAACATTAAAAACATGTATACTATGAAACGCATAAGTCACTTATTTTCATTCACTATTGTCATGATGAGTTTAACTCTCCATGCAGAAACTTTCTCCGAGCAAGTTGTTGATAACAGCCAGTTGGTTAATCCGTATAAAGGAACCTTTTCCTATGAAGCCTATGCTCCGGTAGATATCCAAATACCGTTTTTTTCCCTAACTGCTGATAGCGGAAGCTTGGCGCATGGAGTGGACATACAGGTATCCATGCTTCCGTATAAGAGCGGTATGATGATGCCATCTAATATGGAGAATGTCAGTCGCTTCTGCGATGGCATTCGTTTGTTACCCAATGGTGAACACTTTGACACGCTCTCGCCGGCTTATATCACCATAGCCTACGACCCTTTGCGCCTACCGATTGGTTATAGCCCGTTAGACATCTACACCTGCTACTATGACGAACTTGATGCGCGATGGCAGATGTTGTATCGGGTAAATGTGGACACACTTCGACATACCATTACCTCTTTGACAACCCACTTCACGGACTTTGCCAATGCCATCATCAAAGTCCCTGAAATGCCTGAGAGCAAAGCATATGTTCCTACTGCCATGACGGATATCCCGAATGCTAATCCGTTGTTTGGTACGCCGATGATTGCCCCACCAACACCCAATAACCGCGGCACTGCAGAGGTTACCTATCCGATAGTCCTACCCAAGGGACGCAATGGTATGCAACCCAATATTGATTTGCACTATAGTAGTGCCGCAGGCGATGGGATGTTAGGCGTTGGATGGAGCCTCAACACACCTGCTATTACGATTGATACGCGTTGGGGAGTTCCTCGTTATGATCCGGTATACGAAACCGAACAATATTTAGTTAATGGGGAACAAATTCTGTGGAGAGATGAGCATAATAATGAAGCTATCCCACTTCCATTTCAGTCCGATAATTTTGAGTTGCGAAAAGGTGGACGAGTGAGATTCTATCCCCGAGATACTAAAAATCAAGTACGCATATTCCGCTATGGTTTTGACCCGACATCATATTGGTGGAAAGTTACCGACACGCAAGGAATCACCACCTACTACGGACGAGAATTTGATCCGTTCGATCTTAATAAAGACCATATAGATGAGAATAGTGTGGTTAGAACTGAAGAGGGATGTATTGCTTATTGGGCTGCCACTGCAAGTGTAGACCCTTGGGGAAATGCAATCATTTATCAGAATTATGTTGAAGACAATGTCGTATATGTGAGTCAGATTTTGTACACATTTCATATCTCTCCCAATTCGGTTGTTCTCCCCCGATATGCTATTAAATTGTCGTATAACACTAAATTTAATGGCTTTACATCCGGGCGATTAGGCGTCTTGCAAGTGTATAACCGAAACCTATGTCGTTTACGCATAGACTATCACCCTTTGGGACATAAAGAGGATAAATTAGCTGAAGATATCGCCAATTATTTTTTCTGCTACGACAATCCGACAGCTTCTAATTTATATAAATACCGTTTAAATAGTATCATCAAATTAGATTCACTACCTTATAATGTCAATGACGGAGAATGTCGTCATTGCGAATTATTCTACCATACATCTTTAGGGGATTATCTGGGAAGCGCTACTACTTTTGATTACAAGGATGCCCCGTCTGCCAATCTGCTAGGTAATGCTGTTTTAATCCCAGGTACACCCGTTCCCCATATCAATGAAACCTATAGTGCGAGTTGGAATATTGGCGGCACGGGAACGGTAGGATTGCCTATCGGCACGACTACTACCATATTTTCCGGCGGTGGTAATTATTCCTATAGCCGGAGCCAAGGGGCTGCCAAATTCATGCTATTGGATTTGGATGGAGATGGTTTGACGGACATCGTATCGGAAAATAATGATACTATTTGGTACAAAAAGCAGCTATATAACAGCAATCAGTCGGACATAATCTTTGCTGATGCTGTACCTATTCCAGGCATTCACAGATTGTCGCATGAGGTTACATCCACGCACACGTGGGGTCTGCAAGCCTCTATCGGGGCGAATCTTAGTTATTCTAATCCCCATTCATTTACTTATACAGACACTTATTTTACGGACGTTAATGGCGATGGTCTGCCGGATATGGTTGCCAATGACCGGTTATTAATCAACCATTTAGTCAATAACATCCCCACTTTTATACCCTATGACGCCGACAGTACAAACTCCGTTGCCATTCATGGGAGTATATGTGGTACTTCTACTATTACCGGAGGGGTAGATGAACACCTTGATTGCTATGTTAAAGAAACTTTTGTAACAAAATATGCCTACGATAAATTGTATAATTATTTCAGTTTCAATGACTCGCAAGAGGAAGAGATTAAGGATAGTACCATTATTTATCCGACCTTGACTTTTGGTGATGACTCTATTATGCCAATCGGTCCAACTTTCGAATACAATGGTGGGGCTACATCTATCGGTGATACATCTGCCACTATGAACAATCCTGGCAGTATGATTTATCGAGCAGAGGGCGATTCTATTAGTGTATATAGATTGGATTACATCTGTGAGGAAATGCCTGTGGACTCTACGATAGACATGGTTCGTGTTTGGGTCGCACCATATGCCGGCCCTGTTATTTTGCGGGATACTATCCGATTACTTGAGGATCATTCCTCATCCCGCCAATTATCGCGAAAAGCGGATGGTGTCAAATATATTATACAACATAGCCATTCTGTCGTGCCACAAGCCGATAGTATCCATTTACATGCTGCTACCAATACGATAGTATATAATGGTGAAATCTCCGAAGATGGTTATCTCAATCACACATTGTTAGACACCATTCAGGTTTCGGCGGGGGACATTATCTTCTTTCGCCTGCGCTCCGGTAAAGACAATCAATATGATAATACCTATTGGCAGCATTGCATCCAATATATTGATTCAACCACAATATACAACTCTAAAGCAGATTTTCTCTGTACCGGAGAGAAACATTTTATGGCTCCCAAGGACGGAGATGCCTATCTGACAATCCATGTCAAAACGGATGTTTTTACTCCCATTAGGGTATTAGTCCAGGTCATTGACACATTGCAGCAAGTACATCTTCGCGATTCTAAAACATATACACTTACAAATACACATAATCCATTACAACCTATCACTCCTCAATGGGTGCAGGATACGCTGCATCTGCAGGGCTTACATGCCAATGAAAAAGTGGTCATATATGCCACGTATCCGAGAACTTCTGAATCCCAGTCCCATCCTCTTTTTCCAACTCCTCCCAATCTACCGGCACTACCTGTTATCCATTACCCGGAGCCGCAGTGGAGTGACGTTGAAATATATGCAGATTTAGACTTCGCCTCTACGTTCCCGAATTCGGATACTTCTTTTGTCGCCGATACCCTTCATTATCATCCGGATATCTCAAAAGACTATACATCCATATATCCTAATGAAAATTCGCCCTACCGCAAGTTATTTGGACCTCTACACAAAGGCTGGGGTCAATTTGCCTATAATGACATGCAAGATACAAGCATTATTGTTCCGGATTCATTATATAATACAACTTTGCAAGCAGCTCAAAGAGCCAATTCGTCCGCCTCTTTGTTCCAAAATTTAGGGATTCTTACTATTGATACCACCTCCACCGATTGGGGAAGGCAAATCTACCATCTCTTTGATACTGCAGGGATATATCAACCGATAACCAATACGTACTGGGTGCCTGTTGAATCGGATTGCAAATCCAATGAATGGATTGCGTATGGTAATATGGGACGCTTGGGAAAATCATTGCATAGCAACTCGCGTTCTATAGAAACAGTGCAAGGGGATTCTATTGAGGAAATCACTATTTATGATAGCCCGATTCCTCAATCCGAAACCAATGGCACTCCACCGGTTGTAGTCCGCAAAAAAAGCTACTCTTGCCAACATGCGATATCATTAGGCGCACCTGTCTTATTCAATAGGTCGTTGTCACGTGGTTATAACCGCGTTGATATAGATTACATGGACATGAACGGAGACGGGTTCCCTGATTTTGTCGGGTTGGGTGGTATTCAGTATAGCACTCCATGGGGAGGAATAGGTACACTGCAATACGTGCCTAATTTTGCAAACTTTGTGAATATATCTACCTCCGGCAGTGATGCTTTCTCAGGCTCATCGGCATTGCTTGAAAAACTGATTGGCAATAATGTGAAAGACGGAAAATACACCCCCTCAAATGGTATGGGGGTTTCCGGTGGTGCCAGCGATACCGATACAGAGATTAGTTTCGTGGATATCAATGGTGATGGATTGCCCGATAGAGTGGATGCTTCTAAGGATTCAGTCTGGTATAATTTAGGATATAAGTTCTCACGTGCATATACTTTAAGTAATATCTTCATCAATAGCAGTTCCAACACCAACGGCAGTGTTGATATTTCGGTTTCTGCTGAACCATGGATCAGTGATGCGGAAGCATTGTTCAGGCAAACAGGGGATTGGAATCAGTTCCCGAAAGAATTTTCGTTGGCACAAGTCAGTATCTCCGGAGGATTGGGGACATCGGTTTCTAATAACATCACCAATACCCAATTGATGGATGTGAATGGTGACGGATTGCCGGATAAAGTGGTCACACTGAATAATAATGACCTTATCATTTACTTAAATGTCGGCAATAATCTCTGGGGAGAAGGCATCATAATACCCAACTCCTCTATATCCGTTACTAAGACCTTTTCCCGCCATGCCAATGTTGCCCTTACCTTAGGTTTCTCTTTCGGTTTCGGTAAACTGACTTTTGGCATCCAATCAACACCTTGGTCCGAGTCTGTAAGCGTGGAGGACAGCCGCTGGACTGATATGAATGGTGATGGATTATTAGACTATGTATTTAGAGCCGACAATGGTAAGACCTATGTTCGATATAACCAGTCTGGTGGTGCCAATCTCCTTACTCGCATTACCAATCCGACGGAAGCAACTATAGATATCAATTATAGTTTATCTGCCCCGACGACATCACACCGTGCCCGCCAGTGGGAAATGGTGAGGATTCTGGATAGGGATACCTTACAACCTATGCCATCTGCAGTACTGAGACGAACTCAAATAACCTATAGCACACCTCGTTATGATTCCTATGAACGTATGGATTATGGTTATAATACGGTGACAATGATACTCAACGATGTTAAGAGAGTACAAAATATTTACGACAACACTACCCTGCTCAACCATGGCGAAATACAGGAAGATTGGCTGACGGATATTCATAATGCCACGTACATCCACAATATATACCATACACGATATAAAGATGTCGTCACAAATGACACTACCAATGACATATGTGACGACGCCAATATACGGGAAGATGTCAAGAGTTATCGAACAGAATATTATGAAAGACAAAACACCGCTGCGATAGTCACGGCATATGATATAACATATGACCAATTCCATAATATTAGTGTTTATCATGATTTTGGTGATACTGCCATTACGGGTGATGAGTGGCAGCAACATATCACGTATCTTCCTAATGCCGCTCACAATATGGTGTCACTCCCCATAACAGAACGGATAACGGATGGAGCCAACCACTTATTCCGCAAAAGTGAGGTGGTATATAATGCCAAAGGTAAACCTGCCAGAATCATACAATCAGATACTATCCTGTCTATGTACGCAGACTCGTATTTCCTGTACGACGAGTTTGGTAACCTGCGTGTCTCTGTGCAGCCCGAAAATGCTCTTGGTAAACGCTATTGGACGCAATTTACCTATGAGCCGGACTTACATACCTATGTTAGTGGCAGAACTAATCCTTTCCGTCATACGACCTTTACGCAATATGATTATCGTTGGGGGGTGCCCACCCTGACTATTGATCCCGCAGGGATGCGTATGAGATTTACATATGACTATCGGGGACGCTTGCTGACCGTCACTGCACCAAGAGAGTTGGGGTTGGGATTGCCCTATACGATACGTTATCAATATTTCGACAGGTATCCGACTATTCGTGCCGAAAAGATACTACCTTGGGCATATGTGGTGAAGAATATGTATGATTCCGCTACGGTCAATTGTGAGGTTACGCTATTCGATGGTAGAGGGGATGTGTTGCAAAACAAACATTATGCCGATTATCACGGATATCCGACTTGGATAGTAGATGGCGTACAGATTCGGGATGGTTTCAATAGAGTCATTGAGCAATGCCCTGCATTCGTTTCGCATGCGTCGGTTAAGGATTACGAACACATGCCATCTGCAGCACCTATTACCCTATGCAACTATGATGTACAAGATCGACTGTTAATGCAACGTAATCCGGATTATACGGAGCAGCATATTCATTATGGATTTAAGCCCGATTCGGTCGGAACAACCCGTTTGGCAACATCCATAATAGATGAAAACGGGTTGGAGACGCACCTCTTGACTTCACCTCAAGGTTGGCAGATCCAACAGATTGCACCCGATAGCAGCATCACTTGGTTTCAATATAATGGAATAGGGGAACTGATTCAGGTCGTAGATGCAGATAAGTATGAGACCCATTATAATTATGACATGTTCGGGCACCAGATTACGAGGGAACATCCTGATGCCGGAAAAACATGGCGTTATTATGACAAGGCCGGAAATCTTATCCGTCTCCAAACCCAACAGCATATCAATGCACAAAGTCAGATTCTCTATCTCTACTCTTTCAACAGGCTTACTCGCATCCTATACCCCCAACGACCGGAGATGAATGTCTATTATACTTACGACCATGCCGGTCGTATAGCAAGCCGCTCAGATGGCACCGGACAGGAATTATTCAGTTATGACGAATTGGGCAATGTGCAACAATCCATCCGCCGGATTATTATTCCCACCGAAAAAGATGCCTATACCTTCCGCACGCAATATCGCTACGATAGCTTCGGACGGATTCGCTCCATCACCTATCCCGATAGTGAACAGGTGACATATCGTTATACCAACGGAGGATTATTGACCAGCGTTAGAGGTCTCAAAGACACCCAAACCCATATCTATCTAGATACATGCCTATACGACGAGCAGGGACGCAAGATAGAACAAGTCTATGGCAACTTCGTCACAACACAATACACCTATAATGTCAATCGCCAATGGCTTGAAACTTTAAAGACATTCAACGGGCATGATACTTTGCAAAGTTTACACTACGCGTATGATGGGGTTGGTAATATACTGCGGATAGACCAAACCGCTCCGCATTTGGCAGCCCATTTTGGAGGACCGTATTCCCATGAGTATTTCTACGATCAACAGTACCGATTGACGGTTTCAAAAGGTTTTATTGACTATCCTTATTATTTAGGTGCCGATTATTCCGGTGCAGGTAGACTCGGGCATAGATTTTGTCCAGGCTTATTAGAGGGTACGGTGGATGCTCTATACGGATACCATGTATCCCATGACACCCACCAACCTCGGACGATCTTTGATAACAAACTTGGCAAACCCATCAGTCTCTTTTGGGATGCTAACGGTAATCTGGCACAGGTGGTGGATTGCGCCCGCGAATCATTCCGTCTCCATGACTGGGATGACGAAAATAGACTGCGTCTCATGTTGGACCCGAAAGTAGTCGCATATTACGGCTATGACGGTAACGGAGAGAGAGTCTATAAACTAACCGGCCGTTGCAATGTCTTAAGTCATATCGGCGATGAGATAAACGCTGACGCTTTGTTGGATGATGCAGTACTCTACCCCAATCCGTATATAGTCATTACACCGAAAGGTTATACCAAACATTACTATGCCGGCTCGGAACGATTGGCAACCGTAATCGGACAAGGAGGGTTTAATCTTATGGACACATGTATAAGTCATTTTTCTGCCCTCGAAGAGAATCTGTGTGCGAATATCTTTAAACGATACGATAAATCTTACCCTTTGGAATATAAGTACTTTGACGCGTCACAACATAACGAAACCATCGAGGGTAAACAGGAGGATGGAGTTCAATACAAATGCAATCCGATGGTGCTGAATAAACTCACCCTGCATTATGACCATGCGCTCTTACTTAATCACTTGGATTGGGCATCGGGTACACATGGTAAGGAGACGGATATATACTTCTACCATGGTGACCATCTCGGTTCTGCCAATTGGATTACGGATGCAGTCGGACAGCCGGTACAATATATCCATTACGCCCCCTATGGGGAACTTATCGCAGACACGCGGTTAACAGATTATCGGGAGCGGTTTACGTTCACCGGCAAAGAGCGAGACAAAGAATCCGGATACGACTACTTCGGGGCACGGTACTATTGGGCTTTGTTAATGCATTGGCTATCCGTTGACCCGTTAGCGCACAAATATCCTTGGCTTTCTCCATATGCATACTGTGGATGGAATCCGATAAAGTACTTTGATCCGGATGGTAGAGAATTAGTAGTATCATTTAACACGACCCCACATAATCAAAGCCATACTGATTACATAAAAAATTCATATCTTAAATATTATTCTCAAAAGAATTATAGTAATAGTTCTCCAATTATACATTTCTGGGCACATGGAGCGCATAATGGTATTCGACTAGGAGACGATACTGCAATACGTACACCTCAAGGAATGTATGAGTATCTAAATAATCAAAGCCTTGAGTTTAAAGCAAATTGCGCAACAGGAGAGCCTTCTGTCTTAGTTCTGCATTCATGCAGCACAGGGAGTGGGAAAAATTCATTCGCACAACAACTTTCTACAAGCGAATATTTTTCTAAGACTTTAGTTATAGCTCCTTCTTCCATTCTAGAAGTAGGAGAAAAAGAGACTATTAAAGATTCCGGGGGATGGATAGCATTTTATAATGGCTCTCCTGTTGGTTCTATCAATGGGTACGATACTCCTTGGTATAAATTTTGGGGAGAGCAAAAAGAAGCTGTTCAATTATCAGATTTCTTCAAAGACATGACAGTCGAACAAATCTTTAAGTATTTTAATATTGAAAACAATAAGTAAGCCCTCATGAAACAACTAATTATAAATAAGATTGGTATGGTAATTATTACTATAGTTGTTATTACCATAATTATAATTCTCGGCATATTAGGATATAGAGGATATAAATATATAAAGAACCAATATACTATACCTCCAGTGCTGGATTCTTTGGAAAAAAGAGTTGTAATGTGTGGAGATGTCGAGGCATATAACGACATTATTTTCTACTATCCCAAGGTGGGGTTGATTTATGCATTCATTATGGCACATAAATATGATTATTTGCCTGCATGCGAAGATATATATCACATGTTGATAACATCCTCCGTCGATTCTTTGTATATTCCAGATGAGAAGACAAAGAGGCTCGCTATTGAATATCTTATATATGCAGCTGAAAAAAAGGATATAGATGCATGTCTTCTTCTTAGTGAAGAATATATGTATGGAATAAATATAAATAAAGATACTGTCGCTGGGTTGCGTTATTATTTTTACTATTGTCACTCAGATAGTATATTGTACGAGAAATCGCTTCCATTCTACAGAAAGATGATTTACGACGAAAATGGGGCAAATGATATTTTTGGTGAAAATATCAAAGTCACGCTTCCGAAATTTAGGAATAATCCTTACTACATACAGTAATTATACCGACATAGTAACAAACTTATGTGTGCAAAACGCAATACTAGTATGAAAGTTTCAGTCGTATGTGTATTATCATCTATCCAGACGGAGAAATGGTGTATTATAACTACGCTTTTGGCGAACGGGCATGATACTTTGCAAAGTTTACACTACGCGTATGATGGGGTTGGTAATATACTGCGGATAGACCAAACCGCTCCGCATTTGGCAGCCCATTTTGGAGGACCGTATTCCAATGAGTATTTCTACGATCAACAGTACCGATTGACGGTTTCAAAAGGTTTTATTGACTATCCTTATTATTTAGGTGCCGATTATTCTGGTGCAGGTAGACTCGGGCATAGATTTTGTTCAGGCTTATTAGAGGGTACGGTGGATGCTCTATACGGATACCATGTATCCCATGACACCCACCAACCTCGGACGATCTTTGATAACAAACTTGGCAAACCCATCAGTCTCTTTTGGGATGCTAACGGTAATCTGGCACAGGTGGTGGATTGCGCCCGCGAATCATTCCGTCTCCATGACTGGGATGACGAGAATAGACTGCGCCTCTTGTTAGATAGTAAAACGGCGGCATATTACGGCTATGACGGTAACGGAGAGAGAGTCTATAAACTAACCGGCCGTTGCAATGTCTTAAGTCATATCGGTAATGAGATAACAGCGGACGCTGTATTGGATGATGCAGTCCTCTACCCCAATCCGTATATAGTCATTACGCCGAAAGGTTATACCAAACATTACTATGCCGGCACGGAACGTTTGGCAACGGTCATCGGACAAGGAGGGTTTAATCTCATGGACACATGTATAAGACCTCTATCCCTACCCGAAGAGAATTGGTGTGCGAATATCTTTAAACGATACGATAAATCTTACCCTTTGGAATATAAGTACTTTGACGCGTCACAACATAACGAAACCATCGAGGGTAAACAGGAGGATGGAGTTCAATACAAATGCAATCCGATGGTGCTGAATAAACTCACCCTGCATTATGACCATGCGCTCTTACTTAATCACTTGGATTGGGCATCGGGTACACATGGTAAGGAGACGGATATATACTTCTACCATGGTGACCATTTGGGTTCTGCCAATTGGATTACGGATGCAGTCGGACAACCGGTGCAATATATCCATTACGCACCTTATGGGGAACTTATCGCAGACACGCGGTTAACAAACTATCGCGAGCGCTTTACGTTCACCGGCAAAGAGCGGGACAAAGAA
>FLNX01002764.1_pt1 | contig 20429 bp, 9 predicted proteins | sample 1140341 | NCBI WGS metagenome assembly FLNX01 (sample SAMEA3878208, study PRJEB12797) | bioreactor metagenome | biome: Moose rumen | place: Sweden | collected 2011-10
CCTGCCATACCTACCCAACTGGGTGAAATTTATCTTTCCTGGTACAACCATGTATAAAAGTAGTATCTCGATGATTATTTTCTCAAAACTTTTGCTTAACTTTGCAGCGGAGTCCACGATGGCCTCCTTGCATATGCCCGTATATTGGTCGAGTGCTTCTGAAATTTTCGTCATAACCAAGTGTTGTAAGAGACCACTAAGTTACTGAAAATCAGGCACTTGACCAAATTTTATTAGTTATATATTGTTAATGTAACTCGTTGATTTTCAAACGATTATATGTATTATTAACTAAGTATTGTTTTTACTTTTTCACCTTTAAATAAGTCTCTTATGCCTGAAAATGAACCACGACACGACGGAAATGATGATGCTTAGGAGAATGGCAATGATGAACCCGACGGGGTTGTTCTCCATGCCGTTCACCAGATTCATGCCGAAGAAAGAGGCCACCAGCGTGGGCAGCATCAGGATGATGGTCACTGACGTCAGCGTACGCATGATGGTGTTCATGTTGTTATTGATGATGCTTTGGTAGGTGTCCATCGTCGATTCCAGGATGTTTGAGTAGATGTTGGCCGTTTCGCGGGCCTGTGTCATCTCAATGTTGACGTCTTCAATGAGGTCGGCATCCAGCTCGTCAATCTGCAGTTTGAACTTCAGTTTCGAGAGCAGCGTCTCGTTACCTCGGATGGAGGTGACAAAGTAGGTCAGTGAGTCCTGGAGGCGCGAGAGCCCAATGAGGCTTTCGTTGTTCACCTCCTGGTCGAGGTTGCGCTTGGCTTTCTCAATAAGCAGGTTGATTTGCTTGAGTCGCTTCAGGTACCAGACGGCTGACGAAAGGAACAGGCGGAACGTCATATCGACAAAGTCAGTAAACCCCTCGCCGCGCTTCTGCTGGAAGCTGACGAAGTCTATCATCATGTTCGTCTCGAAGTAGCACACGGTGATGGTCACGTCACGTTTGTGGATGATGCCGAGCGGCACCGTCGTGTAAGGGGTGCGTGAGCGTACCTCCTTGACGTAGGGAATACGCAGGATGATGAGCATCCAACCGTCGTCATATTCATAGCGGGCACGCTCGTCGGCGTCGCTGATGTCGCTCATGAAATAGTCGGGAATGTTGAATCTCTCCTCCAACATCTGCTGGTCTTCTTCTGTCGGACATGTCACCTGTATCCAACAGTTGGGCTGCCACTCTTGGAGCTGGGTCAGTCCTTCGTTGTAGTTCCAATAAGTCTTCATTGTTGCTAATCCTTTTTGTTCGAGGTACGAGGTACGGTGTACGAGGTACGTGAATAGTTTAGCGGCAAAGGGATTAGCAGCCTTGCTCGCTATTTCCCCTGCCTTTTACGAATTGTTTTTATCCGCCGGGTAATCGTCCATTTTTATTGTTATTTTGGTTATTTCGCCTGCAAAGGTAATAATAAAAGTTGAAAGTTGGAGGTTGAACGTTGAAAGTTTTTCCTGTTTATGTTTTTTTTAACACTCAACGCTCCACGCTCAACGCTCCACCCTCCACGCTCAACCCTCAAAACTCTGGATGAACTCCTTGAGGTTCTCGCCGCTGTCCATCTGCAGTTTCTTGCGCAGGCGGTAGCGGGCTGTCTCAATGCTGCGCGTGCTGGTGTTGAGCAGTGATGCCATTTCCTTGGAACTGAGTCCCATGCGGAGGTAGGCACACAGCTTACGGTCATTCAACTTCAGGTCAGGGAAATGCTCAGTCAGTTTGCGCATGTAGTTGTCATAGACCAGGTTGAAGGTCTCTTCGAATTTTTCCCAGTTCTCGTCGTCGTTGATGTTCTGCTGTATGCCTCGGCGTATGTCCTTTATCATGCGGTTAATGTTGGCTTTCGGAGCTTCCTGGCGCACACTTTCCGAGAGTTGCTCCATTTGTGTGTCCAGTGACAGTAGCATATCGTTCTTGCGCATGAGGTTGATGGTGGAGTCAGCCAGTTTGCTGGCGTTTGACTTCATGTCGTACTCCAGCTGTTTAGTGCGTAGCTTTAGCAGCTCCCGTTCGTTCTCTGCCTGTTCCAGGGAGAACTGTTGCTGTTGCTGCTTCAGCTGACGCTCCTTTTCGGCCTTTACCTTAACGAGCTCGCGTTCGGAACGCTGTTTCAGATAGCGCAACAGCCAATAGACCAAGGCGACTGTTAGCAGCGCATAGAGCAGGTATGCCCACCACGTCTCGTACCAGGCGGGCAGGACGACAATGCTGATGGAGGCTTCCTCGGTGGTACCATTCAGGGCGTTTAGGGCGCGCACATGGAAGACGTATGTGCCCTTGGGCAGTTTTGTATAGTCTTTGGCGGTAGTGCGCTGGGGTTGGCTCCAGTCCTTGTCGTAGCCTTCCAGCATACACTGGTAACTGACGGCTTTGTCGTCGCGGAACTCTGTCTGCACAAACTCTATGCGTATGGAGTTCTGGGTGTGAGGAATGCGTATTTGCTGTTCCAGTTCGTCGGCGTTCAGGTTCAGATAAAGTATTTGGTTGCCTTCGTCCGTACTAACCACTCTGCGAATATAGGTCAGCGCGGGCTGGCTCTTGTCGTGATAGCGGTTGTTCAGTACGAAGAAACCCTCGTTGCCGTTAATCAGCGTATGCTGGCTGTCCAGCTGAAAAGGCGAATTGCCTCCAATGTGCAGTCGCTGGCTGGCATTGCGGTAGGAGAGACTGTCTAACCGGTAGCTCCCGTCTGACTGCCGAATGGCCAGGGCCAGGAATCCGGGCTTGCAGGCCCACAGGTCATTGCTGGCCGTCTGACAGATTCGCAGAGCAGTGCCGTAGGTGTTGAAGATGCTGCTCTTCTGCTTGTCTAATTTGAGTTGTCGGCTCTTGGGGTCGTAGCCGTACAGCCCGTCAACGCATGACACATAGACCCTTCCGTCAATGCGGCAGAGCAGGTTCCCCCGGTCCATGATGAGGCCGTTGCCCTCGTGGAAGTAATCGGTGCGAGTGGTTTCTGTCAAATCGTCGTTCAGCTGTACGTGGTAGATGCCTTTCTGCCAGTGGCTGATCCAGATGCTCTCGTCATTGTCAACGTAGAAGTCGCCGCCTGACAGGTTCAGTCCTTTGATGCGGTGATGCAGCCGGTAGGTGCTGCCTTGCCGTTCCAGCACGAAGAACCCCGTATAGTCGCATCCCAGCACCATTTGTTCGTGGTGTGGCAGGGCGGCAAAGTTCCAGGTGCCCTTCACCCCGCTGATGTGCTCGGCTGTTAGTCCTCGAATCACGTATGCGCCGTTGTCGCTGCCGCAGAGGAGGGTTCCCTGAATGTCGGTCAGTGCCCACACCTGTCCTGTCATGTCTGGCAATAGTGTTGGGGTGATGGGGGTTTGGTGCTGGGTGATGGGGAACGGTGTGGCAAAAAGCCCCTGGTTGGTGCCCAGGTAGAGCCATTGTCCGCTGACGATGGCAGCGTAACCAGTGCCAATGTGGCTGAAGCTGTTGATGAGGCTGCTGTAGGGTGCTTCGCTCATGACGTAGCTGATGCCGTTGTCCAGTCCGAGCCACAGGTTGTGGTTGCGGTCAAACATCATGGAAAGTACAGTGTTGTTCTGAAGCCATGAGTTGATGTTGGCGTATGCCGTTTGTCCGTTTTTCAGGTTATAGGTTACCATACCGCCTCGAACGGTGCCAAAGGCGATGTTGTCGCCATCAATGGCCGCGCAGAAAATCTGATTGTCGTGCAGATAGGGCATGATGGGCAGGTCGAGGGCGTGCAGCTGTTGTCCGTCGTAGGCCAGCACTCCGTCACTGCTGGTTACGAAGAGCGTCTGTGCACCATGTTTCAGTATGGAGCGTACCACTTTTCCCTTCAGTTGCTCTGTGCCTGGCAAGGGTGTCAGCGCATTGTGGGTCATTACACAGACACCCTCGCTGCCTGCTGTAATAATGCGTCCGTCAATATGTGCCGCACATTCTATGCGCTGGCCGTTAGAAATGGTTTTTATTTGTTGCTGCTTTGGCGAATAGACCAGCAGCTCTTCTTTGCTTTGGAATACGATGTTGTCGCCACTGCTCATGATGCGCCATACTTCGCCAATGCTCTTTTTGCCTGATGGCAGTAGGCTTGTCAGAGAGTGGTAAGTAATGTCCATGTGCTGCAGGTCCATCTCGAAATAGCCCAGCTCGTCGGATGCTCCGGCATAGAGGCGCAATGAGGACTGGTCGAACAGCAGTGCTCTCACCACAGAATAGTTGCTGACGTAGTGCAGAGTCCATGAGCTGCCATCGAAAGTAAGCAGTCCCTGATTGTTGCCAATGAAGACACGCTGGTTTGGCCCTTCCTCAAAACACCAGTTCTGAGTACCGCCCTGATAGTCGCTGGTGCTGAAATTGCGGACTTGGGGATATTGGGCTCTTATGCTTACGCACGCGAACATTATTAAAAAATAGAGAATGAATAGTTGTCTCATTGGCTGTGGTTAAAAAAATTAGTATGGTGCAAAGTTAAAATAAAAAGTGCATTCTTGTTCCCTTTTTCTTATTTATTCGTTCCTTTTTGTGTATTATTAACATTTGCTGTCCGTTGTGAGGTCGTAAAAAGTGGAAATGAGTTGGCGTGGCCTTCTTGCAAATCTTTGTTTTTCAACGTTTTGTTTCGTCTTTTGAGGTGGAAATAATGGTGGGTATTGTGGCTGATTTGGGAGTAAAAGTGAGTTTTTTGTGAGTTAATTTCTATGGCAGTAATTATAATAAGACCTATCTTTGCGCTCAGAAAACCTGAACGGAATAAAACTATCAACTTAAATACAATTGTTATGAAGAAGAATTACTTATCAACATTCGCTTTGGGAGCCATGCTCATGGCTTCAGCAACAGTTCATGCACAGTACATCACCGAGGCCCCTGCCGGAGGCTTCGATTTCTCTCAGGGTAAGGACTACGTGGTCATTTATGCTCCTGATGCTCAGGTCAGTGCCATGGGCAGCAATATCCTGTCCAACCAGAACCTCGACCCCGCCATGGTCAACAATCAGTTCTACTACTGGACGGCCGACTGGGATGCCACGCTTTTCACGCTCTATGATATAGAGGACACGCAGGCCAACTCCTTCGGTAGCAGTTACAAACTGAACATGACTCCGCTTTACGAGTGGGGCTCCGGTCACTTCGGTGCGAAGGCTCAGCCTTACGACCTGTCATGCATTACCAATGACCATGTTCTGCACATCGGCTTTATGAACATTGGTGCTGAAACCGCTTCTAACAACTTCAAGTTTGTGTTTGGCCCGAATAATACGGAGATTCAGTTAGTGGTCAACAAGGCTGTAGGCCAGATGGCCGGCAATCTGGTTGGCGTAGGCAATGCTCCTGCAGTTAATAAGTGGTATTACTTAGACATTCCCATCAGCGACCTGCTCGATGAGGACGGAGAGTTCGGCTTTGAGTGTGACTTCAGCAAGCCTACTGGTGAGATTATATTTACGGTAGGATTCGACGGTGCCACACCTTCCAAGTTTACCGTCGGCGCTGTTGACCCTGACACGGGCATGAAGACCATCACTATTGACGAAAAAGGTTCTGCACTCGCCATCGACGCCGTATTCCTTTACAAGAAGAATGCCACAGGCATCAGCACGGCAACCATCAGTGAGCCTGCTGCCGATGCAGCTGTCTATAGCCTCTCTGGTCAGAAGGTGGGTGCCGGCTATCATGGTGTGGTCATCAAGAACGGTCGTAAGTACATACAGTAATTTAAAAAAACGAACGAGATATGAAGTTATCAACTATTCTTTACGGTGCTTTGTTGGCAGCAGTGTTCCCCACTGCTGCTTCGGCACAGATAGAAGGTGCTCCCGCCGGTTATCAGCTGGTGTGGAGTGACGAGTTTGAAGGCACAGCTCTTAACGAGAACAACTGGTCTATTGAGGTCAGCGGCAGTGGTGGAGGCAACCAGGAGTTGCAGTACTACCGCCGTGAGAACGTGTCGGTAGAGGACGGCAACCTGGTGCTCACTGCCCGTCGCGAGGACTACCAGGGCAAGAGCTTTACCTCTGGCCGTATTAACTCGAACCAGAAGGCCGCCTTCAAGCATGGCATCATGCAGGCGCGCATCAAGTTCCCCCTGACGGCCAACGGACTGTGGCCTGCCTACTGGATGATGGGTAACGACATCAACAAGTACGGATGGCCGCGCTGTGGTGAGATGGACATCGTGGAAATGGGTCATTTCAATGGAATTAATCAGGGCATTCAGGACCGTTACTTCTCCGGCACGCTGCACTATGGCCCTGACGCCAGCAACGAGCATCACCAGCAGATCAGCCATGAGTTCGACAGCGACAAGTTTGCCAGCATGGACCCGGTGGAGGGCGAGTACCACATCTTCACCATCGAGTGGGACGGAGAGTATCTTTATATGTACTACGACCTGGAGGCATATACCAATGCCAAGAAGCGCCAGGCCCGCTATTTCACCAACGGTATTGCCTATACTGACGACACCATGTCGCCAGGCCACTACTTCCAGAAACCTTTCTACTTCCTCTTCAACCTGGCTGTAGGCGGCACGTTTACCAACATCTTTAATGCCAACGGCATTACGGCACTGCCCACAGCAGGCTCTGAGGCCAAGATGTATGTTGACTGGGTACGCGTCTATCAGCTGGAAAGCGACACCGACGCCCAGTATCTCTACTACGACGAGAACGGCAACAAGCAGACCAACATTGAGGAAGAGCCCGATAAGCCCAGTCAGCCGGACAACCTGACCGAGCTGTCGAGCTTTGCCACCGAGGCCCTCGATGCCAATGGCAATCCCACCTTCAGCTTCAGCGATGCCTACGACGTAGTGCTCATTTCCACTAGTGAGGGCGTTACGGGCCACTTCCTTTCAGAGAGCAACGTGCTGAAGGACCTTAACGTCAACAACACCAACCGCAACCTCTACATCTGGGAAAATACCTACGTGCCTGTTAATCGTGACGGCAAGGACAACTCCTTTGGGTGGGCCGAGGGCTACAACATGTTTACCGTAGCCAGTGCAGGCTGGTCAGGTCTGGGTTTCAACATCACGAACGAAGACCTCTCCATGATTGACGATGAATACTGGTTCCACTTTGCCATGAAGGGCGACGACCTCGAACAGCATACCTCGCACGAGGTGCAGGTGGGTAACGCCAAGTTCCGCGTAGGCGTGAGCGACGGCAAGCTGGCCAGCATCGGCGACTTCAAGCGTGACGGCAAGTGGTACTTCTTTGATATTCCTGTCAAGGCGCTCCGTCAGTTTGCTGCCAAGCTGTTTGCCAACAACGGAGCCGACGACAACGTTGTTGCCTTCCTCAGCGGCGGCGTTACTGATACCTCCATCTCCTTCGACAACATCTTCTTCTACAAGAGTCACAGCAAGGAGATTCCCGTTTATAAGGACACCAACGCTGACCTCGGACAGTATGGCTACAAGAGCGTGAAGGATGACGGCACATGGGCCTTCGACCTCACTCAGGTAGGTGAGATGATTCCCCTTCAGCTTTCTGAGGACGTGTGGAAGGGTGTGACCAGCGACGGTAACTATCTCGATACCGACCTGGTACAGCTTGACCGCGACTACACGCAGAGCAACAATTACTACACATGGGAAGGCACTATGGTGGGCGACCACATCGACGGTGTGGCCAACTCTTCAGGCGTCTTCACGGGCGGCATCTCTGCCTGGGCTTCTACTACGGCGCTGAACTGGAACGGCATGGGCATTGCCTCGGCCACCCAGAAGGACCTCTCCATGATTGACGACTCCTATTATCTGCACATCGCCCTGCGCTCTGACGCTGCCGTGGGACACATTCCCGTTCGCGTCCGCTTTGGTGCAGAGGATGCTGATGCCATTCTGACCTTCGGTGCCTACAGCACGCACCCCATCTTTGCTGACTTCCCCCGCGACGGCGAGTGGTATGCCTTCGATATTCCCGTGGCTGAGCTGAAGAAGCTGGGCCGCCTCTGGAGCAAGGGTAACGGCAACGTTGCCATAGGCGAAAACCTGCTGGCCTTCAACACCATGGATACCTACTATACCGGCAGCTGGTTCTCGTTCGACAACATCTTCTTCTGGAAGAAGTCTGACGGCACCGCTCCCGAGGTCAACGAACTGGGACAGTTTGGCTATAAGAGCCTGAATGACGCAGGCGAGTCTGACTTCGTGTTCGAGAATCGTGACTTCATCAACTTCAACGTCTCGGCAGCCACCATCGACATGCAGACGGAGGGCGGCACGAAAGATGAGAACATCCTCGCCGGTTACTACGATCTGAACAATTGGGAGGGCGACTGCTATACCAACGGAACCCATAGCGGCGAGACTGTCAACTCTTTCGGCATCTCCGACCAGGGATGGATTGACTGGGTGGTCGCTAACAAGGGTTGGTCAGGCGGTGGCTTCATTGCTCCCGACGGTGCTGACCTCACCGTGCTGGAACAGGGCGACTGGTATCTGCATTTCGCCATGCGCGGCACCGATGCCTGCAACCACCTTGTTGGCTTTGCTGAGTCGCGCTTTACCATCGGCTCAACAGCCTTTGACCAGAACACGCCCGTCATTGGCAACTACAAGCGTGACAACGAGTGGTACTCATTTGATATTCCCTATAGCTACATCAAGCAGACGTTCCCCAACCTCTTCCCGCAGTCGAATGGTGGGCAGACGGCCTGGAAGGGTAATCTCGTCTGGTTCATGAGTGGCGGTCATACCGGCGACGAGCTGCAGATGGGCGAAGTGTTCTTCTGGCGTGAGAAGGTGGGCACCGGTATCGCCTCCCATGAGTTCCTTGAGTCCTGTGAGCCCCATGAGTCCTATTACTCCCTCGACGGCCGCAAACTCAGCGGGAAGCCTTCGCAGAAGGGCATCTATATCTATAAAGGAAAGAAATACGTCATCAAATGAACATCAAGTTTTGTTTTATAGTAATTATTAGTTTGGTCCTCACCAGTCATGCCGCCTTGGCGCAGCAGCGCAGCGTTAAGCGCGGCATGTGCTGGGATGAGAGCACCCAACCCCTCACAGACGCCCCCATCAGCAAGATGGCACCGGGCGTCTCGTGGTATTATAACTGGGGACAGACACCACAGGCAGCCTCCGTCACGCTGATAGGAACGGCCGACGGCATCGACTTTGTGCCTATGTGTTGGAATGGAGCCTTCAACGAGACCGCCCTGCGCGAGTATCTTACGCTCCACGCTCAACCCTCCACGCTCAACCCCTACCTCCTCGGCTTCAACGAGCCGAACCTCGCATGGAACGTGGGCGGGTCACAGATGACGCCACAGCAGGCAGCCGACGCGTGGCCCGCCGTCAGACAGGTGGCACAGGACTTCGGCCTGCAGCTCGTAGCCCCCGCCCTGAACTTCTCGGGCGACCAGGTGGGAGGCCGCGTGTGGAGTCCCTTCGAGTGGTACGACGAGTTCTTCCGCCTCTGTCCCGACAGCGGCATCGACTTCCTGGCCTTCCATAGCTACATGAACTGGTATTCAGCCGTCAGCTGGGTGGCCTCCGAGTATTTCTATACAGATGCAAACGACAATCTCTTCTCGGCCTCCAACCGTACTAAGTATCCGCACCTGGTGCAGTTCATGGACGACTATCTTGCCGCCCACGGCCATTACCCCCGCATGCTGCTGACGGAGTTCTGCTCAGGCGAAGGCAATAAGGACGGCTACGTCTCAAGCGTTGACTCACAGATAGACCAGATGACGCAGAAGGTGCAGAAACTGGAGCAGAGCGACATGGTGGCAGGCTATGCCTGGTTCATGGGCAACACTTCGCAGGCTCCTTCGCAGTATCCCTATAACAGCGTGTTCCAGTCGAACACCCCGGCTGCCGAACTCTCGGAACTGGGGCGGGTCTATGTCTATATGTCGTCGTTCGATGCCGAGAAGTATTACACGCCTGGTGAGCAGATTCTGGCCAAGGACTACATCGATGCCTCTACTGACGGCCAGCAGGCCAAGGTGCGCAGCAACAGCGAGAGCGGCAGCAGCATCCCCCTGCAGGTGGAGTGGCAGAGCGGTGCGTGGACGGCCTATCAGGTCAGTCTGCCTGAGGACGGCGACTACACGCTGACGCTACACATCAAGTCAACGGCCGACAACCGGTTCCGCATCTATCAGGGAGCATTGGGAGCCGCCAACAAGAAGCTCGACACTACGCTGGCCTCAACGGCTGGCGTTTGGGCTGACGTTACCACTACGGTGACGCTGCCTGGCGGACAGCAGACGCTGCTGCTCTACAACATGGGCACCTCGTCCATCTTTGTGAACAGCCTGCGCTTCGATGCCGCTGCTACGGGGATTGCTAACGTTAACCCTAACGCTCAACCCTCAACGCTCCACGCTCAACAATACTACACTCTTGACGGGCGCATTATCTATTCTCCCTCCTCCATCGTCATCCACAACGGAAAGAAAATCATTATTCATTAAATATTTAATCAATAACGCTTATGAAAAAACTATTATTATTAACTCTCGCGTTTGTAGCATCGCTGACGGCGATGGCGCAGACGAACCTGACATCAGGTAAGGCGGTTGTGCCGTTAGGCGGACTGAATGACGGCATTTCATTAGACAACCTGCAGCTGATAACGGTTGACAACAACAACACTAATGTCTTCCTGCTTCCTGAGCCAAGTGCAGCAGGAACGCCTATTCAGGGTTTCTACATTGACCTGGGCGTCTCTAAGTCAATTGGTGCCGTCAGGTCAACATGGGAAGGTGCCGACTGCGGTGCCAACATCTACGTGACCGACACGGAGCCGGCTGCCAACGGCAGTCTGACAAGTGAAACGCTCATTGCTACCTTCGACAATGCACAGGCCTCGGCAAAGGATGCAGCCGTCACTATCAGCAACAGCGGACGCTACATTGTCTTTGTGCCGACTGAACCCACCAACGCTGGCTGGGGTGTGAAGATTCGCACCTTCGTAGCCTTGGAGAAAGAGGCCTCGGTGCTGACTTCGCTGGATGTAACCCCCACGATGGTCAAGGTTGGTGAGCCCACCGAGATGACCTTTACAGCGAAGGACCAGCTTGGTGTCGCGCTGACCGAGGGTGTTACCTTTGCTGCTACTAACGCTACGCTCTCTGGTACCACGCTGACGGCTGCTGATGCCGGCGAGGTGGTGATAACTGCTACGTATAATAGCGTATCGGTCAGCAAGACCATTATGGCGGTCAGCGTTTCTGCTCCTACGGCCAATCCAACGGAGCCTACCGACCTGCCGGCAAACGTCATTGCCGTCTATAGTGCGAAGTATGGCAAGGGTCTTGTTGACAACAATCCCGTCTGGGGTGTAGGTGGCGGTGCTCCCAATCCGCTTTACAGCAGCTTGGAGGAAGTGGAGATAGCCGACGGCCACAAAGTGGTACACGTCGTAGGCACAGGCTTCAACAACCGTACCGCTGATGGTGTTGGCATAACGACTGACTACACCAAGATTTGCGTAGCCCTCTATCCCTTTGTGGCCACTGAGGCAAAGATTTTCGGCGACAATGCCTATGCTAATGCCCTCACGGTAACCGGCCTGGTGCCTGGCCAGTGGAACTATGTAGAGTTGGCCAACGAGAGCAACTTCCCCAACTACGTGCTGGTAGAGCTGGTGGGCGAGTCGGAGTTCTATCTTGACCACTTCTATTTTGCAAAGCCCGCTCTTGACGACACACAGGCTCCCACGCTCGACGTGGCCGAACTGGTGAGTGCCGGCATTGGCAGCGCTACACTGAAGCTGAAGGCTACCGACGACAAGTCAACTCAGGTAACATACGTTATTACCGACCAGAACAGCAAGACCTACACCACCAAGGGCAACAGCGGCGCTGAGATTACCTTTACCATTGGCGGACTGGAGTATAGTACTGCCTATACCTTTACCGTTGTGGCCCAGGACGACAACGAGAACGCTTCTGCCGCCCAGACCGTTACGGCCACCACGCTGGCACTGACGGCTGCCCCCGTTCCCGACAAGGCTGCTGCTGACGTCATCAGCATCTACAGCAATGCCTATACGGGTGCTACGGGCTATGGCTATGGCGGTTGGGGCCAGTCAACGGTGGTCACCGACCAGAAGGTTGGCGACGACGACCTGCTCATGCTCAGCAACTTCAACTACTTAGGCTTTGAATACGATACAGACATTGACCTCAAGGACATGGAGTACCTGCATATCGACGTGCTGCCGCTTCAGGACATGACGCTTGGCATTACGCCCATTATGCGTGGCGGCACGCCCACGGAGAATTCCACCAGTGTGGGCACGTTGGTTCCCGGTCAGTGGAACGGCATGGACGTGAAGCTGTCTGACCTTGGGCTGGACTATGAGAACTACCAGAGTTTCCAGCTGAAGATTGACAAAGGCTCGGGTGCCGACATCCTCTATATCGACAACATCTACTTCTGGAAAGCATCAACAGCTCCGGCTACTGAGAAGACCATCTATCTGAACCCGAACATCTGGGATGTTGACAATCCTAATTATGCAGCATACGTATATGGTGATGGTGAAGAATGGATTGCTATGACACCGGTAGAGGAGACTGGCTACTATAAGGCAACAATTCCCGTTAACTATACCGGTTTGATATTTGTCCGTTTGAATCCGACAGCGGAAATGAATTGGGACGGCAAGTGGAACCAGACCGTTGACATTGACTTTACTCAGGTGGCTGATAACACGCTGTTCACCATTACTGCTTGGCATGAGAATGGCGAAGAGGGCAATAGTCTCTATGAGACCAGCCCCTACGTGGCTCCCACTACCTACACCGCCACGTTCAAGAACTCTATTGGCTGGGACGAGGTTTATGCATACGCCTATACTGAGGGCGAGCCCGTGAAGGAGTATCTCGGCGCATGGCCCGGTACCAAGCTTACCGACGTAGAAGGCACGCTCACCATCAGCTTCAAGGCTACTGAGGCTCCTGCCTTCATCATCTTCAACAATGGTAATGGCGGCGACGGCAACCAGACCGCTAACCTCGAGTTCGAGAATGGCAAGGAGTACGACATGGCTGGTGCCACGCCCGAACAGCCCACTAACGGCGAGGGCAGCTACACCATTCCTTCTGGTCTGAACGAGGGCAAGGAGCTGAAATATATCTGGGCCTTCACGCAGACTGGCATGGACGTTACCGTAACCTTCGCAAACGTCAGTGAGGACGACATCGTAGGCATTGTTGACGGCTACGTCTTCGATAAGACCGACGGCTTCCAGGAGATTGCGGGCTTGACCTACACTTGGACCAACTGCACCGAGGGTCAGGTCATCACTGCCGCCCATAAGTGGATGTTTGCTGAGGGCGATTTCGTAACACCTGACTTTACTTACACCGTGAAGGAGTCACAGGGTGGCGAGCCGCCAGTTGAACAGACCTACACCGCCACGTTCAAGAACTCCGTCGGCTGGGACGAGGTTTATGCATACGCCTATACTGAGGGCGAGCCCGTGAAGGAGTATCTCGGCGCATGGCCCGGTACTAAGCTTACCGACGTTGAGGGCACGCTCACCATCAGCTTCAAGGCTACTGAGGCTCCTGCCTTCATCATCTTCAACAATGGTAATGGCGGCGACGGCAACCAGACCGCTAACCTCGAGTTCGAGAATGGCAAGGAGTACGACATGGCAGGCGAAACGCCTATCGAAGACCCCGTTACCATTCCCGAGGAGCCCACAGCCGACGAGGCTGACGTGCTGGTTGTCTTTAGTGCCAAGTACGGTAAGGAAGAACTGACCATGGCAAATCCCGTATGGGGTGGCTATAAGGATGCAACGGGTGAGGACCTCTACACCTCGTTCGAATACATAGAGCTGACGGCCACCGACGAGAGCAAGCATAAGGTGGTTCACGTTCTCGGAACAGGCATCAACAGCCGCACCAAGGACGACATTTCTGCTGCGGGTTACAACAAGTTCTGTGCAGCCATCTGGCCCACAACGGCTACCTCTGCCGTTATCTTCCAGGATAATGACTATGTCGGTCGCGTCACCATTACCGGACTCATTCCCGGCCAGTGGAACTACATTGAGCAGGCTGTGGCATTCAACAATGCCTACATCACCATTGCACTCGACGGCGAGACAGAGTTCTATGCCGACCACATCTACTACAAGAAGGAGATTACTGACGGCATCACCGCTCCACGCTCCACGCTTAGCACTCAGCCATACTACGACCTGAGCGGTCGTCGTGTCGAGACTCCGAGCAAGGGTGTCTATATCCTCAATGGGAAAAAGATTCTTATGAAGTAAGCGAAGAACCGGGCTTGCTCGAATGTGAACGAATCCCCGCTGACGCCATGACGTCAGCGGGGATTTTTTAATTGAACTTTCCCTCTCTTTTGACCCCCTCTGACTCCCCCTGTAGGGGGAGGACAGTATGTGTGCAAGCCCTTGAGCGGTAATTATCCCCCTCCTACAGGAGGGGAGGGGGAGGTCACTTCGGGCTTAATTTTGCTGATTTTCTCACAGTTCATGGAGGTGGGAAACTTTAGTTTTTTAACTTCATTAACTTCGCTAACTTCGGTCGAATAAGTCCTTCAAACCCTGCAGCCCGTTGCCAAAGCAATAAACCAGCTGGCTTATGGGGGCAAGACAAAAGGGGCAACCGTCGCGGCTGCCCCTTATGCAATACTAATTAACTAAAACAAAGCAAATACTATATGAATTAAAATCTGATGATTAATCCTGGGGAATATAGAACCACGACTCAGGCACGCTCTGGCGTTCAGACATCCACATCTGCGTCGGGTCAACGGCGATAATCATAGGAGCCTCGCCAGCCTTCGGGAAGGTTACGTTGTTATAGACACCCGAGTTGTTGTTCTGCTTCACCTGAACGCTGATGTTGTGGAGGTTGATGTCCCAGCCCGTAATGTCGTATTTCTCGTCGGGGTCAGCACCCAGCTCGCCGGCATGCTCCTCTAACTGCGTGTTGCCGATGGTCAGACGGAAAGGCAGCGTGCCACCCAGATGGCGGATGATAGCCTCCTGACGATGACCCTTGTTGTTCCAGCCTGTCAGCACGTCGTTGGTATAGATGGGCGAAACAATGTCGATGTCGGCCACGTCAATGACGATGTCGTTGAAGTCGAAGTCGTCAGTAGCACCCAGGTCCTCAATCATGTAGCGTACGGTGGTTCTTCTCTCCACCTCGTCACCCTCGGTAATCTCCACGGGCTTGGGAACCTTCTTGCCATACACCAGGAACACCACGTCGTTCATGTCCCAGTCGCTGAGTGACAGGTCAGCATCCTCGCAGGCAATGATCATAGCCTCGTTGTCGGCAGGAATATTGGCCGGACGGGGAACACCCTGCAAGGCCAGCATCATGCCCTTGACAGACGACTGCTCGGCACCTACTTCGCAACGGTCAGTGTCGCCGGTGGTCACCTTCAGGTAGAAGTACATCTCGGCACCCACGGGCAGGTCAGCGCAAACATATTTCTTTGCCCTTACGTCGGTAACCACTGACGGCTCGTGGCTGTCGTCGCCGGTGTGCTTGTCGCCGCCGATGGTGTTATACTGTGACTCCCACTCAGAGAATACCCAGGTGTTGCCACCGTCCCACGTGTGGTAGCCGCAGTGCAGGGCGTGCCAGTCGCTGTTGTCATTATCCTTGATCTGAATGTCCTGAGACTTCGTCCAAACCTTATAGTCGTTGCCGTCAACCACCATGTGCAGCTCCCAAACGGCACCGGCGAGACCCTGGAAAATAGGAACAATGGTAAACTCATTGCCGGGAACAGACATATAGAAGGGCTTGCCCAGACTGCGGTTGTCAACGCCCTCCACCAGCTGGTCGTGCATCCACGTCAGCGTGTTGTTATCTACTTCGTACCATCCGCCCTCGGTGATTCCACCACCGTTTCCGCGCGTGGGTACATTACCTCTTGTAATGTCGCCAAGTCCGAAGGTCTTCTGCTTAGTGCTGTAGTCCCAGCTCTGGTTCAGGCTGATATTAGGATACTTCTTCACGAAGCTACTTGAGTACATAGCTTTGGTGTTGTTCTCAACAATTTCTTCTACGTCGTGGTTGACACAGGCGGTCATCGTGACGGCTGCTGTAAGCATCAAAAGGTTTTTTACGTTTGCTTTCATTTTCAGGTTTGTTTTTATTTGTTTTGATTATGATTATGCTTAATGCTGTTTTGTCTTGTTGACGGTGCAAAGGTAGTATATAAAAACATACGTTGCAAGCGTATGTGAATACAAAGGAGATTGTTACAGCGTCCTTTCTTGTAAAGTGTCTTGTTTTTCAGGCAGTTACGTCTGTTGGCCGTTTTCATAAAAGTAGGTGCAATATAGATGTGTTTTCCTTACACTCATCGCTTTTCCTCCCCAAGCCCGCCAGTAGCCCTTGTTGAGGTGTTGCGAAGGCATGAAAAAAGTGGAAAGCGTAATGCCATAAAACGTCCGCATCCCTTATTCCTACAGGCTTTCCCGCAGTCTGCCCAAGTGGAGCGAAGTGGCAGTTTCTTCCCTCATTTTTCAAAGAAAGTGAGGTTTTGGCGTAGTCCTTTCTTTTGCGCGTACTATTAATATTATTATATTTGCACCGTCAAAACTCATTGACAATGATAACTATTCATTAATCAAATAAAAAACTTAAAACAATTATGAAGAAAAAATTTTTATTACTCATGTGTGCCTTCGTGGCCTCGCTGATGGCGGGGGCGCAGGACACGAACTTGGCATTGTCTGGTACAGCTTCTGCCTCTTTTGCCAATGGTGATGCACATTTGTCAAACGATGGAGACACAGGAACACGTTGGGGCTCAAGTGGAGGTGCAGACACCGAATGGTACCAAATTGCTTGGGAAAGTGATCAGACCTTTAATACGGTGAAAATCCTTTGCGAAGGGGCTATGAACGTTTCTAATGCACCTATTTTGGCTTTTGATATTCAGGTCTCGAATGACGGAACGAATTGGACTACTAAAAAACATGTCTGGGGAAAAAATGGTGATAATAGTCAATATATTACCATTGTTTTCAATGAACCTGCTACGGCCAAGTATGTTCGCTTTCAAGGTGTCAAGAAAGGAACTTGGGGCTATAGTTTCTGGGAGTTTGAGGTTTATAACATTGACTATTCGAAAAAGACATTGGACAGCGTAACACTTAGTTCCTATCAGAATATAACATCTACCAATGCAGGGAGAACGATAGCATTATCAGTTATTGGTAAAACTTCTGACAATGAAGAAATACCTACAGGTAGCATTTCATGGAACAACAGCTCCTCTACCGTAGGAACTGTAAGTGGTGAAACTTTTAGTGCCTTGGAGCAAGGTACAACCACTATTAGTGCAACTGCAAATGGCAAGACCTCTGCGGAAATCACATTTACCGTTACTGCTCCTCAAGTATTAGGCAGTATAGTACTGCCTTATCGTATTTGGAGTGCGACACAAGGTATGGGTGATATTGCTGTATCGGTTCTTGACACTGAAGGTAATCCCTTCGATGGTGATGTTACGATCTCTTGGGATGGAAATGCACCCGTCGGAGCTGAAATTAGTGGTAAGAACATTACCTTTGGTGCTGCTTCAGGTGCAGGTGCTTATACCTTGAAGGCTACAAGTGGTTCTGTTGAAGTTACAAGTCAGGTGTATATGGTTGGTACGAATCCTGAAATACCCACAGCTGATGACGCTGATGTGTTGGCAATTTATAGTGGTAAGTATAGTAAAGAGAATTACGATGGTTGGAATACTGGCTGGGAGTGGGGCTATGGTAGTCGTGACATCGTGGCTATCAACAACGACAACTGTGTACGTATTCATAATGTTGGAACCTACGGATTCCCTTATCCTGCTGAAGAAGACTTGACAAAATTTACAAAACTTCACTTCGATGTATATACGGTTGATGCAACTTCTGGTAAAGTAAGAATAGAAAAGACTAATATTGATAATAAAGCATTTACTACGACTGCAGACGCATGGACTGGTATTGATATTGACCTTACCGGACTGGAAATTACTGAGGGTAATAATTGGGTTGACATTTATTTTGGGGCTGATATCAACGACAAAGCTCGTGATGTGCTGATAGACAATGTTTATTTCGTGAAGGATATTGTTCCCACTACTGCAATTTCTATTTTTGCCTCTTCTGAGGAAGTAACAGTAGATAAAACTCTTCAACTGACGGTGAAGAATCAGGCCAATAATACAATTGAAGCTAACCTTGTGACCTTCAGTAGTAGTAATAATGCTATTGCTACTGTTAATGAAAATGGTGTTGTAACGGGTGTGGCACCAGGTGATGTGACGATTACGGCCTCTTTGAAAGATGACGCATCAATTAGCAATACTATTGATATTACTGTTAACTCGAGGCCTGAAGGCATGATTGTTACAAGTACTGACGGAAATCACACAATCATTGTGCAGACATTTAAATATACAGGACAATCAGATTATTATGAAATGATTGTTTTGTCTGACGAAGTTATAACAGACACACATGCTTCATACTGGACACTCAGTGATAAAAATGCTGTGGTTGAATCTACATCCATTAGTTCTGATGGGCATAAATTGACCATTTCTAACATAAGTTCTACTACTGACCCGAAATTTTATACACCTCTTTACCTGAATATAGCTGGAGTAGGCGAAGTTACGTTTAAAGATGGTATCGAAAATGCTGATCTTAACTGGGAGATTGTTGTTGTTGGCAATATTGACGAGGCTGATACAAGTGGTTTTGGTGAATCAGGTTCCATTGAAAGTGGTGCTAATGCAGGAAAGAAACTCCAATACTCATGGGAATTTACTCAGACAGGAAGTGGCCAAGTGACTGTTAAGTTTGTCTGCACTAACCCAGAAGTTTTTTCTGGTCTTGTAGAAGGCGGATTAACCAATTCCACTGCTGGGTCCGTTAAGACAGATTACCAAGAATGGACATGGTACAACCAGAAACGAGGAAAGACGATTACCGCAGAATGCGGATGGGCTTTCGAAGGTGGAACATTTACCACACCAGAAGTGACATATATCGTTCGTGACCCACTGACCATTACCGAATCAGCTGGCGTTGCTACAGTAACAGGAGAATTACGTCCCGCTAATGTCGGGGATATTAATACCTTGTCAGCTACAACATGCCAAGTTGTGTTGACGGGAGTAACAATTAAGCAGCCAACTACCATTGCCACTAAGAACAACTTAAATACGGTTTATATTGTTAATGATAATCAGAAGACAAATCTCAGTGGAACGAAGAACCTGCTGGTTAAGAAAGGTGATCAGTATGAGGGTGCCATCACAATCGTTGACCAGTTCAATGCAAATTACTTCGCAACGAACCTGCCGATATATGCTACTACAGCAAGTTATACTCGTGCGGGCGTGGCTGCTGATGACTATGTAACAATAGCACTGCCGTTTGATGCAGATGTTCCAGAGGGCTTCTCAATCTATACTGCTGGTGAAGCTGATAGCGATAACAACGTGACATTCACGAAAAAGGAATCTCAAACGTTTGAAGCATCACAGCCTTACGTCATTCACAATACGAATGATGAGAATACCGACCTTGTTGTAAATGCAACAGTTAACGCACAGCTCAACTTCACAGAGACTACCCAAAATGCTATGCATAGCGTGTTCTCTCTGATGACTACCAACTCATCTACCGAGAATATGTACGTGCTTTGGGGTGAAGACGAAAGTGAGAAGGGAAAAATTGTGTTCCATGCAGCAAAGGGTGTTAGCTTGGGTGCATTCCGTGCTTACTTTACGGGTAATGCTGCTTCTCCTGCTCCACTGTTAGGTATGGTTGACGATAATGGAACAACGGGCATCAACAGCGTTGAGCGCGGAGCGTTGAGCGTTGAGGGATGCTATACTCTGGACGGCCGTCGTGTGGCTCAGCCTACTAAGGGTTTGTACATCGTGAACGGTAAAAAGGTAGTGATTAAGTAAAAACATACCCCACCCCTGCCCCTCCCCTGAGAGGGGCGGGGAGTGCCTACGGAAAAGAAATTAAAATAAAGTCCATACAGATAGCACCCAAACACCGAAAGAACAAAGACGTTTGATTATTTCCGTGATTTCCGTGATTTCTGTGTGAGATAAAATAAAAAAGAAAGGAAAATAATTATGAAGAAAGAATATATAAAGCCAGAAATGGCGGAGATACTGGTTCAGACCTGTGGCGTTTTGGCAGCAAGTGATTCTGACACTGTAAAGAGTACATTTAGTACTACTAATGCAACTGATGGATTTGGCAAAGCCTCCGAATACTCTGGCAACGGCGGAGATGAAGATTGGTAAATAGTAATTAATAGTAAGTAATAGTTATAGTTTTGTTTTAATAGTTAGTAGGGTTCCGTTGGCAGTGATGCCGGCGGAACTTTTTTAGTAATTATTCAAAAATAACTTGGTACGATTACAATTTCTCAAGAAAAAATGTTGAAAAATGACTTC
>FLNX01001834.1_pt1 | contig 20419 bp, 13 predicted proteins | sample 1140341 | NCBI WGS metagenome assembly FLNX01 (sample SAMEA3878208, study PRJEB12797) | bioreactor metagenome | biome: Moose rumen | place: Sweden | collected 2011-10
TCAGAAAAAAGTTGTTACAACTTTTCAAATTCTTGTAACAACTTTCCGCCAGAAGCTTTGCTTTTAGAATATCACTCCGCAATCTTTAATCTCTAAACCTTATACCGCACTCCCCTCCCACTCATCCCGCACAACCCATTTCCTCATCCCGCACTTGATGCGGGACCTCCTTTAAATTTTACCCCAAAGTGTGACGCGTGACGCAAAAATACGTTTTTTAAAAATTAGTTTTTAGCAAACGCTCGGACTTTCTACGCGTAAACGTGCCGGGGCTCAAGCGATATAGTGCCACAAAAGTAAAAAAGAGTTATTTTCTTTGCATTCTAAAATAATTGATATATTTTTGCAGTGCGAATCTTATGATTTGTATTAGTAACGCAAATGAAATTGATTAAATTAAAAGAGTAACGATGAAACAGACAATTAAGAAGGCATTTGTCCTTACAGTTTTAGCATGCGGTTTTAGCGTGCTTTCAATGAATGCTCAAGAAGTGATTCAGAATCCTCAGCAGCCAGTGCTGACACAAGAGCAGATTGCTGCTCAGGAAGCGGCTGAGAAAGCTCAGCTAAAGGCAGAGAAGGAGAAGAAGAAGGCTGAAAAGAAGGCAGAGGCACAGCAGAAGAAAGCAGAGAAGGAAAAGAAGAAGGCCGAGAAAGAGGCAAAGGCAAGAGAGAAGGCTAACGATGCTGTAAAGGATGCTAACAGTGCTCAGAAAGATGCTCAAAAAGCTATTGAGAAGTTGGAGGATGCCAAGGCTAAAGGTGCCGACAGGGAGAAGATTCTTAAGTTGGAGCAGAAGTCAGCCAAAGCACAGCTCAAAGCTGAGCGTGCAGCTAAGAAGGCAGAAAAGCTAAAGTCAAAACTTTAAATACTACTATGATTGGGGGTGGCGTATGTTAAAAGCCACTCCCAATCATGATTATTTCCCTTTTTACTTATTATACGAAACTACTACAAACAATGAAACAAATCTTTACGAAAACATTATTACTCCTGTCGGTATTGGCTTTTTCCAGTACCGTCAATGCACGTAACCTGTATCTGTCACCAAACGGTTCGGGTGACGGTTCTTCAGAGAACCTCGCCATGGGTGACGCACAGGTAGCGATAGAAAACCTGGTAGCTGGTGATACGCTATGGGTGATGGCTGGAGAGTATAATATCAGTCAGATGATTAATGTCAGACACAGTGGAACGCGCAATCACCGTATTTGTGTGTTTGGCTATGGTCAGGGCAGGGTGGTGTTCGATTTCTCTAATCAGCCACATACCGGTGATGACAATGCCAAGCAGTATAGAGGAGTCCTGATGAATCCTAATGCGGACTATTGGTATTGGCGTGACATTGACTTCACCCATGCCGCTGACAATGGAATGAAGTTAGAGGCAAGCTACTGTGTCATCGAACGGTGTAACTTCTACCGTAATGGAGACACGGGACTGCAGCTTGGCTTCGACAAGGACGGCAACGGCAACAACAACCGTAATCCAAAGTTCCTTTACGGACGTTACAACATGATTATCAACTGCGACTCATACTATAACTATGATGTACAAGACCATGGAGGTAATGCTGACGGCTTTGCCAACAAGCTGTATCCTGGTCCAGGCAACGAATGGCATGGAGACCGTTGCTGGGGAAACAGTGATGACGGATGGGATCTTTACTATGCCGCATATCCTTGTCTGATAGAGAACTGCTGGGCTATATGGAATGGCTATCTTGAGGACGGAAGCATCGGAGTAAACGGTAACGGATTCAAGCAAGGTGGCAACAAGCAAGGCGGTGGTTCCTATGGTGCTCACATATTCTATAATTGTGTTGCCGCATATAACCTTTATCATGGCTTCGACCAGAACAACCATAATGAAGGCAACTGGATAATCAACTGTACGGCATTCAACAACAAACAAGTGAACTTCCGGTTCAATTGTGATGTTGAGATGCTTGGTAACACAGTGTTCCATTTGAGAAACTGTCTGGGATTCAACCCTGGTGAGGCAAATCACCGCTTCGGTGACATGTGGCCGGACTCTGAATACACCAACTGGCAAGACATTCTTGGAGTGTCACCGCAATATAACCAGGGTAAAGGTATTGACCCGAAGACGGGACAGGAGTATAAGCGTGTCAGTGCCAAGGACTGGCCGAACTATGATGACCAGTTTGAAGATATCTCCTTAGAGACAGCCATTGGTCCGCGCCAACCTAATGGGGAACTGCCGTTGAAGTTCGCACGTCCGAAAGTAGGCAGTATCTTTGAGGACAAAGGTACACCTATAGAGAACTTCAAGTGTGACGATGTGTTCCAAGACCAATATATGCTTTCCGGTCAGTGGCTCAGCGATTACGGGCGAACGATTACTTTGCCATATTACGGTGCTGCACCCGACTATGGTGCATACGAAGCAGGCTGGGAACGTCCCGCATTCCAGTTGGAGACATTGCCAGTCAACGATGGTACTATGTTTGATGCCAGTGAGTATAATATGTTAAATGGCACATTGTATCAGAAGCGACTGTTGATAAATGATTATTTGTTCCAAGATGCCGACATAGCCGCGGATGTAGCACAGTATATCTCAGACAAGGCGACAGGAAACAAAGTCAATCCGTCTTATTATGGTAAGAGCGGAACATATCCAACTAAGTTAGGGGCTTTGTATGGCGGTGCGACCCATGGGGCATATATGCTGGCGAAGTCTGGAGGATTTGTTGAGTTCTCTGTGCCGAGCCTCAGTGAGATGCGCTCAAACCTCTATGGTGGAGGAAAGAACTCTACGGTGCAGGTACAATGGAAGTATGCTGGTGAGAACAGCTGGAATGATGGTGAGACCTTTACCTTTGACCAGCGTGTGTTCCCTGCCGATTTCCATGCCTATGGCGTGCCACAGAGCGATAAGCCAATCATTGTACGTCTGAACTCTACCGGTTCAAACGATGTCTATATGACAGACCTTACCCTTAATGGCTTTGAGCCGGCGGGAACAGAGCCGACAGCTATTGCCGCAGTGAATGCCAGCCAACGCTCATTCGATGTGTTCTATACACAGGGTGGCGCGATAGTGTATGGCGACATCAGCTCGTTACGGGTGTACGACATGCAGGGAAGGCAGGTGGCAGCATCAGATATGAGCCAGTTTGTGAATATCTCATCGTTACCAAGCGGTACCTATGTGCTTAGCATCACGGCAAAAGATGGCACGAAAGCTGTCCGCAAGTTCTGCCGTAAACGGCAGAACTATTAGACAATGTTTTATCAGACTCCCGCCACAGACGGGAGTCTGCCGTTTACGGCAGAACTATTAATTGTTACTTACCTTATTTCCGTTAATAACGAGATTCTTTATATTAGTGCGTTCGATAAGTTGTTTGTCGAACGCATTTTCTTTGTCTTGTACGTCTATATTCTCAAATGTGAAGTCGCTGAGAGCATATTTGTCACTCTTACCTACATCGAAGAAATTGCGGCAGCACATATTTATATTACGCATCACGATATTGTTGCAGCGCGACAATGGCATGTCATCGCGTTGCTGTGGCTTAAAGAACTGTGTCCAAGGGCGTATCACCAGAAAACTGCCGCATTTTCCTGTCATCCCCTCCACAGTGACATATTCATAATGTTGAGGTGTGTCTGGGCGCATCTTCAGCCATAACACACGGTTGGCATCTGTGGCGTGACAGTTGCGTAGTATGATATTATGGTCGAAAAGCGATTCAGAGCCAAGAGTAAGACAGCCATGTACTCGTCCGTATGTGCAGTTCTCAATAAGGATATTGCTGTTGGCTCCGTTACGGTCGTCTTTGTCGGCAAAGGTTCCCTTTCCTCCTTTGAGAACCACGGCATCGTCGTTGACATGCATATAGCAGCCGTTTATCAGGATGTCATGGCATACGTCAATGTCAATAGCGTCGGAGCTTGGAGCTCCACGCTTCGGTTCCGGCGCGTAGATATTCTCCGTAGGAGCGAAGATATAACAGCTTAGATAGCGTACATGGTCACAGCGATAGAGGTGATTGGTCCAGAACGGGCTGTTGACGAGGCGCACGTCTTGTACTGTCACATTTGTAGAGTTGGAGATATATACGAGTCTTGGACGTTGTGCGTCTTTGTTGGTGCAGTTGGGATTCCAGCTCCTGCGAATCCAGAACTCCTGCCAAAACGACAGACCGTTGCCGTCGATGGTCCCCTTGCCGGTAATGGTGAATCCGTCAAGACTGTCGGCATTTACGAGCGCGGTGAAGTAATCGCAGGTCTCACCCTCTATACGTGTCTCTTTGACAGGGTAGTCTATAATCCTGTCGCTGCCCTTGAGTGTACCTCCTTTTCTCAGGTGCAGGTGTGTGCCGTGCTTGAAGAATAGTGAGCCGCTCATGAATGTGCCTTCCGGGATGATAACGACACCACCGCCCTCTGATGCGGCAAGGTCAATTACATTCTGAATGGCTTGTGTCTGAACAATAGTACTGTCATCCTTCACTCCATAGTCGGTGACAACATATTGCTTTCCCAATGTCTTCACGTCTATGTGTGTAGTGTCGGCAAACCAGGTGTCAATCTTTGTGCCGTCAGGCCATATTGCAGATACCTGTTTGGCATGCATTGTCGTCATGGTGACAGTTGAAAGCATTATGACAGTAAATAAATGCTTCAATTCTCTTGCGTGTGTGAAATAATTCATTTTGATTTCTGTTTATTGAGTGTAAGTTTAGTACAAGCATCTATGAGATGGCGGTATAAGGGAACTTGCCGCAAAAGCTCTTCGTTGCCAGTGAGTATTAGCTGTTTCCTGGCACGTGTGATGGCAACATTCAACTTCCTGTCAATCGTATTGCCGTCTTCCTCAAAAGTGTTGCTTGTGAGGAACTCCAGTTGGTAGGATTGCTGTACGGTAAATGAGAAGATGATGATGTCTCGTTGGCTGCCTTGGTAACGTTCCACGGTGTCGATGGATATGCCCGTCAGCTCTGGTATTCCAACCTTTTCTATTTCCTTGCGTATCATTGCAATCTGGTTACGGTAAGGTACGATGACACCGACGGTCTTGGAAGAATTGAAATTCTTTCCATAAAATCGGTGAATGCGGCGTAACACCTCTGCCACGATACATGCCTCATCGGTATTTACTTTATCCGATAGTCCTTCTTGTTCGCATTTCATGGATGGAATAAACAATGTTCGCCGACTGCTCAGAAGCTCATCGGTATCGTCCGATGGCAGAACTTCATAGCCAAACTCCTGCTCTAACTGATGCTGAAGAGGTACCGGCTGTAGCTGCTCTTCCTGATAAAAAGCTTGTGAGGGGAAAGCTGCGACAGCGGGATGCATACGCCCTTGTTTTTGTAGCACACCGATGAAATCGGATGATTTTGCAGCTTTCTCGGTTTTTAGCAAACGCTCGAAGAGCGACTGTCGGCAATTGTAAAGATGAATATCACGTAGCAGAGGTTCAGTCACTTCCGACTCCTTCTCCGTCTGTTGTACCACGGCAGGGAGTTGCTTATAGTCACCAATCAGAAAAAACCGTTCGATAGCCGCAAGTCCATGCTTGTCTTTAGCACTTAACAGACCTATGATGTTAGGCTCTAAGATCTGTCCTGCCTCGTCTGTTATCGCAAGGGTGAAAGACCGCAGTTGGAGAATGAAAGGGCGTGACATTAGTGATGCCGTCGTACTTACAATAACCTTTGTCTGAAGGAGTTTCTCCTTTATAGAGCTTAGCTTGGGACATTCCTCGACAGCATGCGCAAGCAGGAATTTTCTGTATTTTGGCTCACAGCTGTACTCGTTTCCGAGACGAATAAACTCTATGTCGGCGTCATATAGCATAGAACAGATCTCGTCTACGGCACGGTTGGTATATGAGAGCAGGAGAATCGATGGGTGCGGCTTACTTGCCAGTTCCTCCTCAACAAGGAAGCGCAGCGCCATGGACGTCTTACCTGTTCCAGGTGGTCCTACTAAAAGGAAGTAGTCTTGTGCTTGTTTAGCCTTTAATATAATATTGTCGTATGTGGGATGATATGAGCGTGTGAGCTGTTGCGACGCATCCTTGCGTGGGCGGCGTTGTCCTAACAGCAGAGCTTTGCGGCTTGGCTCTGAGGTGATGAGGTTGTATAAACCTTGGATGGCGGCATTGCTTCCTGCATCGCTGTTTCCATGCTCGATGGCGTATGACAGCTGCGAGTCGAAAACAGAATCGTTTTTTTGTCCGTCATTGAGGTGTATAGTTATCTGGTCGGAATGCAGCTCAGCGATAACCCCTTTGAATAGGATGCTTTGTCTTATGTCGGGTTCCGGGTTCTCCTGACATTCCCCATAAGAATAAAGACACACCATGTCGCCCCTTCTGAAATTAGGAAGGAAATCATCCCCCTGCTCGGTAATTGCCAGTGTTATAGTGTCGAAGCCGTTGCCAGGTATGCTTTGTTCCTTCTTTATTACACGCAGCCCCACGTATATGTTTCCCATGTCACGTTTCTCAGTTAATGACATGTTCCAGGAGTCTGCTGTACTACTCCTGCCCAACAATATGCGTTTCTTATTACTATTGTCGGTTATTAGTACACCACCTGTCTTTGAGGTTATTTGCTCACGGATGACAAATGTCATCATTCTACAGAGGTAGGCTCGTTCAATAGGGCTGAGATTGTGTAGTGGTGTTATGGTCTTGGTAATGTCAGGCAGGAGGTAACGACTATAGAAATTGTCATTACAGCCCTCAGTGTTGAGAGTCTCGGGTGTCATCATGTCGAGATATTTCTCAAACCCTTCTCTGGCTATATTATATTCCATTGCCACCACCTCGTTGCGGAACTTCAAGGCTTCTCTCGTGAGCTTCTGAAGGGGCGGTACGTTCAAGAGTCCTCCTGGCAAAGGATATCTGGAGTATAGCAATTTTATGTCGGCATGTGAGGGTGCTACTTGGAAGTTGTATGTTAGTATACTGTCATACAACAGCACCTGTACATAGTGTTTCTCCACATGCCAGCCACCATATCGGTTTTTGTATTGCCGTTCCAGAAAGATATTCTTACCAGCCTTCTGCTCTACAAGTAGGCGAAGGTCGGTTGTCATAAGGTCTACACGTCCTTGCAGTCCTAAAGCCTCACATATAAATGTTGGCTCCAATATTGCCTTGTCACGGTCGGCATGCAGGAATATTTCCTTCACTATCTGTTGGAGGTTGGCAGCTTGTCGCATTGCCTCTTTCTTAAAGTCCTCGGTGTCAAGGTCGTCACATGTGGAGAATTCCAGTGCCTTCTCACGGAAATTGGTTTTCAGGGTCTCTCGGTAGTCGTAGTTGCCGGTATTGTTGATGATATCGTCAAGTGCGCTTCCCGCGAAGTTTCCTATAAGAGTATATTTGTTGTTTGGTCGAGCCTTCAGTCTGTTGACAGTATATAGCAGCGGATGGTGTCCGTATTGCTCAAAGCAGTTGGCAATGCTTGAGATGTCAAGAAGATAGTCGGGTTCTATTATGACATAGAGGGGATGGATAACAGTCACGCTATTATGTGAGGTTGTGACTTGATAGTCGAGCAGGTTCAGTTGCATACCCTCACGAATGATGTCACGTAGAAATGTCAGGTTTGTATAGCCTGATGTATTATAGTCTACAAGAAGCTTATCCCCGGCTTCTGCCGTCTGCGGCGGCAGAACTATGTCGTGGGCAGAGGTGACATGAATATAGGTATCGTCAATATTATTAACGACACACCGTATACAATTATGTCTCTTTAAATGCCTCACTGTCCTCCCAGTCTGCTGAAGTAGGTTATTATTTCCTCCCACGTCTTGAATTCAGCACTTCCCCATCGTATTGTAGTGCCAGGAAAATCCTTTATCTCCTCTTTGCTTATGACATAGTCGCAATAGATGAGTTGTGGCTGGTTCGTGAAGAGCACGTGATTCCATCCAGGTGTACTGATATGTTGTGTAATCCATTGTTGCACCTCAGTCATTGAGGCTGGGTCGTTGGAAGGTGCAGGTGCAACGAAGTATACAGTGTAATTGTCGAGTAGATACTCGTATGCCTTATTGAGGCTCGATACAGGTTTGCCGTAACTGTCATGCATAGCATCATAGTGTATGAGCACCGTTGGACGCTCTTTGCCTTCTTGCTTGTCTGAGATCCACCTTATCACAGGGATGATGTAGTGCAGCAACACCTTGTCATTAAGCCTGTGCTCACCATGAAACGGAATGGCTTGCGGATAGTGCTCCTGGAACAGGTCAAAGGTATGTACAGTCTGATCGTTATCACCAAAGAGACCATATACATGTTGCTTCTCCTCCTCTGTAACGTTCGAGAAGCAATGTGTGGTCATCTCCTTGTATTCCTTGACCAAGGCTTTCGTCACCATGAACTCCTGTATACCGTCCTTGCGTGGATTCTGGAATGTTTGTTTTCCAACCATTCCGTGTTCCATCATCGTCTCGCCCATCTGAAAGGCGGGATTAACCACAATACGATCGTAGCCATAGAGCATCTCGGTATACATCCCTCCCATTGACGTGCCAATAATAAGGTCCGGATGTTCGGTGTCTACAATGTCGTGCAACAGTCTCATCGCCTCTTCAGGATGAATTGGCAGGTCGGGTGATAATACCGTGGCATTTGGCAAGTATTCACGGAGCAGTTGTGCGGTGTGGGTGCTTCCTGCAGAGCCAAAGCCGTGTACATAAAGGAGGCGTTTGCCTGACATCAGGTCGGGGAATTGTTTTTCCATTTTTTTATTGTTATTGTTTCGTTATGTCGTTATTACGTTATGTCGTTATTTCGAGTCAGATCAACTTTAGGATCTCTTCAAAGTTTTCAATTCGTCGCAGGTTAGGATGGTCATATTCCTCTGTATGCTCATGTGCCCACAAATGTTCAAATGGAATATGTATAGCATAGCCATTAAGTAGCAAGACAGGCTCGATGTCAGACTTAAAGGAGTTGCCAACCATAAGCAACTGGCTGATATCGACACCGAAGCGTTGGCAGAGGCGGTTGTATTCATCGGTAGTCTTGTCGGCGACGACGACGATCTCATCGAACAAAGGGGCAAGTCCGGAACGCTTCGTCTTGTTTAGCTGGTCTTGTAGCTCACCTTTGGTAAATACAACGAGCTTGTAATTATTGCGTTTGCGAAGTGCCTCTAAGGTTTCTCTCACACCAGGAAGTGGGGTGGCTGGTAGTCGCAACAGGCTACGTCCTAATTCTTGGATTTCCAAGAGGTACGAGGCGGGAATCTTACCTTGGCTTACCTTTATGGCGTTCTCTACCAATGACAGCGTGAAAGCCTTGCATCCATACCCTAATTCGGGCATGTTGGCAGTCTCAATCTTAAATAATTCACGTGAGATATGGTCAGAGTCACCGTATGCGGCAAGTAGCTCACAATACTGTCGCTCCACATTAAAGAAGTACGACTGGCAGTCCCATAATGTGTCGTCAGCGTCGAAAGCTATTACTTTTATATCTTTTATTTTTTCCATTGTCATTTAACAGCCTTCAATTTTCAATTTAATCTCCTGGATATACTCCCACAGCCGTTTATAGAACGGATGGCGAGTCATGGTGTCTTTATTGCCAAGGATGATGAGTTTCATGCGGGCACGGGTTATCGCAACGTTCATACGCCGGAGGTCACGAAGGAAGCCAATCTGTCCTTCGTCGTTTGAGCGTACGAGAGAGATGAGAATTATGTCGCGTTCCTGTCCTTGGAACCCGTCAACGGTATTTACGCTTATGAGTTGTCTGAATGGTTTGAAGAACGCTTGTTTCTTTATGAGTTGCCGTAGGTATTGTACTTGTGCGCGGTATGGTGAGATGACACCGACATCGATTCGCTCATCAATGATACGTTGCTTGCCTACTTTCGTGAAGTATTCCTCGAGGGTTGATAAAGTAAGCTTAGCCTCTTCCTTGTTTATTCTTCCGAACGACTCTCCAATGAACTGCTCATGGAAAACTTTCTCGTCTACGTTGCTGCTGTCGCCTCCACTCTGCTCCCGCTCGGCATACGAAGTGTCGATCCATTCAATAGGATAGTCCCAGTCGAGGATGCCACGGTATTTTATTTGTGGGGCACTCTCTACCTTCCCGTTGTAGAACCATTCTGATGAGAAACGCATAATCTGGTCGTTCATGCGGTATTGTATTCTTAGGAGGGTGACCACTTCGGGTTTATTCTCCACAATGCGCTCCATGAGGGTCTTGCCAAGACCAGCCCGCATTGCGGCAATACTCTTTATAGTTGGTGGCAGTTGACAATGGTCGCCGGCAAGGATGACGCGTGACACCCGACGGATGGGTATCCAGCAAGCTGCCTCCAACGCCTGTGCCGCCTCATCAATAAACAAGGTTCCGAAACGCATGCCTTGTAACAGACGGTTGCCAGCTCCCACAAGGGTACAGGCGATGACTCGTGCCTCACCAAACAGTTCGCCGTTGATGCGTATCTCCAATTCCGCTGCACGGCTCTTCAGACGCTCAATCTTCTGATGATAGCTCTCAGAGCCGCGCTTGCGCTGAGACCGCAGCTCCCGAATGGCTTTGCGGATGCTCCACAGCGTAGTGTACTCCGGATGTGACTCGAAGCGTCGCTCGTATGTGAATGCCAGCATCTTGTCGTTTACACGTGTGGGATTGCCGATGCGTAGTACGTTAATGCCTCTGTCAACGAGCTTCTCAGAGATCCAGTCGACAGCCATGTTGCTTTGGGCGCATACCAACACTTGCGGCTCACGCATAAGAGTCTCGTTGATTGCCTCAACAAGGGTGGTGGTCTTACCCGTACCTGGAGGACCATGTACTACAGCGACATCCTTTGCCCGTAGCACCTCGTTGACGGCTTTTTCTTGTGTTGGGTTGAGCCACGGGAAACGTATTGGCTCGAAGGAGAATGTCTCGGCTTTCAGGCCGCTGACCCGTTTACCTTCACACGATGGAGAATAGAAGAGGTTACGAAGGTATGCCAGTCTGTTGTCTTTTGCTTTTATGACCTTGTCGAGCGCTTCTTTCATCATCTGATAGCTTGTCTCGTCAAAAGAAAGTTGACAACCGATGGGGGTTGTGGCAGTCTGAAGCTCAAGCAGGGGTGCTGATTCAGGAACGGCTACTACCATCCTGTCGCCGTCTACGTATGATACTGTGCCTGTAAATGAATAGTATTTTATCTTTCCGTTGAGGTTTTCACTCCCGTTTCCGGTAACGTTGAAGAAAATCACAGGCTTGCCAAACTCAAAGTTGTGCTCAATGTCATTGTCAGAAGTGCGGAACACTTCAATGGTGAGCTGGTTCAAAGAATTATAATAGCTCTTACCTGTTCTCAAAGGAAACCATGCGTCACCCCTTTTCACCTTTCGCTGCATTCCCATTGTCTCTGTTTGCTTGCGGAAGGCTTCCTTCTCGGCATAATATTCCATCTGGAGCAACAGCCGTTGTTGTTGCAAGGCTTGTATGGCTATCGTTTGTGACATTGCTGATTGCAAAAATAATAAAAAAACGGAACAGGACAAAAGGAATATGTTCTTTTTTGTGTACTTTTGTGGCATGAGAGGAATAAGCCTACAGCATCTGAGTATAGGATATGGTAATGGTAAGGTCGTGGCTGAGGATTTGAATGCCCTTGCCATTGCGGGCGAGCTGATTTGTCTGCTCGGACCGAATGGAGTGGGGAAGTCAACCCTTTTGAAGACGCTGGCTGGATTCCTGCCGTCTCTTCATGGCTCAGTTGTAATGAGTGACGGAAGAAAGCTGTCACAGTATTCCCGTCAGGAGCAGGCAAAGGAAATCAGTATCGTCCTTACGGAGCGTCCAGATGTGCGTAACATGACCGTAGAGGAGGTGGTGGGACTGGGACGCACACCGTATACTGGATTTTGGGGAACCTTGTCAGCAGATGATAAGGAAATCGTGAAAGAGGCTATTGAGGCTATGGCGCTTACGGCATTGTCTGGTCGTAGCTTCGGCTCCCTCAGCGACGGAGAAAGACAGAAAGTGATGATTGCAAAAGCATTAGCTCAGCAAACGTCAGTTATAATATTGGATGAGCCTACTGCCTTTCTTGACTATCCGAGCAAGATTGGGATGATGCAGGTGTTGAGAGTCTTGGCTCATGAGCATCAGAAGTCAGTGTTATTGTCAACTCATGATGTGGAACTGGCATTGCGCTTCTCCGATACCTTGTGGCTGTTGGCTGATGGGGACTCGCTGATAACAGGACATCCCGATGAAATGAGGGAAAATAAAAGCCTCGCCCAGTTTTTGGGCGAGGACTTGTTGTGATTTTTTTCGTTATTTCGTTATAACGTTATTTCGTTATTTCGAGGTGTCGTTATGACGTTATTCCGTAATGTCGTTATAACGATTACTTGATAACAACCTTTTTGCCATTATGGATATAGATACCCTTCGGTAAAGCTCCACTCATGCGTACACCTTGCAGGTTGTAATAGCTGTCAGATGACTCTTTTGCAGTGGTAATACCGCTGATGCCGTCTGTGCTGCCTTTGAGAAGGATGGCGCTATCATATACGCCAGCAGCGTCAATGGTTGTGGCACTTCCACTGTCGACAATCCACAGACCTTCCTGAAGCTCCAGCGTGCCGCTCTCAGAGTCGTAGCTGAATACAAGGTCTTTAATCTCCTCTGTCTCAGAGTCGCAACCTAAGATGTATATGCTGCGGTCGGTACCACCATAGTTGTATATTCCCTGATACTGACCACTCGGGATAGTAACGGTATTGCCATCAACGGTACCAACGACCCATCCCTCGCGTGCGAAGCCGCTGAGTCCCTGTATGTAAACCTTTCCGTCCTTGAAGCCAACCTTGGCATCGGTCTGTACCAGCTCGCGTCCAGACTCCTTACCGTCAGAGCCGAATGAAAGGTCGAAGAGCATCAGCAGATAGTCCTCTGTCTCCAGATCGGCAGGGATGGTGGTATCTGTTGACCCACCTTTCAATAATATGGCGTCATCGTATACGCCAAATGCGATATTGATGGTGTTGGCATCGCTGTTGTCGACAATCCACAGACCTTCCTGAAGCTCCAGCGTGCCACTTTCAGAGTCGTAGCTGAATACAAGGTCTTTTACCTCTTCGGTCTCTGAGTCACAACCTAAAACGTATATTGGATAGTCGTTGCCGTTGTAGTTATATACTCCTTGATACTGTCCGCTTGGAATGGTAACGGTATTGCCATTAACAGTACCAACGACCCATCCCTCGCGTGCGAAGCCGCTGAGTCCCTGTATGTAAACCTTTCCGTCCTTGAAGCCAACCTTGGCGTCGGTCTGTACCAGTTCACGTCCAGACTCCTTACCGTCAGAGCCGAATGAAAGGTCGAAGAGCATCAGCAGATAATTCTCTGTCTGCAGGTCATCAGGTATTGCCGTAACAGGCTGTGTCGGGTCTACGGGGTTGTCTGGATTGTAGTTCATGTCAATATATGACGTACCCCAGTCTGCATAGCCCTGCCAAGCGTGGTCATCCGACCACATCACTGCCAGCACATGATTCTCACCATCAGCTTCATTCAGCCTGATCACATTGTCATCGATGGTGTAGGTGATTTGTGTGTTGGCACTATTGTACGACACACTGCTTGTGCCGCTGGCGTTAGTCGTAAGGTCTGCCAGCTCCATCCTCAAGTATAGCCCCTCAGAGTTTACCGATAGGTTCTGACCTGTAGGAACGGTGATGGTCTTCTTGTCTGCGCTGAGTGAGCCTTTCACCCATGCTCCGGTATTAAACCAGCATACGGGATCCTTGAGCCATACATCACCGCTTCCGTCAGTGGCATAGACGATATATGCATATCCGCTCTGTGTCTGGTTGGTGACGCCGTTGCCTGCCGAGTTGAGCTTGCAGGCACCTCCGAGACGAGTATATTCCATCAGGTTGCCCGCTGGCTGTTCTGTGATGATGCTATTGTCGGCATCTGCCTTCATGATCGTTCTGGCATTCGGAGCCACAAATGCTTTCTGTGCGAAAGCGGTAACTGCCAATAATGTAAGCAGTGTCAATAAAGTAAATTTCTTCATAAGCTTTGTTTTCCTTTTGATTATTTCTTTGCAAAGATACGAAATTTTATGCAAAAAACTATCATAACAGAACGTTTTTGTGGAAAAACAAATAAAAATGCCTACCTTTGCAGCAGAATTAAAGCAATATGCCAATGAGTAAGAAACAGATACTCTTAGTGAACGACATGGTAGGACACAGTAAGGTTGGCATGGGAGCCATGTTGCCAGTCCTTTCCTACTATGGTCATCCAACATTCAACCTGCCGACGGCGTTAGTGTCCAATGAGCTTAACTATGGAAAGTTCAGTATCATGGACACTACCGACTATATCCGTGAGACACTACCGGTATGGAAGCAGTTAGGCTTCGGCTTTGATGCCATCTGTACGGGATTGATGTTCAGTGATGAGCAGGCACGCCTCGTGGCACGCTACTGTCATGAACAGTCCCTGGCAGGAACGATAGTGTTTGTTGATCCTATCATGGGTGACGGCGGAAGCTTGTATAATGGTATCACGATGAAACAGGTGGAGCTGATGCGTGAGATGGTGTCGGTAGCTGACCTTACCTTTCCCAACTACACGGAGGCTGCCTATCTCACGGGTCAACCTTATATGACAGGAGGAGTCAGCTGGGATGAGGCTTGCCGTCTGCTCGACCGCATCCGTGCCATCGGTGCGAAGTCGGTATTGATTACCAGCTGTCTGGTGGACGGTCAGACCAGTGTTGTCGGGTATAACCATTACAACGGTGAGTATTTCCGTTTGGAATACGTTGAGATTCCCGGACAGTTTCATGGTACCGGTGACCTGTTCTCAGCTGTGCTCATAGGACATCTGTTGGATGAGGAGCCGCTGAAGGACAGCACACGTGTTGCCATGGATGTGGTCTACAGGCTCATTTACCGTAATAAAGACCTTGCTGACAAGAACCGCGGAATACTGGTAGAGCAGTTTTTAGATGAGTTGTAGCATAAGGACAGACATCCTTCATAGGCTATAAGCACAGATTTCTGTATAAAGGAATAATATGGACTGGATAAACGGACTTTTTACCATACACTCAGCATTGCAGACCGTTATGATCGTGTCGCTGATATGTGCCGTCGGACTCGCCTTAGGCAAGGTGAGGGTGATGGGAGTGTCTTTGGGCGTAGCGTTTGTGTTCTTCGCAGGCATCCTTGCCGGTAGTGTGGGACTGTCTGCCGACGAGCGTATGCTGTCGTGGTGTGAGACCTTCGGACTGGTGTTGTTTGTCTATACACTTGGTCTTCATGTCGGTCCTAACTTTTTCGGTTCCTTGCGCCATGAGGGACTGGCTCTCAACGCATGGTCGTTCGTGGTAATTGCCTTGGGAACAGTTATGGCAGTAGCGCTTTCCTTTGTCACGTCAGTATCGTTGCCTGACATGATTGGCGTGCTTTGCGGCGCCACCACCAACACACCCGCACTCGGTGCCGCGCAACAGGCGTTGCAGCACGTGGGTATTGGTGGAGGCCGGGCGGCTTTAGCTACCGCGGTAACCTATCCGTTAGGTGTTTTGGGTGTCATCCTTGCCATCGTGGTGCTGCGTAAGTGTTTTGTCAAGCCTTCCGACTTGGAGCCTAAGCAGAATGATGAGGATCATACATATATAGGGCAGTTTGTCATCACCAATCCCGCCATCGACGGTAAGACCATCGCTTCGGTGGCTCAGCTGGTGCGCCAACGCTTCATTATCAGCCGTATCTGGCGCGGTAAACAGGTCATCGTGCCGATGGCAGCCACCGAGCTTCATCTATATGACAATATCCTTGTGGTAACCAATAAAGATGAGGTGGGGGCAATGGAGATGCTGTTTGGTGAACAGGAGACTACCGACTGGAACAAAGAGCAGATAGACTGGAACCATATAGACTCAAAAGTGGAGAGTCATATCATCGTGCTGACACGGACATCTCTCAACGGCAAGCGTCTGGGACAGCTGCGACTGCGTGACACCTACGGTGTGAATGTAAGCCGTGTCATACGCGGTGACGTTAAGCTGCTTGCCACTGACGACCTGCGCCTGCAATATGGCGACCGTCTGACTCTCGTGGGTGAGCCGGAGGCGGTGTCGCATGCAGAGAATTTCCTTGGTAACTCAGTGAAGACACTTAACGAACCAAATATCGGAAGCATTTTCCTTGGAATGATTATGGGTCTGGCTCTCGGAACCATACCAATCTCTTTGCCTGGCATGGAGAGTCCTATACGGTTAGGGCTGGCAGGTGGTCCCATCATTATGGGAATCATTGTAGGTGCGCTGGGGCCACGTATGCATTTTATATCCTATACCACCCGCAGCGCCTCACTGATGCTCCGCAAGTTAGGATTGTCGCTCTATCTGGCTTGTCTTGGACTGGAGGCAGGTACTGATTTCTTGGAGACCGTAGTGCGCCCGGAAGGGTTGCTGTGGATAGGACTTGGTTTTGCGATTACAATAGTGCCCGTGTTGTTGGTCGGATATGTGGCGTTGCGCACTCATCGTATGGACTTCGGTACTATCTGTGGTATTCTTTGCGGATCGATGGCAAACCCGATGGCTTTGGGCTATGCCAATGACACCATCAAAGGCGACACGCCAAGTGTAAGCTATGCCACGGTCTATCCGTTGGGAATGTTTGTAAGGGTAATCATAGCACAGGTCTTGGTTATGTTCTTTGTGTGATAGACTGGTCTGTGGCAGTGTGCCACCATTTTGGAGGACAGGCAAACGAGATGCGCTTGCCTGTGGTTGGATGAGTGAACTCGATGTGCTCGGCATGCAGATACAGACGGTCGGCTTTCTTACCGTATAGCCTGTCGCCTATTATGGGAAGACCTAACCCGTCGGGATGGGCACAATGAACGCGCAACTGGTGAGTCCTGCCAGTCTTCGGATAAAGCGTGATGTAAGTCTTATTATCCTCCACCTTATTAATAATATATTCTGTGACGGCTGGTTTACCATGTCCATGATCGACAACCTGACGCGGACGGTCGAAATGATCCACGCGCATGGGAAGGCTGATGACACCCTCACAGACCGTGCCTTTTTCGGGTGTGCCATCGAGCACAGCCACATAGCGTTTGATGACGGTATGCTCCTGAAACTGCTGTTGCAGCTTGACGTAGGCGTCACGTGTCTTGGCAAGCAGAAGCAGACCGCTGGTGGCTTGGTCGAGGCGGTGGACAACCAACGGGCTGTCGAGGCCGGGGTATCTTTCCTTGAAAATAGTGAACACAGAATGGCGCGTCTGCAGTCCAGGGACACTCAGCAGTCCCTCTGGCTTGTTTATTACTATAATGTCGTCATCCTCATATATAACCTCTGGTGCGAAACCGTTCTCATTGCCGTCAGGCATGGAAGGCTCCAGCTCCTTTCCCAGCATCCATTCCAAGATGGGCTTGCACTTGCCACGGCAGGCAGGGTAGAACTGCCCGGCATGTCTGATCTCGGTCTTGGGACTTTTGCCATACCAGAACATCGCAATGGCGAGTGGTTGCCATCCCTGTGTGAAGGCATAGTGCAGCAGCTTGGGCTCGCAGCATTCACCGGCACCACTGGGCGGCTCCACGAAGGCTGTGTTGGCGAAGATGTTGGCAAGGCTGCGTCTGTTGCCGTCTTTATCGCATAGCTCAAAGCTGTTGAAAAGCCATTGCTGAAGTTCTCTGGATTTTTTCTTGCGTTCTCTTTCTAATGTGCGTATCTCTTGGTTGAAAATAACATTTCTTGCTTCTTTTTCTTTGATTTCATCGAGATAGCGTTGTTTTATCCTACGTAGCTCAGCTTTCTGAAACTGGCTCTCTCTGATGAGCTCCATCTGCTCTTCTCCAGAGAGAAACGTCTCATGGCGTTGGCGATCGCGTAGCATCTTAGAGGCAAGGTTAATGTTTTTCTGTCGAGTGATGGCTTCTTGTGACTCCTTTACCAGCTGTGTAATCTCGCTCTTTGTCTGAAGATATACAGGGGCGGTCTCCAAGGCGGCTATGCGATGATTCAAAGTGCTTATCTCTGCCTCGTGGGTCTTGAAGTAGCTGTCGGGCTGCAGGTAGTCGAACACGGCGGGAACAAAGCCCTGCCAGTCGCTTCTGCCTGCAATCTGCCCGGAGTAGGCTGCCAGATAACCGGTTTCGGTGTTGCCGCCGTCCTGCCGCCGCACTACGAGCACACCGAACATCTTACCTTCTGCCGCCTCCGACCTGAACAGAGGATCGCATGTGTCAGACTCTATCCATGCCGTAACCTCTTCTGCCGCCTGCCGGCACAATGGGTGTGGCTCGTAGTCGAACGGGTTGTTGAGCTGCGAGGGGTATTCTCCGGCTGTTTTTAGCGGATGGAAAAGGTGTCTTGTCTCAAACATAATTTGTATTGTTATAATGATAACGTCTCCGCTATCTTTTTATTGTCTGCTGTCAGATTACAGCTTATTTTTAATCAAAAAACACATAAAAACAGTGATTTTGCAAGATTTTGATAAGTATTTGTTTGAAAAGGATAAAAGAGTTACAATTGTTTTTCCGAAATTTGCACCAGAGTTAATTGCAATCACATTAATAATTTAAAAATTAGTAATTATGAAAAAACTATTTACTTCATTAATCATGCTCGTGGCGAGTATAACTCTCGCTAATGCGGCATTGAACATTGGTGGTACTACTGTTGATATGGGTACCTCAAAGAACGGTATTACAGGCTCTAACATCTCTGGTACTGTGAACTGGGATGCCGATACCAAGACTCTTACTCTGAAGGATGTAAGCATCTCAGGTAGCTGTACCGGTATCTATCTGTATAATATAGGTACAGATTCTGGTAGCGGGATTACAATTAATCTTGAAGGCGACGTGTCTATTGCCACTCAATACCACGGAATCAGGGTTGAGGGCAGTTATGTAACCTTTACAGGTAATGCTAACAAAATCACCATCAACGGCTCAAGTTCAAGCTCTGGATATTCTGGTATAAACCTGATTGGAGGAAGTACCATGCGAGTTTGGAACACTTACCTTGAGATCAAAAACTATGCAAATGCCATGTATGGCGGTTCAACAGATGTATTCTCTGGTATTCGCCTCTTTGCCGACATCACTGGTACTACCCAGGCAGTAAAAGGCTTCAAGACATTTGATGTGACAGAAGACTGCTCCTTGTTCACCACAGGTGCTAAGTTCGTCTCTGGCACAGGTGTCACCGATGCAAGCGGTAACGTATTGAAGGATGTGGATATCCGTCCGAATCTTACCGTAGGCAGATTGATTGTACGAACAGGTTCAAATAGTTTTTCTGAGGGAGTGTACTCATGGAACGGAAGCTCCAAGACTCTGACAATCTCAAGCGGCTACAACGCCAGTTCTAATCACTCTGCCATATCGAACTTCAATATTGACGGTCTGACCATCAGCCTGCCGGCTGCTACCGTAGGGTCATCGAGTGACGCAATCAACATCTATAAGGCTACGACATTCAAGACCCCTTCGGGCAAGGCTACTGTGAGTGCCAGCGGCACTGGCATCTATCCTCATGCTGCTGTAACGCTGACCTTCGACAACTGTACAATGGATGTTAGCGGTGACTATGGTATCGACGGTGAAGTTGATGTTGCCAAACAAGCTGACGTTAAGTTCACAAACTGTGAAATGAAAGTAACAGGTACCAATGCCTCAATGGGACGCCTCAAGAGTGCTACCTATAGCGGTTGTGAGGTGACAACTGACGGTTTGACGTTCTCAAACGGTTACAAATTGAACGGTCAGACTACTTACTATGCAGGAACCATCGAGATCAAGAAGTCAACAAGCTATGGCATCAAGGTGCTTGGCAAGGAAATAACCAACCTTAACTACAATAATTTCAAGGTTGATGGATTGACAGCAGGTACTGTCACATACAACAACAGCACCAAGACCCTGACTCTGAATGGCGTTACACTGACTTCTCCTTCTGGCAACACCGCTGACGGTATCGAGACAACTACTGCTATTACCATCAACCTGACCGGATCAAACACGATTACGACAAGTGGCAACTGCTTCACTTTGAAAGCCAACACCGGCTTCAACGGCAGCGGTACCTTAGAGGCTACATCCTCAAGCAATTCGGCAATATCAGCATATTACAGTTCTGTGGTCACATTAGCCACAACAAGCTATGCAGGTTTCTTTGGAGCGAAGTACGGCTACTGGGGCTCAGGCTCTGACGAGCTGAGGCTGTCCAAGACCACAAGTGACGACTCTGGCTATGTCTTCCAAGGCAACAGCGGTTCTATCTATCAGACAAAGACCCTTACCATGACTGGTATGGACTTCAGCTATCAGCCGTCTCTTAGCTATTATCCTGGCTACTTTGAGGGCGGTTCTGTCAAAGCTAACGGCGGTGGCATTGCCACACAC
>FLNX01003337.1_pt1 | contig 20419 bp, 15 predicted proteins | sample 1140341 | NCBI WGS metagenome assembly FLNX01 (sample SAMEA3878208, study PRJEB12797) | bioreactor metagenome | biome: Moose rumen | place: Sweden | collected 2011-10
CGCTCTTTGTTGATGAAGATAAACACATCGCCGTTCTTGATGTCTAACCCCATCTGCTCGTGGACTACACCACACAGACCGTTAATTCCTTTGCGCATACATGTCGGGGCGAGACAAAGGTAGTAGCGCATCGTGTCATTCAAATTGAACATAAAAATTTTAGGATTTGTTTCGACTGCAAAATTACTGCCGCCAAACAAATCCTAAAATATGCACTTTAATGGTGGGTTACAAGTCCTTGACCGCCGCACTATTCCCGCAGGTCAGCAGCAAACCACCTTGCCTGCTTCACGTCTCGCACCCGGCACCAACCTCATCAACGCCACCCAAAACGGACATCCCGTCGGCACTACCCGTGTAATAATAAAGTAACCCGGCATCAGCCCCCAAGCGGTTTCTGTACTATTGGTAGCCGTTGTTATGATTGTCGAAATGCTATTTCGACATCGATCCCCGGACCGAAGCGCTTCGTCCATAAGGTCGGATAATCCGACATCAGCAAAAGCCGTCAATAGTAGCACTATCACAATAAAGGCACTCCCCCGTGAAGTGCCTTTACCATATTCACCCAAAGAAGTCTTCCGCATCGGAATCATATACAATTATGTGCGTACCTTTGACGGATTTTCCGCATCCGCAATCAACACTATAACTTCAAGTATTGTACTGCTTTGGCATAGAATTCTTGCTGTTGTTGGCTCGTGGCGGGAGTCGCTGTCTGAAGCCTGCGCAACAAATCGTTAATAACGCGGCTGTTATGCTGACCGGCGCGTTGGCGTTGAGCCAACACTTGATCCAACTCATAGCGCGCATATTGCGGTCGTTTATCCGCAAGCAACAGGGCAAGTCGCAAACGGTCTTTCTGACGAAAAGCCTCACTGCGTTGCAACTGTACGGCTCTGACTGTCAGCGCAATCTTCTCCAACTTGTCGTCTGTCAGTTCTGCCAACTCGCTGAAGACGTATGCTTCCTTGCCGTATCTTGCCAAACGGCGATACTCGCTGACAGCCTGCTCTTTATCACCGACGGCAGCCAATAGCCATGCTTTAGCGCGTTGCAGGTTTCGATTGCGCGGAAGATGCTGCAAAGCAGTGTCAATAAATGTCAGTGCCTGCTGCTTGACATCTTGTGATTCTGTTTGACGCGCTTCATGAAACAACAAAGTTGCAATCTTCTGACCTCGTGCAGGCAGGGGGTGTCCGTTGCTCTCGCCCGCTTTCCAATCATCCTCGGTCAGGTTTTCTACACCCCACCAACTGACGAACTCTACAAAAGAAAAACCATCAGCATTTGCTGCGGCTATCTGCATAGCTATATTGAGCAGAGTCTGACGAGCAGAGTTATCTTTGTCATCCAGATCCGGGTAGAGTCTGCGCAGACTTGCCGATATACGCGCTGCTTCTTTTGTCTCCTTACGCTCAAGGTGCAGTTTAGCCATATCCGCCCCACACCAGAACATACAGATGGTGGTGTAATGCCCGTGATGCACCTTGTACATTGGCACAATGGCTTGATAGGCCTCCTCCGTCTTGCCTTGCTTGCGAAGTTCAAAAACGTCTTTTACGGTCATAGAATTGAGTTTATCGTTATTGATGCCCCCCTAACACTATACGATTATAGGGACAAGGAATGAGTTAATCTTCTTGTTCGTAGTAATAGGAATAGTCGATTCCTTTCATGAACAGTTCGCGGTCATTGATTTGGTCGGTCAATGCGTTACGGAGCAGTTTACGAATGTCGCTGTCGTCTATTGGACTTTTGCGCATAGCAGCCAAATACTCGTTTTTGTCTATTTTGCTCCAATCAACACATTTCTTGAGTGAGCGTTTGAAAATAAGGTCCAGCCAGATACGCGTGCTGCGTCCATTGCCTTCCATAAACGGAAGTGCCACGTTCATCTCCACATATTTACTGACAATCTCATCGAAGGTTGTCTCCGGCATGGATTCAATAGTCGGCAAGATGGTTGAGAAGTGAAGTGCGTTAGCAAATGTGAATCCGCCTTTGCTGATATTCTTTGTGCGTATCTGTCCCGCAAAATCGTACAAACCGCCAAAGATATAAGCTTGTATCTGCTGCAAACACTTAATTGAACCCGGTTCCAAAGTATTTAAGATGCCGCTCTCAAACAGATCGTACGCCTTCTTTTTACTTTGCCCGTCTATGGTATTATCAGCATAGGAGAACCAATCGAAGAACGCACCTGCTTTGGTGTTAGGATAGTTTTTAGCCAGCGTTTGCACCCCTTCATAATCCAACACATCCGCTTTACGCATTTTGCCATCCGGTGCCTCGAATTTGAAGTCGTGAGTACCGCTCACGAGTTGAGCACCCGCAGCACTCAATTTCTTCTTGAGCCACCGCCAATAGTTACCGGCTTTGACGTAATCCGATTCGTTGTTGATGGCGCGAACAATATCTATGGCTGAGAAATACCATTTGTTTTCTTCATCGCTCCATACAGCACGTATACGGCGGTCATTATAGAACCGTGTGGATTCTTTTGTACTCATATTTTTGGTAATATGTTTATCCGTTGTGTTTGTTGTTTATAAATTCGTGTCTTATATACCCCTCCATATATAAGACAAAAAGACCTGCACATGCAGTGATCGTTCCCATCGGGATAAGACATCTATCACTTCAAAAGCAACTTTTTTCATTTTAATTTTTAGTTCTACATTTATTGTTTGTTAGTGATTATTTCCCAATATCCATTCTTGTTGGCTCCGACGCGATGGAGCTTTCCCTGTTGCTGCAAACGACGCAAAATCTTGCGGATTCCACTGTCAGACATATCCATCGCCCGCATCATCTCCGGAATCGTGATATGAGGTTGCTTGCGTATCAAATCCAGTACACTCGCACCCGATTTATCCGTTACTTTATCCGTTACTTTATCCGTTACTTTTTGCTGCTCATTAATTGTTTGCAAAATGCAATTAAGCATAAAAACGATAAAGACAGTGCTGTCCCCTTTCGCATCCGACCGGGCGATGGCCTGGTAATAATCCGGCTGATGTCTCTTAACGATTGTTTCCACCGGAAGCCAAGCAAAAATACCTTTCCACCGGCTCAGCAGTAGTGTCTGCCAATAGCGTCCCATACGGCCATTACCGTCCATAAACGGATGAATAAACTCAAACTCATAGTGGAACACACAGCTGCTGATAAGAGGATGTATCTTTGTCTCTTTCACCCATGCAAACAACTCCGCCATCAATGTAGGAACTCGGTCGGCAGGTGGTGCTAAATGAATACATTTATCACCATCAAAAACCCCAACACTGCCTTTACGATAATGCCCGGCATTCTCTACCAAATCAACCATCATTAAACCATGTGCGCGCAGTAAATCCGTCTCTTCATAGGCATCTAATTGCATCATCAACCGATATGCTTGCAGTGCATTCTTTACCTCTTGTATCTCATTCGGCGCTCCCAGCACATGCTTGCCGTCAATCACGTCCGTCACCTGTTGAAGGGACAGACTGTTGTGCTCAATTGCCAAAGAGGAATGGATGGTTTTTATTTGGTTCTCTTTCCTTAGCATCGGCGATGGCATACGCTCTCCAAGGAGTGCATTCAATGTGCCTATCTGCTCTGAGATCTCAGAGACCAGATGCAAAATCTCATCTGTTACTGTAAACGGCGGTGTGTACATAGGTTATTCTTATTTTTCAATTTGAGTGCAAAGATACGATATTTTTATTTGGCGCAGTAGGTCTTGAAGGGTTTCGGCGGGTTTTAGAGGGTTTTAGAGGGTTTTGGAGGATGTTAGTGAATTATACAGGGATTTGAGAGGAAAGGTTGTGTAATTTGCTCTTTCTTTGCTCTTCTTTGTTTTTCTATGCTCTTTTTATCTAATTTCAAAATGCAACACCATAAACTTTGCATACATAGTGATCAACTTCGGCTTTGGATTCCAACGAGAGAATATATTGTTTCTGCTGTTCACTGAAGGGATAAAGACCAAATGACTTGACGTAATTTTTGGCATATGAGTAATAGCCTGTCGCATATGGCTTGCTGGTGTGCCTCATATAGTAATCAAACACACTGGATTCCAATACTTTTTTCAAGAAAAGTAACTCCGATTCAGATTCGTTGTATATGGCATAACCGCAATAAATCATCATGTCCTGTTGAGGCATATAAACGAAATGCGGAAGATCGCTCATATAAGGGAACAACAACTTGCGTCCGCTATCTGCAATAGCTTGGGTACGCCCGAACGCATACCATGCTCCATATTCGCCTTCTCCCTTATCTCGTGCATCTAATATGTCCCTACAAGATTGCAAGTATGTATAAGCTTGGGGATAACGGCTGATAAACACGTCTTCTGCAATTAAAACCGATTTGTCGTCATATGGAGTGATAATTTTTTCTTCTTTATCTGCAATCTCGGCTTCTGTCTTGAGAATATTTGGTTTGATAATATCCCGGCAGATGGCTTTTTCAATAGGATACTCTTTCCCTTCACGCATCAAATAATAGTATTCCTCATCAACCTTTGTAGGACGGAAGATAAATACATCGTTGGCTAATGTAGCAATACCGTTTTTAATAACATACAAATCTCCAAGTGCTTCTCCGGCATTCTCAATCAAACGGATGTTGTTCAATACCTCACTATAATTCAGATTCCATCCTTTATGATCGTCTAACGAACCATAGTTGATATGACTATATACAAAATTCTCTTGTTCCTCTACATCTTCTAACGCAACTTTGGCATAGAGCAAGGTGTCACTTGGTTTCTTAGAAAGGAATGTTAAACAAGTATATGCAAGTTTCTTTTTGAACAGCAATTGTTCGCCAAAGTCAATGATACTTAAACTTATATGGTTCTCACTAAAGTACTTCCGCAACGCACGAGCGTTCACACTCTTGAAGAAAGAGTTGACGGTGATATAACCCAATATGCCATCCTCACGGAGTGCCGATAGACCTATTTCAAAGAAGGGAATGTATAAATCTGCATTCCCAATTCGGGATGTTTGCCATTTAGGTAATAACTGCTTTGTATCTATGTCAATGTGCTTTGAACGTACATAAGGAGGATTACCGACAATAATATCGAATCCGACATTCTTTCGTACGGCTGGCAGTGCCATAAAATCAAACGTCAAGGAATTACCGCTGAATAAATTGAAATCGTCATCTTTTACTTCCTCGCCATTCGCGAGAGCCAAAAGAGCAAGCAGTATTTTAGCCCTTGTAATGCTCATAGGACTAATATCGATGCCATACAAGTGCTGATAGATTTTGGCAAACGATATTTTTGTCCGCTCGTGGATGTTCACCGCTAAAGTGAATAAGAAAGCACCACAGCCACAAGCAACATCAGCACAAAGACATTCGTCAAGTGGCTTGAAAGCTGAGCGAAGCACTTGTCCTACTATATAATCACGAATAAAACTCGGAGTATAAACTGCTCCGTTTGTTGTGCGTTCTGTACTTGGGATGGCCAGTTCGAAGATGGTTATAACATCTTCCAACGAAAGATTTTTCGATAACGCTTCTACGTCAGAAATAATGCCATCCGTCTCTTTGAGAAGAAACGATACAAGGCAGCCTTTACTTACCTCTAAGTTGTGAGCTTTGAGGAAAGCCGTAACGACAAGCTTATTGGTTAAATCGGCATTGTCGGTATAGTTCTTAATAAGCGAATTAATTTTCTTGTCCATGTGGATTTCTGTCGTGCCGTATTGTCTGATAAATAAGAAATTTCTCCTTTGTGTTCAAACCATAGAGTTTTTCACACAAGCGATCGAGTTTAGTCCAGAGGTCACGCAACGCAGCCTCTAAACCGGAAGTTTGCCCGCCCTCTGAATTACGAACTTGTTCATTGATGCGCTCAATATTTTGTGCGATATGTGCTAATTTCGTAATGCGCCTACTGCCATGTAAAAATTCATCCCTCGGCACAGGTACAGGATTGAGAAATTGCTTGTTAAATTTATAATATCCACCTTGCTGCGGATTAGCAATAGAACGTGCAAACGTACTGAAGATGGTAGAATTGATGATGGCTGCAAGTGCATAGAGATGTGTCTCGTCTATGTTGTCTAACTTGACAAAAAACATATTGGCATTGTCGCAGTATACATGTCGGTCTAATACCACAGATGCTTGCGGATATTGCGCAGTCATCGGAACACATAGTTTTTGATATATGGCACCATGATTGTTGGCGCGTGTAAACAAATGCCAGTGCTCCGCAGCGTTGTATGTGTCATCCCGTTGAGGAAGAGTCTCTACGTTCTCACAAATCAATGTTTTATGCTGTTCGAGATAAGCTCCGGCAAGTGGGTAGCGTGATTTGAACTCCGTCATGCTCAATGCCGTAACAACTCCGTCATTTGTTACATCGTAGGGGAATAAAGCATAAGTTGTGTATGCACGTTTGGTCAATGGTATAAAATTTTCATTGCAGAGCAACGGCTTACATGCAGCAACTTCTACAGCCACGTGATTATCAATAACAGAGTAACCGTATATGATACCATCTTCTATTCTATTGACTTTGATCTGATAGGCATCATTCCATAAGGTTTGAACACCTACTTTCACATTGCACACTTGCTCAAGAGTGCCTAAAGATTCCGACAAACGGAGCCGTAATTCATTCAGTTCAGCCGTTTCAAAGTTCCATGGGGTTTCAGTAAAAGTGTTTGCTGGGAGTAAACGATGACCATGTTGTGTGGATTTGGCATACCATACTTGACGATTCTGTTCTGTATGTCTGTCACATACCAAGATGGCAACGTATGTTATTCTGTGAGCAAAGAGGTTTGTTTCTTCGTAATCATATATACCATTTAGAAGGTGCTCTGATGTAAGCAACCGACGAATACCTTTTCCGTTGTCGGCTTTGAAGAATCGCTTTTGAACGATATATCCTAATTGACCGCCATTGTTCAGTAAACGAACTCCCTTTTCTATAAATGGTATGGCAAGATCAATCTTTCCATTCTTTGAAGAAGTGTATTCATGCTTAATATATGCTACCATGTAGGGTAATGCCACATTATAGTTCTTTACCTCTACGTAAGGAGGATTGCCGACAATATAATCAAAACCGCCGTTGGCAAAGACATCAGGAAATGCCATGTTCCAATCAAAAGCATTGGTGGCTTGCAATTGTTCCGTATCTTCAATTAAACTTGGATATATTTCTGTAACATTGGTACCAACTAGGGAATTTCCACATCGGATATTGACACCAACTCCTTGCAATATTTGGTGACCCAAAATGCCGACACTATCAAATTCAGAAGGAGTGTAACTATCTATCAATTTTAATGAAAGTGACATTTTTGCCACTTCAACAGCCTCTGGATTGATGTCAACACCATATAAACAACGATTGATGATAGATCTTCTTCCTTCCAAAGTAATGACAGAATGGTCTCCTACTTGAACTACATAATTGGTTCCAAGACTTTCGCCTCGGGCAATTCGTCTTTCAACCTCTTTTACCAGATGGTCAAATACTCCAATTAAGAAAGCACCGCTACCACATGCAATGTCGGCTATCTTAAGATTTAGCAGTTCTTCCGTGCTTAAAGCATAAAGAGTCGTTGCTGGGATGGTACTCTCAATAACTTGATTGACAATCTTCGATGGAGTAGTGACTGCACCATTACTCTTTTTAAACTCGGAACGAAGAACATCTGTTACAGTGGTTCCATCTACCACCAACTCATAACCTAAGAATAAATCATATATGTCGCTGAGAGTTTTCAGCGGTATTACATCAAACCGATAAGGTGACGGATAATATAAATGCTTTAAGAAATGCCCAAATACATCGTTACTGATAACTAATGATTGAAGCGGCTCAATTCTTTTGAACATTGGACCGTCATATCTCTCATAAAAATCGGCATAAGAACTGGCTTTAAACGCATTCCAGAATCCTCTTTCTTTAAATTGTAACAGCAGTCCCTCCAACTCTAATCCTCTTGATTCGCAAACACGGATGAATAGTATTCTGTTGATGATGGTTTGTACGTAGAAACTAAGTGTTTGAGTGCTATTGATAGAATTATATTGCAAAATGTTTTGCGCCAACTCCTTGCGAACTTCTCCGAGCAACGCTGAGAACTTTTCATCAAGTGCGTTCCCTTTCTCACGAACCAAACGAGTATTGCCATTCAACACATTTCTTCTGGATAGAAATGTGTCTAAAATATCCGCTTTTTCTTTGTATTGAGTGTAGTTGAAAAGATATAAACGTGCAAAGTTAGCATTATCTTCTGCACTTGGCATAACAGAGCAATCGTAAATAGCCAATTGCTCAAAATTTGTAACAATGGAGAAAGCAGCACCTATTGACCATCCGTATGAACGAATTTGGAAAGCTACACTCCTATCATTCGCTATATCAACAGAGAGACTCTTTGCATCTACGAACGCCAATTGAACTTGGCCGTTTACCAACGTATAATCGGGACGGATGTTGGTCGAACCTATCTCATGTAAACGAGCACGCTCGGCACGGCCTAATGAATGCTCCGTTAAGACTTGTTGGGTATTCTGCACATCCCAATCGAACAAAGATAGTAATTCATCTATCCATGTTCGCATAGTCGCTTCAGATGCGTTCTGCAATTGACCATTATCTTTTGAATGCTGGTATCTTTCAACCAGTAAACGTAATTCTTCGCATCTCATGTTCAAATAATTTTTGTTCGCAACTTTTATCTGCAGATATAATTGTGTGCAAATTTATGACTTTTTTGGCAGATATACAAATAAATTTTCCGTTTTGCACTGAAAGACGACATTTTAGTGAACATGCGTGTTATTTTGCGGTTACATCGCTTCTGCACATCTTTGGCAAGTCAGTTCTGTTCCGCTATCCTATCGGTATCCCTTCGGTATCCGTATAGTGGTTTGGGCGTTGCTGCACACATTTGCGTGCAAATATACTTCTTTTTTTGGACATAGACACGTTGTTAGCTTTTTCCCGCGTTGTTTTAGTTCCAATACCGTGCGTTTGACGATTTGCGCATTGGTCGGTGGATGGATGAGCGGTGACAGTAGAGTCTATTTCTCATTTTTTATCATCTCCCAATGCCCGGTTTTGTCGGAGCCAACCCATTGAATCAGGTGTTTTTCTTGTAATGCAACAACATACCGTTGGATGGTTTTTCTATTTACTCCTAATCTTTCAGAAAGATATTTCGTATTTACTGCGACATTTACTGCGACACAATTTCCCAATGACCTTCTTTGCGACCATTTACACGGCGGATGAGACCTTGCTTTTGCAGTTTAGCCGTATGTTGCAGCACGTTTGACTCAGATGTTTGCACGGCAACAGCAATCTCAGGAATGGTAATTTGCGGATTGTTGCGCATTAATTCTACTATCTTTCCTGCAGTTTTTCCGAGTTTCTTTCCTATAGTTTTTCCTATAGGCTTTCCTATAGTTTTTGTGTCTGTTTCCATGCTCGCCACATAAGCATCAATCTCTGCTTGCAAGTTGGTGTTATGCAGACGCATCATAATATTTGGGAAGATGGATTCATCTTGCTGATCTCGCGTGTCGTTGAGTGCTTGGATATATTCGGCTTTCTGCTCTTTAAGAACCTTGACCGGAATGAGTCCGAACTCCCATTGCAGCATATTCATCACCAATCGTGACATTCGTCCGTTACCGTCTGCCCATGGATGGATACTCACCAAGCGGTAATGAGCTATAAAGGAAAGGCGATAGGCAGCAAGGATATCTTTCTCCGGCAACGATTTGCGCTCATTATTGAGCCATCTGCAGAAATTCGCTAAAGCCCGCGGTACTTTCTCGTGCGCCAAATAACTACGTCCGCCGAAACCGGCCGTCACATTCACCTTGCGCAACTCGCCTTCGGCAGCCGAGAACGAGCCCAGCGGTGTGTTGTACGTGCTGCCAGTGTTTTTCATTACGATAGATGACAGATGGCAGAGCATATCTACGCTATAGGAAGTGTGCTGCTCCGCTAATCGTTGCGCCTCCTCATACGCAGCCTTGAGATCAAGGTTCATCATCTGCTCTTGCAACGTGCGTCCGGGAGCCGTGATACCTTCATCAAAGAGCAGCTGGTTCTCAATCTCCGTAACGGTAGAACCTTCTATGGCGGTAGAGTGCGTGATGATAGAATACAAGTAGAATTTCTTGTAGTCAATCTGCTCCTCAATGCCCAATTGGCGGTAGCGGGCTATGGTTTGTAACAAGTCTGTCATATCTATCCTATTTTGCTGTTCCGACATCAAATTTTAGTTTAATATCATTTCTGTTTTCGATGATTTTCACCATGCTTTTCTCCCGCTCTTCTCTCACTCTTCTCCCGCTCATTGCTCGGCGGATCACAAGCTTACGAAATAGTCTTTCAATCGCTCTGTTCGGATTTTCACATAGGTCATTTTTCCTGCCATAAGGTTACAATTATCCATTATACAAAAGATGCCACAAAATTACATTAAAATCTTCGTATATGCAAATAAATTTATGGGCGATAACTCTCGGTCATCTGCCGGTTGCACTATGGCAAAGAGAAGGACTACAACATTAAAAAGACTTCGCCTTATGGATGGTTACAACAAAAAAGTGCCTACGGAAGGCACTTTTTTTACTTATCTCCCATTATTGCCACTAACTCCTTCAAATCGTTGAGCGAGAGGGTGTGGGTGGTGTCACCATCTTGTAGCAGGGCATCGGCGAGGTCACGCTTGGTCTTATGCAAGCGCAGAATCTTCTCTTCGATCGTGTCGGCAGCGATGAGGTGATAGACGGTGACATTCTGATGCTGCCCAATACGATAGGCGCGGTCGGTAGCCTGCTGCTCAATGGCAGGGTTCCACCACGGGTCGAGATGAATGACATAATTGGCAGCGGTGAGGTTGAGTCCTAAACCGCCTGCCTTCAGACTGATAAGAAACACCTGTCGCTCGCCACGCTGGAACTGCTCCACCATCTGCTTGCGCTTCGGCAAAGGTGTAGAGCCGTCAAGGTAGAAGTATTTGATTCCACCCTTGTCCCTATCCGAGGTTCCACCCTTGTCCCTATCCGAGGTTCCACCCTTGTCCCTATCCGAAGTTAGGGTGTTCAGTCGTTTTTCCACTAATTGCAAGAACGAGGTGAACTGGCTGAACACAAGCACGGTGTTGCCGCCGGCGACAATCTGCGTCAGGAGCGACATCAGTTCGTCAATCTTCTGCGAGCCTTCGGTCCAGTCAGGATTAACGAGTTCGGGTGCACAGGCGGCTTGTCGCAAGCGAGTCAGCATCGACAGCAGTTTCACATCCACCCGCTCGGCTGCCTCCACCTCTCTCTGCGCATTCAGACGCAGTGCCTCATAGTGCATTCGCTCTGCGTCAGACAGAGTGATCTTGCGTGTAATCTCCACTTTCTCCGGTAGTTCGTCCACCACCTCGGCTTTCGTGCGGCGTAAGATGAAAGGCTGCAACAGACGATGAAGCACCTGTTGCTGCTGTTTGTTGTGTTGGAGCTCAATAGGTGCGATAAACCGTTTGTTGAACTGCTCATAACTGCCGAGCAGTCCCGGATTGAGAAATTGAAACAGGTTCCATAGTTCAGAAAGGTTGTTCTGCAACGGTGTGCCGGTCAGCATCAGTCGATGGTCGGCCTTGAGAGCCATTGCCGCCTGCGACATCTTCGTCTGACGGTTCTTGATGGTATGCGCCTCGTCCAAGCAGATGATGTTCCATTGCCGCTGTGCTAATGCCTCTTGCTCGCGCACCAACAAACCGTAGGTAGTGAGCAGGATATGGTATGGCTGTAGGTCGTTTATCGTCTTCGCTCTGTCGTCAGCGTCATTCAGTGTGATAGGTGTCAGTGCAGGTGCGAACCGCTGCAACTCTTGTTCCCAGTTGAAGACCACCGATGCCGGAGCCACGACAAGCGATGGTCCGTCGGCAGCGTGCCGAAGCATAAACGCCATTGCCTGAATAGTCTTACCGAGTCCCATATCGTCTGCCAAACAGCCATTGGCACCCCATGCAGCAAGACGGTTCATCCACTGGTATCCTGTTTGTTGATAATCACGAAGTTCGGTGCGTAAGCCTTTGGGTAAGGGGAAGTCGGTTGCCGAAGCCTCTTCCACCTTTCTTATCAACTCTCTGAGCGACTTATCCGCCACCATATCTTTGCCGCTCTGCTCAAGCATCCGTGCGATAGCACCTATCTGATAAATAGGTATATGTGCTTTCTTGCGGTCGAACTGCGCCATCTGTTCGAGGCGACTGAGTTGTCTGCTTATATGCTCGCTCAAGGCAAGGAAATCGCCGTTCTCAAGTCGCACGAACCTGCCTGCCACTTTCTGTTCCGACATCAAACGGAGCAGTTCGGCATAACTCATCACCTCCTGCTCGCTGAGACGCAACTCACCTTCAATCTCAAGCCAGTTCTCTTTGCTCTTGAGGCGTATCTCGCCCGCTTGCTCCTCGTTGTAGGTGCGGACATTGATTTTATAATCTTGCAGCCACTCTACGGCAAAACGCGCAGTGTTAGTCGCCGCAAACTCCAACAGAGGCAATAGTTGCTCCAAGGTCAACGAGGCATAGTTGTCGTCAAGCGTGATGTTCTGATTAGCACTGAGATACTGTTCGAGTTCGTTGAGGGCGGTCTTCTCTTCGCGCAGGTTACGGTTCACCTGATAACGTTTCCCGCCCTTGGCGACATACACCACCGCATCACCCTTTCCCGGCACACATTCCATATTGCCGCCCTCAAGAGGTTGCACCAAGGCTTGCAGCACAAACTGCTCACCGTCAGGGTGCAGACGTAGCACGACCTGCGATGAAGCACTTACCTGCTCAAGCGATGAACCGCCGTCAATAAGGTCGGAATGTATCTCGATGAGTTTGCTGAGGTCTGCGAGGTATTTCTTGAGCATCTCTTCGGCACTCAACGGCACGGTACCGAGCGAGAGCAGACGACCGAAAGCATTGTATTCAAAATCGTTAAGGCTGAAAACACAATAGTGCGTATCGTCTAATCGCCTCACCATTGTGTTATTTTTCACCGCACCTATATTGCTGCCAATCACAAATCCTTTTTTGTTGCGCTCTATCGTGATGAACGGCTTTTCTTCGCGTATCTCCACTTGCTCTAACGGTTCAGACTGCGAACTGTGGTAATACACGCGATCGGTGCCGACTAAAAACGGGAAGATACGCTCGGCGGTGAACAGTTCGCTCATATCGTAGTAACTATATCTGCGTACGGCATTGACGATCTGTCGGTCATTTTCGTCCATACAGTCAGGTTCGCCTTTGAAAAACGGTCTCATTCCCAACTGCCCTGGCGTTCCCCAACGACCCGCTTTTAGCCATTTCTGTCGCTGTGGCATCCAGCCGTATCCGTCCCAGACGTATGCCACACGGTCGGGGTGAGACTCATCGTTCTCCTCCATACTCTTTTTCGGCGAAGCACTTACCAATTCCTCAAACACCACCTCCCACGCGGCTTTATATTCCATGGCTTGCAGCAACGGCTTGCCGCCTAATGTCTTTTCCAACTCCTCCGCATCCGCCACATCCCGATAACTGCTCTGTTCATAGCGCAGCAACGCACAGGTGGATGGGCGCAACGTATGCACAGGCGTACAGCCGACATCCGAGTAAATACCCGTAAAGAGTTGATAGAATTGCAGATTGAGCGGCAGTTTGGTGGCTTTGAGGGCTGCTATGTCTTCTTTGCGGTGCTCGGCTCTGTCGTTGAGAATCAGGTGGTGCGCCGCAAAACAGGCTCCTTGTAATTCGGGCTTGTCCTCAACAATCTTCTTCTTGGCGATAGACAGGACTTTCTTTTTTAGTGCTGCCGTTTGCGGCTGCTTGTAATAGTACAATATCTGGAAAAATGACAATAACGGATTGAGAATTATATTTTTCTCCTTGCTGGTACTATTATGCATCGTTAAGGCTTGGTCTAACATCTTTGTAGCCGTTTCAGCATCACCTCTGTAAAGCATTTGAATGGCTTTCGCGGCAAACATCTCAATCGTCCAACCCGACAAGTCTTCATGCAGCAACTTACCCGTCAGCATAAATCGATATACCCGAGCGAGGTTAAGGAGCGAAAGTGCCATATCGCTGTTCCTTTTCTTCGCATAATCGGCAACGAGATCGTAGGCTTTGAGATGCTGTTCCTGTATATTGTCATATACATAATCCTCAGTAATACAACTACTAATCGCTTTCACAACCGACTGCTCTTCAACAAGCATTGAGTATGGTGCGAAGAAAGGATAACGTAGCAGTTCGGAGTAATAATGTAAATCTATGCTATAAGGCTCATAAAAGTAGAATGGTTTTGTTTGTTCTATCAAGTCTATGCGCTCCTCGTAGAGGTTGCGCATAATTCCGAAAATGCGCTTCTGTGTATCATTCTGACTACTTATTGTCTCAAACTCCTGCAGCCATTCGGGGTGGCGGTCGAGCAGGAACAGAATGAGACGGAAATAATACTGCGGTCTGATTTCGTAATTGTTGAAGTTGCCTTTGCTACCCCAAGGATATGTCAGATAACCCTTTCGACATATATTCGCACCTATATCATTTATTTCCGACATCAGCATATTCCGGCGGTTAGCAAAGATCTTCATCTTACCGGAATTACCGTAGCTCTTACCTAAATATGCCAAAAGCGACAGCACCTTCTGCTCTAATTCCGTCAATGCACTGAAGTCCACAATCTCTTTTGCCAACTTGCACTGACCTACAGGTATTGCCTTCGGTTCTTCCTTTTTAGGCTGTACTTCAACCCTTTTCATCTCTTCGTCAGAAAATAATTTGCTATTCATATAGGGTAAGGGATAAATTCAAGTTTCGCAAACGGTTTTGCTCCCTCTCAAGCGTCTTTGCTACTCCCCCGCCCCGCAACGGGATCCCCAAAGAGCTTGCTCGCATGGGGTGTTCTTTGCGGGGAGGGGGCAGGGGGCGGGGAAAATAGCTGATAAATTAGTCTGCCTTCACATATAATGATTTTTAGATTCCCTATGGGAAGTATAAATGGTTTATAATGAAGATAATGATTTTGCATCTTAAAAAGTCAACATCCTTATGATGGGAGTCAACCTTTTCAGTAAAAGTGTCAAGCGGTTTCAGACTTAGTCACACCACATCATTAAACCCTAATTAGACCCTACAAAAGTACAACAAATTTCTGATACTCGCAACAAAAACACTCAAAATCCTTCATGTCAGACATAAAATAGGAATAAATCAGGCATAAAATGGGAATGAATCAGGAATAAATCAGGCATAAAATATCAGCCCCCCTCTTGCACATCTTCGAATAAAGCAGTAACTTTGCCGCAATAATGTAGCAACTTATTCCGGGTGATTTCCGCGTTGTTCGCGGGTCGATACCGCGTCCTTTCCGTGTCCGTAAGCAAGGACGACAATACTCACACCGTAACCAAGGAGTACCCAAAGAGAGAAAAAACAATGCAAATCTAACTCAAAGGTCGAGCAAAACCGCTCTAAACAGATAATCATTGTGCATTTCGTTGGCATTTTTGCCAACGCTCAAAGGCAATGCAACCAACACCAAGCAATAAGATATCCATACATCTATAAACCAACAAAAACTATACCACTATGGCAATCGTCAACCTCGAAGTCCCCTCCTCCGACATCAGCGGCTCACTCGTCAAACAGGGCATTATCAATCGCCGCAAACTCTATCGTGATGAAAACGGCAAAGTCGTCCACCGTGGCAAACAGGAAGCCTATGCTGTCCGCCACCCTCGCGATTACAAGAAGAACCCACCACAAGGCGAGGAGTTGCAGAGTATCAATCGTTTCCGCGATGCGCATCGCCTCACCACCGAACTCATCCACCTCGACAAAGAACTGAAAGCCGCCCAAGCATCAGACAACCCCGAAGCTACCGTTCATGACATTCTCCAAGATCCGCACAAGCAAGAGCAATTCACCATCCTGCAATCCTATAAAGTCCGTTATAAAAAACAACTCGGCAAAACCGCCGACCCCGCCGCACCCTACGACCGCACCACACATGCAAAAAAGCATTACTACACCCTCAACACTTTCATCCGCGCCATGCTCATCTATGACCTCAAAGCGCAAAACAAATAGAAAAAGCCTAAAAAATCATACAAAAAGCAAAAAACTTTTGGTAATTCGCTAAAAAAGTCGTACATTTGCAGCGTTAATAAATTAGTAGTATTGTACATTAACCCATCGGAGGACAAAACTATGGCACGCCCAATCAAAGAAACACCGACACTTTATGGTGAAGACGCACGCCGTTTCGCATATGCGGTGGAGCATCCGAGAAAGGCTACACGAGAAGAAATGCAAGCCATTGAAGATTCATATAACTGGTTCAAATCCATTGCGAATTTTGATTTTTAATGGCAAACACCGTAGATTTTAAGATTGTAAAGTTAACAACGGAAACACCGTTGTTGCCTTTTCATTGTTCAGACGAGGACTTGAATAGTTTCCTTGCAGAAGATGCAAAGAACTACCTAACTGATTTAATGGCTGTAACATATCTTATAATAGACAATGACAATCAACAAATAGCCGCCTATTTCAGTCTGCTTAACGATAAAGTTGCATATGACCCACAGTCTAAAGGTATATGGAATCGCATAAACCGCCATATTCACAACAACAAACGCCGCCACAGTTATCCGTCTGTTAAGATAGGACGTCTGGCAGTTGGTACAGATTATGCAAATATGGGATTAGGTTCAAAGATTTTGGGAGCAATAAAGAAGTTATATGCAGAGGGCAATCGTGCCGGATGTCGTTTTATCACCGTTGATGCATATTCTGATGCCACAAAGTTTTACGAAAAGAACAGCTTTGACTTTTTCACCACATTAGACACATTTGACAAAACCCGCCTGATGTATTTCGATTTGAAATCAGTTCAAAAACATAGTAAATGATTGATAGTTGTTATGGAATTATCTGTAAATAGTGTTTTGAGGGATGCCTTGCATTCTACATTATTAGAATTAGAAAATTCTTTTAATGCAGATATATTAGCATTTACAGGTTCTATATTTGTGGGACCTGAAAATGAATTTCTATCAATAATAGAACAGATTGCTATAGAGCATAAACACAATAAATTGGCTATCGTTTTAACCACAAATGGTGGTAGTGCAACTGTGGTTGAAAGATATGTCAATATTATTCGTCATAACTATAAAGAGGTCATATTTATTATACCTGACTATGCTTATAGTGCAGGAACCATATTTTGTATGAGCGGAGACGAAATATGGATGGATTATTTCTCTGTATTAGGACCAATAGATCCTCAAGTTCCTAATAAAGAAGGCAAATATGTCCCTGCTTTAGGTTATTTAGATAAAATTTCTGAATTGATTAAAAAGGCTCAGACAGGGACTTTAACACAAGCAGAATTTCTAATCCTTAAGGATTTTGACTTGGCGGAATTAAAAGGGTATGAACAAGCAAAAGAATTGACAATTTCTTTACTGAAAGATTGGTTAGTAAGATATAAATTTAAGAGTTGGAATCAACATCACGATAACAAACCGGTAACTGAAGAGGAGAAAACTGATAGAGCAGCAGAAATAGCAAGCAAATTAGGAGACTATACAGAATGGAAAACACATGGTCGTCCAATAAATTCAAAAATTTTAGAATCATTAGGGCTTAAAATCAATGATTATTCGCATGACAAGGCAAAAAGGGAAGTCATTAGACGATATTACAAATTGATGAGAGATTTTGTTAATACAAGTAAATTCCCATTATTTATTCAAACACGGAATTTCCTATAAAAGCTATAAAAATTATGTCTGACATAATTCGTGAAATTGAAAAATTGCATTTTGATATAGATTTAAATCAAATGCAACAATATGAAAATGCTATTGATGAATTTAATTCATTGATAGAAAAGGGACTTGTAACAAATAGAGGTTATAACATCAAAACGATTGAACAGTCATATTCATATTATTCTTATAATGATACAAAACTTTGTCGTTAATATAATTGAAATTCTTTAATTTTTTCTGCCTATGACACACCGGCATCGTAAAGGCGATGCAAGACATACTTATTTATAGCGTTAAGCAATACACTTGAGTTTCTGGAAAATTCGACACTTTCAAGAAATCAACCTTGGGTAAAGCATTTGACGCTCATGCATCTTTATGCGTGAGCTTTGCCCGTTAAATTTGGTTGATTTAGGTTTGTCGAATTACCTCAGGAACTCAAATGGAATCGAACACAAGTTCACGCTATTTTTGTACCCGAATCTCATCAAAATAATACATATTTAGCCAAGACCTACGAAGGCGTAAGAGTAGGAACTAAAACCTTTATTTTATGTTTACAACTACTGAAAGCAGCATGATTCTTTCTGTATTACCGGAAGAATTCGACTCGCACGATTTTATTCGTGTTGGAGCATTATTGGCAACATTTTCGTTTCTCGAATTATTGAGGGAATATCACGGAAATTTCACAACTATTGATGCGCAAATAGGTCAATTCCTAAATCGCCAAGCAGAGAACAACAACTTGCCTATTCAAAAAGTCGGAGTTCAAGACAGCGAAACAATCGTCGGAACAATCTCTGATTGTGCTATTTGGCGCAAAACCTGCTAATATCCAACACAATAATATTAACTTACAAAGTAAATTACGATATGAAAATTAGGTGTGTTTTTTTAGTACTTGCATTTTTAGTTAATGCAAGTTGCTTATGTGCAACTACTATTTGCGTAGGTGAACTTTATTTTGAACTTAATGATGTAAATAAATCAGCAACAGTTGATAGTATCACAAATAGATGGCCATGGAATATTGATATGACATACGGATATTATGATGATGTAACATATCAATTTGGCATAAATATTCCATCTAAGGTTAATTATGATGGTATAACATACACTGTAACAAGCATTGGGGATAAGGCATTCCGTTATTGCCATAAATTAGGGTCAATAATCATACCTGAAAGTGTAACAAGTATTGGAGACTCTGCATTTCAATCTTCTGGTTTGACTTCAATAACTATTCCAGAAGGTGTAACAAGCATTGGCACAAGCGTTTTTCAAGGAACCAAGTTGACTTCAATCGATATTCCTAAAAGGGTAACAAGCATTGGTAAACATGCTTTCGAATCTTCTCGTGAATTAGGTTCAATAACTATTCCTGAAAGTGTAACAAGTATTGGAAATTATGCATTTCAATATTCTGGTTTGACTTCAATAACTATTCCAGAAGGTGTAACAAGCATTGGCACAAGTGCTTTTCAATCTTGCAATAGTTTGACTTCTATAATTATCCATGGAAGTGCTACTAACATTGGCGATTATGTTTTTTCTCATTGCTTAAGTTTGACTTCTGTAACTATTTCTAAAGGAGTAATAAGCATGGGTACCGGTGTCTTCACTAATTGTACAAGTTTAACTTCTATAAATTTACCAGAAGGTTTGACACACATTCCCTGGTATGCTTTCTATGAGTGCTCAAATTTGACTTCTATAACTATCCCTGAAAGTGTAACAAACATTGGCGATTATGCTTTCAATAAAGCTGGGTTAGAATTTATCCGTTGTGATGCAGTGATTCCACCTATTATAGAAGGAACGCAGAAAACGTTTAATAATCAACAACCCATTCCATTGTATGTACCGGCTGAAAGTGTTGATTTGTATAAAAAAGTAGAGGTATGGAAGCGGTTTTTCAATATTCTGCCCATTGACGAAGTAATTTCATCTGTCGAAGAAGTAAGAACCACTGCAAAAAACAAGAAATTTATCCGCAATGGTCAAGTTTTAATAGAAAGCGGAAACAAAATCTATAACACTAACGGCGTTGAAATAAGATAACATTTTTATGCGAATTTACGCACATCCATTATCAGTGAATCAGTAGCGTTCCGTCAAAAAAAATAACAAAAGAAGGTAATCCAACAGCGGATTGCCTTCTTTCTTATATTATCTCGGCAGATAGCCGTTTTTATCTTACTCCTGCATGAGCAGTTGCATTACTACTTTAGCAGAATATGCCACTGGGGTGCCGGGACCGAAGATGGCGGCGACGCCGGCTTTGTAGGTAACCCACCATTAAAGTGCATATTTTAGGATTTGTTTGGCGGCAGTAATTTTGCAGTCGAAACAAATCCTAAAATTTTTATGTTCAATTTGAATGACACGATGCGCTACTACCTATGTCTCGCCCCGACATGTATGCGCAAAGGAATTAACGGTCTGTGTGGTGTGGTCCATGAGCAGATGGGGTTAGACATCAAGAACGGCGATGTGTTTATCTTCATCAACAAAGAGCGCAAGCTGATGAAGCTGCTCCATGCCGAAGACGGCGGATTGGTGATGTACGTGAAGCGTTTGGAGGCAGGCCGTTTCCGTACGCCGGAG
>FLNX01002263.1_pt1 | contig 20306 bp, 17 predicted proteins | sample 1140341 | NCBI WGS metagenome assembly FLNX01 (sample SAMEA3878208, study PRJEB12797) | bioreactor metagenome | biome: Moose rumen | place: Sweden | collected 2011-10
CCGCCCTTTAGTTTTGTTTTCGCCGATAAAAAAAACTCCCTGCCGAAATTTTACGGCGGGGAGAAAATTTTTTATTTCAATCGAGTTCGTTGGCATCTTTGGGCGTGTGCGCCAAAACTTTTTTGCCGGAGAACATGCTGGAAACTTCGCTTTCGCCTTCCATAAATTCTGCGCGGACAACCATGTAAAAATGTCCGATGGCAAACAGAATTATGAACCAAGCAACGTAATGATGAATGTAATGCGACATCATTTCGGAGCCGACAAGCACATTAACCCAGCCGAAAAGCATTCCGAAGGTTGACGAAGGATTAGCCATGAGATACATTGCAAAGCCCGTGAAAATTTCAACGGCAAGCAAAACATAGAGCATTGCATAGGAGCCGCGAGCCAGAGGATTTCTCAAAAACGGCGCATGATGAGATTTCAACAGCATGTAATGGAGCGCAACTTCGACGGTCTCGGAATAAAAATGTCCTTCCCAAAAACGCGGAAAAAGCCTGTCGCCCTTGTTGATTATGAAACCGTAAACGCGCATTATCAAACCCGCGCAGAGGATAAACGCCGCCAAGAAATGGATGTCGCGAATTAAATCGACGGGAAACATTGTCATTGAAGGTTCAATGCCGCCGACGTTCATCGGCTTTGTGATAAGCAAGCCCGTTGCGAAAAGTACCAAAATCATGATAACCATAAGCCAGTGAAAAATCCGAAGGAACGGGCTGAACAAATAATATTCTTTGCGCTTGACGTCTTTGACAGATTTAATCGCCATTGCCGATCACCTCCCGTAAGGGTCGGTCGAAATGATATTAATTTTTTCACCCGCCGCGTTGTACATGTGAGTTGCGCAAGCCATACACGGGTCGAAGGAACGAATAACTTTTGCAATTTCGAGCGGCTTGTTGGGAATTGCAACGTGAGTTGTCATCATTGCCAATTCATACGCGCCGTGTCCGGCTTTGTCGTCACGCGGACAAGCATTCCAAGTTGTCGGGACAATGCATTGATAGTTATAAATTTTTCCGTCCTTAATGTGCACCCAGTGACTCAAGCCGCCGCGAGGAGCCTCGTAAAGTCCGACGCCCATACAATCGGTTGCCCAAGTTGAAGGATCCCATTTTTCATTGTTCATAACGGAAGTATCGCCCGTTTTGATATTGGCAATGAGTTTGTCGAAGAAAAATTTGTTAATCTCGCCGGCAAGTTGCGCGTCAAGGCAACGGCAAGCAGTTCTGCCGAGCATTGTCGGCAACCAAACATCTGCGGGAACGCCCAAAACCGTCGAGACAACTTCGATTTGCTTAAGCATCATAAGTTCAGCCCAAGACGGATTGGGGAGCAAACCTTTTGCGGCTTTTGTGTAGATAACAATGTAATGTGCCAAAGGACCGACTTCGCAGAGTTTTCCTTTCCATTTCGGAGTTTTGAGCCAAGAATATTTTCCCGCCTCGTTGAGAGTTTCCCACATTGTCGGAGTGCCCGTCTTCGGTCCGGTGTATTTATCTTTTGTAACGCCTTTCCAAGGATGCAAATCATCTCTTCCGACATTTTCGGGGTATTCGTACCAAGCATGTTGGACGCCTTCCGAAATGATGTCGGGAGCTTTCAAATCTTCCGCAGTTAAAGGCGTGAAAACAGCTTTATCAACACCCGCGCCGAAATTCTCAACAACGCCGTTTGAACGAACCAAAAGATTTTCAAAGTAACTGCCGCTCGAAGTGCCTTTGTAACCCGTCAAAGGATAATCGCCGAAGGCAATAACACGTTCACGCGCCAAGCCGCCGCCGTCGACGCGTCCCGCTTTGGCATAAATCACACCGATTGCAACGAGATCGGGCAGATAATAATTGTTGATGAGATCTCGCCCCATGTTAATTGCTCTGTCGACAATCGCGAGCCGCGCAGTATTAATCGGAGCGTTGCCGTCCGTCAGAGAAATTGAGCAAGGCATTCCGCCGACGACGTAATGGGGATGAGGATTTTTCCCGCCGAAAACAACGTGCGGCGTAATAATTTCGCGCTGTTTGTCGAGCATTTCAAGATAATGCGCAACCGCCATCAAATGAACTTCGGGCGGCAAAAGTTTATAATCGGGATGATCCCACCATTGCGCGGCAAAAATTCCCAACTGTCCGCTCTGAACAATCGCTTGAACTTTTGCTTTAATGCCCGCAAAGTATTGCGGCGTTGCGGCGGGAAAATCATGCGGATAAGCTTCCGTGTTGACTTCTTCGGGAACTTTCAAATCGACGCGATAAGCATTCAAAATCGCAACTTGAAGTTCCGCCGTTTTGACAGGATCGGCGGCGAGAGCCTCAACGGGACTAACCCAATCGAGCGCATGAAGATGATAAAAATGAATCAAATGATCTTGTTCAGTCAAAGTTGCCGCCATAATGTTGCGGATATAATTTGCGTTGAGCGGAATTGCGATACCGAGTGCGTCTTCAACTGCGCGGACGGAACAAAGCGCGTGAGCCGTCGTGCAGACGCCGCAAATTCTCTGAATATAAGCCCAAGCGTCGCGAGGATCGCGATCCTTCATGACGAGCTCCAAGCCGCGCCAAGCCGTGCCGCTGGAAATGGCGTCGGTTACTGTGCCGTTCGCCTCGTCAACCGTAACTTCAACGCGCAAGTGCCCTTCAATTCTGGTTATCGGGTCAACTACAACGTGTTGCATAAAAATTCCTCCTTAGGTTATAGCTTATAGCTTATAGGATTTTCCTATCAGCTATAACCTATCAGCTATCACCTATTCATGATGATCTTCGTCAATAAGATTTTCGCGAGTGTTGCGCTGAACGATACTTGCCACAGCATGACCCGCAACGCCCGCCGCCGTCAAAACTCCGAGTGCCGCGCCGATTTTGTCAATGTCGCCGAGCTTGCCGTATTGCGGAAGTCGATTTGTAAACGGATCTTCATCCCAGAAATTGGAATTCGAGCAACCGATACAAGGCGCGCCCGATTGAATCGGATAACTCATGCCCTGCCACCAACGCAAATTGCCGCAAGAATTGTAAGTTTCCGGTCCTCTGCAACCGAGTTTGTAAAGACACCAGCCCGCCTTCGCGCCCGCGTCATCAAAATTCTCCGCGAACATGCCCGCATCAAAAAACGGACGGCGATAACAAGTATCATGAATTCTGTTGCCGTAAAATTGTTTCGGACGCCCGTCGCTGTCGCAAGGCGGCAAACTTCCGAACAGCGCAACATGCATGACAACGCCCGTCATGACTTCGGGAATGGGCGGACAGCCGGGAACTTTGACGACAGGTTTTCCGCCGACAAAATGTTCAATGCCCGCCGAGCCCGTCGGATTCGGTTTCGCCGCTTGAATTCCGCCATAAGCCGCGCAACTTCCGTAAGCAATAATCGCCGCCGCGCCTGCCGCCGCTTTTTCCAACAAATGCGTAAAAGTATGTCCGCCCGACATGCAGTAAACTCCGCTGTCACGAGTGGCAACCGCGCCTTCAACCGCCAAAATATATTGTCCGTTGTATTTGGCAATCGTCTCGTCAAGATGCGCCTCAAACGGAGCTCCGCAAGCCGCGCTTAAAAGATGATCGTACTCCAACGCGATTGAAGACAAAACTACGTCCGACGCCAGCGGCGCGCCCGATCTGATAAAGGATTCGTCACAACCCGTGCATTCGTGCCCGTGAATCCAAATTACTACCGGCAACGGTTTATTTTCCGCCGCCTCCACGACTTTCGAGAACATATCCGTGCTGAAGCCCATCAGCGATGTCAACGCGACGCATCCCTTTAAAAAGCTCCGACGACTTAAGCCGCGTCTCAGATATGCTTCCCATAAACTCTCCCTTTTTTCCAATTTCCGCCCCTCCTTAATAGTGCTTAATGCGTAATGCGGAATGAATAATGCCTAAAAAAATTTTAACACAAAATGCGCAATATCAATGCGTTATCGGCAACAACTTTCGCCATATTTTTTATAAATCCTGCCAAAAGTCAATTAGGAATTAGGAGTTAGGAATTAGGAATGAAAAGCGTTCCTTCATTATTAATTCCTAATTACTCATTCCTAATTGAAAAAGCCCTTCGATAAATTTTACCGAAGAGCTTCAAAATTTCTTCCCGCGCAGATTATTGCTTGACGAATTTGGAACCGCTGATTTGATAAACGTCGTTGTTAATGTGAAAAGTCGTCGCGGTGAAGTTTCTAAGCTTAATGTAGCCGTCATCAAGGTTGAGTGTAACCAAATTATATTTCTTATTGTAGGAACCGGTAAATTCAAGCCCGTCAAGCGTAAGAGTATCTTCGTCACTGAAGCCGTAAATGACATCGTTGCCGTCGCCGAATGAATAAATAAATGTATCTGCGCCGGCATCGCCCCAAAGTGTATCGTTGCCTTTGCCACCCGTTAAAATATCATTGCCCGCGCCGCCATGAATTTTATCATTGTCTAAGCCGCCCGATAAAGTGTCAGCTCCGTCTCCGCCATTTAAACTGTCATTACCTGCGTCGCCGAAGAGTTTATCGTTATCTTCACCGCCGGAAAGTGTATCCTTACCGTCGCCGCCCATAAGCAGATCGTTGCCGTCTTGTCCGTAAAGTTTATCCTCACCTGTGCCGCCCGACAAAGTATCATCGCCTTCGCCGCCGTTTAAAGTATCATTATCCCACTCTCCGAAGAGTTCATCATTATTGTCGCCGCCGTAAAGTTTATCTTCGCCGAAGCCACCCCACAATATGTCTTTGCCATCGTTGCCGTAAAGTTTATCGTTATCCAAATCGCCGTGGAGTGTATCGTCGCCGTCTCCACCGACCAAAGAATCATTTCCTGCACCGCCATAGAGTATGTCATTGTTATTGCCGCCATCCAATGTATCTTTGCCTTCGCCGCCCCAAAGCTTATCATTTCCATTATCGCCGAAAAGTTTATCTGCGCCGTCCTCGCCGTAGAGTGAATCATCACCATTGCCGCCGTAAAGAATATCGTTGTTGTCGCCACCGAGAATGGAATCGTCATTTATGCCACCGATTAAACTGTCTTTGCCCGTGCCGCCCAACAAAGTATTTTTGCCCGTGCCGCCGATTAACGTATCATTTCCCGACCCGCCGTCGAGATAATCATCACCGTCACCGCCGTAAAGAATATCATTGCCGGAGCCGCCGTAGAGACTTGAATTTATATCGTTAGCGCGAATGGTATCCTTGCCGCCGTTGCCGTAAATGACATTTTTATTGACAGTGCCGATAATTTTATCTTTGGGAGTGGGGTCACCGGGCGCAACGATATAGGACTGTTTTTTAAAGCCGACATAATCCTTAAGTTCGTTATTCTTGCTTGAGCCGAAGATTGTACAGATAATCTCGCCGTTTGAATCTCTGTCATAAGCTCGTGTCGTCGTGTAACCGTCAGCCTCGCGCAGTTTAAATTTTTTACCGATGCCGTCAACAAGTCTCACAGAACCCTCGCCAACTTTTACTATCACGTCGTTCCCGTCGAGAGAAATTTCTTTAATAAGACCTTGTTTATCTTCGGCAAGACCTTTTTTAATGTGGAGCGTCGGCAAAAACAGCGATTGGGCATCCAGATTGAGATTAGCCTTGAGAGCTTTGTTTGTGTTGAAATAATAAATCGTATCGTCGCCGTCACCGTCGGAGTATTCAAAAATTCTGGGAGCCACGCCGTCATTGACAATAATATCGTTGCCTTTTCCGCCGATAACCGTAGTAGTGGCGGAAGTTTTTTTGTAATAGCCTTCGATAACGTTAAACCAGCCCGCATATTTTTGGATAGTGCCGGAAACTTTATTGACACTTTCAAGCAACGTGCCAAAACTCTCGTTGAGAAGATTTTTCTTGAGCCAATCCTTGCTTAAGCCGACAGCGGCATTTTCCACGTTCTCTTCAAGCAGAGATTTTGGAATTCCGGTCAAAGCGTCAACGAAACTGTTCAGAATATCTTTCCATTGAACACGCTGGAGCGCAATGTAATCGTTGCCTTCGCCCGCATTAACCGACGCGCCAATATCGTTGTAAACCAAAATTCTGTCGTCATTCTTGCCGCCATTGATTGTAACGTTCGTGGCGTCGGAATAAATGTAATTTTCGCTGTTTCGAGTGCCGTCGCCGCCGTTAATGCTTACCTTGCTCCCGAAATTTATAATCGTGTCGAAATCTTCGCCGCCGTCAATCGTCACCGAGTCGCCGTAATTTTTAATCAGGTCATTAAGCGCACTTGATAATCGCTTTGTTTGCACTGTTTACGACAATATCTTTCTCATCGCCGCCGTTAATCGTGACATAACTCCAGCCACTGCCGACACTTACCAAATTTCTGCCGTCGCCCGCGTCGATTGTAATTTTTGAGCCTTTTCCGACGGTGTATGCTTCCTGATTCAAATGAATATCTTCATCGAACGAGAGGGCAAAAATTGAATCGTTTCCTTCGCCGGAATTGACTGAAATAGTTTTTCCCGCGCCGATAAGACTGACTTTATCATCGCCCGCGCCCGCGTCTACCGTGACTTTCGAGCCTCCGACATTTTGAATCACGTCGTTATCCTCGTCCGCAGTTATCGTGACGTTTGAGCCGCCGAGAATCGATTCGTCAGCAACAAGAATATCTTTGTAAAGAGGAACGCCATGAACATATCCGCTGACAACTTGCTCTGTGTGTAATTCCAAAAATCCGTTGCTTAAAGTGTTGTTACCTGTTCCGCCAAGTATCGTGACTTTATCGCCACCGTTTGTAATGCTGTCGTTGTCCGCGCCGCCGTTGATTGAGACACTCGCGCCGTAATTTATGACAGTATCATTGCCCGTGCCCGCATCGATTGAAGTTTTATCGCCTTTTGTCTGGTAGTAGTCCGATTGTCCGTTCCAAATATAATCGTCATCTTCGCCGCCGAGTATCGAACATTTATCGCCGCTGTTTTCAATGCTGTCATTACCTTTACCGCCGTCGATTGTGACGTAAGAGTAGAAATTTTCTATGGAGTCGTTGCCGGCTTCCCCGTGAATAAACGTTTTGGCACCGTAGCCGCTGTAAATGTAATCGTCTTCATCAGTTCCGACGATATGGAGCTTGTACTTTATCTTTTTGCCTTTGGCGTCAACGAGATTAATATTGTCATCTTCTACACCTGCCAACGTGATTGTATCATTGCCGACAGCCACGCAAAAATCGTTACTATCCAAAAATTTCATAACGGAACTGACTTTGCCCGAGGCGATTTGGAGCCTACTCGTGTCGTTGAATCCGCTGATATAATCATTGCCGCCGCCTCGCTATACTTGAATAAAACATTAGAGCCGTTGTTGGAAATTTCGTCATCGCCCGCGCCACCGTCGATTGTTACCTTTGAGCCGCCGTTGGTGATTTTGTCCGCGCCGCCAAGTGCCAACAATTTTATTTTGTCAAGAGTATTTTCAGCTGTATCATCATTCTCGGTGAAACAAGGTTCTATATCTTCCCATTCGCAAATAAAAGGTTGACCTTTTGAAAAAGTGCCATCATTCCAAGTATAAGCGTGATTACGAGTAAGATTAGTACCACTCCAAAGTTGTGCATAATTTTCAACCGGACCACCCAAACCATTATTGGGTTCATTACAAGGATAACCTTTGTACCAATTTGTGTAAGTTAAAGGGTCGCCCGTAACCCATGTCCAATTTCCTTCGTGTCCTGCGTCAGTCAAACCAATAAAAGCTACACTATGTCCTAACTGTTTCATGTACTTGTACAGTTTAGTATTCTCAGCCGAATTGTTTATAACAGCCAAGTGCCCGCCGCGAGCCTCACAATAAGCCTCTGCCGCTTCCCAAGTTTTAGCAACATTTGAATAGATATAATACTTATGACCTTTGTAAGTAAGAGCATCATCTGGAATTAAATTGTTTACAATCTGACCGTTAATTTTGAGATAGCCCATAAAACCCCCTCCTTAACTAAAAATCAAGAAAAAAACTCTCTGACTACGTACAAACTAAATCTGGACGAATTTTATCAAGAATTTCACTGATTGTAAATTAAAAATTGCTTTGAAGACGAAAATTTTATCTGAACACGTGTTGAAGATAGTTTTTGAGATGTGAAACCGGTTTTGAGGCTTGAAAATCAAAAAATCCCGTCGCACGGACGAGAGTAAAAGCCGGTAATGATTCATTTCACAGGGACGCAATATTTGTTGTTGATGTCGGAGACCTTCTTAACGCTCCGACGACTTAAGCCGCGTCTTTTTATTTTTAGAAGTCGAAGTACTCTTTTCGGTAAACAGAAATCAACTCGCTGTCTTCCGAACGAAGTCCCGCCTCGCCGAAGGTGTAAATGTCGCCACGCTTTGAGAGAACGTTGTAGCTCGACACAACAGAAAATTTTTCGTCACAGATAAAAACTTTCGCATGAATATTTGATCGCTTGATTTTGAAATTCGGGCAACCGCGAAATTTTTTTCTGAGATAAGCGGCGGTTTTATTCGTCCAACGATTTTCCTCCGAATTTTCTTCGCCAATGCCGTAACAAATTTTTATCGTCACGCCCGCCTTAATCAAAGCCTCAAATTTCGGAACGTAACTTTCAATCACGTATCGATTTAATTTCATTGCCGTTACGTCCAACTCAATTTGTGCCGCCTCAATCGCTCGATTGAAAAGCTCGCGAATTTCTTCGTCTTTAAGGAAGTGCGCCTTTGAATTTTTTATTCGCTCTGCCGACTCCAAAGTCTGCGGGCTGATTTTTATGCGAAATTCAATGTAATGTTCTCGACATGTTTCAAAATTTTTCTTCGCCGCCGAAAATTCTTCATCCAATTTTTCGTTGAGCTTGTTTTCTTTGTCCAAAACCTTCAGCAAGCCGAAAGTTTTTACAACCTGCGCGGTGTCCTGCAAAATTTTTTTATAATCTTCGTTGCCGCCAAGTTCCGGAGAAATAATTGAAAGAGTCATCAAGCGTTGAAAAAAATCTGCGGAGGCACGAAATTCATAATTCATTTCCCGCAGGATCCGAACGCCTTTATCCAATTCTGCAAAATAAATTTTACTGTCCCGTTCAAGTTGTCGCGCCTTTACTTTTTGCGCCATTGCTTTTTTGTGCGCAGATTTTATTTTGTCGTGCGCGAGAAAACCTGCAACGGCTATCGCGGGCAAAAGAACTGCGCCGCCAAGAATCATCATGCCGCCCGCCATGCCGAGTCCGCCGCTTGCCAAAGTTCCGCCGCCGATTGCCGCCAACAAAGAACTGATATAAGCCGCGCCGTGCAAACTCGAAATTGCCGCGCCCGTGCCCGCCGTACCAAAAGCCGTCATCAGCCCGACCACACCGGCTCCGACTCCAAAACCTGCGCCCAAGCCGCCTATTGCCGGGTTACTGCCTTTAATCGTAACTCTTTCCAAGCCTGCGCCCTTAGGCAAATCAGAAAGTGTGCCGCCTTCAGAAAAATTTTCTTCCGAAGTCTCAACCTCAAAATAAATCATTTGCAGATTTTCAAACATTGCAAACTGTTCTTTGACGCGCTCGACAATTTTGGAATAATCTTCTTGAATCGTTTCAAATTCATGTTGATAAACTTTAACATTGCTTTCAAAATCTCTGGAAACTCTTTCGCAAAATTCGTTACTCGCTTCAATTTCCTCTTTGGGTCTGCCCAATTTAAAAATTTCTCCGATCATATTTATCAACCTCCTCCGAAAAATTAATCGGAAAAAATTTTTTCGGCTTAAAAAGTTTCAATCAAAATGTAAAAAGCCCTCCGACAACCGAAGGGCTTAACATTTTTTCATTGCTTCCGCCGAATCAAGAGCCTGTCGTACATTCTTTTTCCGTTGACATAAAATCTGCCGGGATTTTTCTTCAACTTGCCGTCAACCACAACGGGCTCCGCAAACATCTCGCTGTTGCCTAAAATGTCAAATTGTCTCGGATCGTATTTATCCAAAAAAGTTATCGGCACGCCCATCACGCCGAAATAGTCAACGGGAATTTCTGCCGTCTTGGAAACTTCGATAGCGTCGTAATTGTCATAGCGCGGATTTTTTTCCGGAGAATATTTTTCCCACAAAGGAATTTCTTCGCGGAATTTTGCAACCTCAATGTTGGTAAACCAATGAACGCCCGAATTTCTAATCATGCCGTCTTTATGTTCGGACGCGCTCGCAAAATCTTCGTAAGGACTCTTAAAAAAGCCGACCATTCCCCGAAAACCGAAGCCCAACCAAATTTTATTCTGCATTATCAGCGGGAAAATTTCTTTGTAAGTCAAAGCGTTCTTGTTCCCGATTATCAGAAATTTTTTGTCGTATTCAATAAGAGTGGCGACAAATTCTCTGAACACACTGAAAGGCGGATTCGTTACCACAACATCCGCTCCCTTCAAAAGTTCAAGGCATTCTTTGGAACGAAAATCTCCCGCGCAATATTTTTCGTCGCCTTCGAGCGGCACGGGCTTATAAATTCCGTGCTCCAATGCAAACTCGACGTCCGCCCAACTTTCCGCTTGATCTCCGTTCCAATCTTTGAACTCGCTGACTTCCAATTTATAAGCGGTTTTTCCGTCGGGGAAAAGATTTATTTCTTTGCCGGCAATCGGAGAGTCCGCGTAGCTCGTGATGATTAATTTTTTTCAGCTCGTAATGATTGAACAGGCACATGAAGTGCACAAAAAATTGACTTTCAATCGGATCGTCGCAGTTGCACAGCACAACTTTTCCTTTGAAAAAATCTTTGTAGTGATGAACTTCGTTTTCGACATCCTCAAGTTGCGTGTAAAATTTATCCTTTTTGGCTCGCGCCGCCGAATTCAGATTTTTATTCTTCGCCATAAATTCACCGCCTTAAAAACTGCCGCCGCCTCCGCCGTGTCCTCCGCCGCCGTGTCCGCCGCTACCGCGACTTCGTCCGCCGCCGCCTTTCGGACGCCGTTGAACATTCATAAATAAAAATGTGTCGCGGTTTTCGGTAAGCTTGACGGTATTTTTTTTGAGATAATCAATCGCTTCCATTGCGTGATGAATATTACTCATTTTGCCGATAAGCGAAGAACGAATCATAATGCCGAGAAAAATCGAAATTACAACCGAAAACGCCGCCGCCATAGGATCAAATTCGCCGGGAGCTCTTTGTCCGTAAGCAATTCCGTTCGTCTCGTAATAAGTCAAAAGTTCGTCAACGCCTTCAATAAAATTATTTGCCGCGCCGTAATAATTGCCCGCACTCAATTCCGGTTGAAATTTTTCTTTCAAAAAAGGAATGCCGTCAAAATCCGTGATTATGTTGATCATGCGGCGGTCTGTGGACATTTCATATTTGCGCTTGTCCATTGCAACCAAAAGAACAATGCCGCCGTTCAAGCCGTTGTTGAAAGCTTGGTCGAGCAAATTATTCGACGCCGTAACCATGTCGCTGCTTCCGATTGATTTTACAAAAACGATTCCGATTTTAATTTTGTGCGCCTGTTCAATGCGGCGGATTCTTTGATTGAGCAATTCGACTTCCATAGGTTTTAAAAGCCCCGCTTGATCCGTGACGGGCTCAATCTGCGCGGCACTTGCCGAAGAAAAATTCAGCACAAAAATTATCGCGAGGAGCCCGAAAAATTTTTTAATCATGACGCCGCCTCCTCAATAGAGCAATGAACTGATTAGGAAATAAATAATCGGCATAAGGACAAGCGAACACAGCGCGGGATAAAGGAATGCCTTCGTTGTGTCGTAAGGGAGCGAGCCGACAACTTTTCCCGTTTGCCCGTTCATCATGAAAGTATAGGGCTTGTCGTTGTAGCGCGTCGTCAAAATCCACACGGGCACCATTGCATAGGAAACTTTTCCGACATCTTTAATCACGGCGGCATTTTCGACTTGTACGGCGTCGAAATTTTTGACTGAACTTTTCAAAACGTCAATCGCGCTTGTCTCAACTCTTTTATCTGCGCGGGGCGCGGAAGCTTCGGCAGTCACGTCGTATTTGTCGGCAAGATAGCCCGTGAAATAAGCCGCGCTGAACGGCACAAGTTCCGAGTAATTGAACGGCTCGATACTCTCCATGTAAGCGTCATCCATTTTTTTTGAGCCGTCAACGGGAATTTTTTCAAAACTCATTGTGCCTTTGCGGCGGCAGTTATAAATGCTCGTCTGCGTGACAATTTCTTTCGGCGTGTTGAGGACGGCAACTTTTTCTGCGCGAAACTCAACCTGTGCGGTGATTTTTGAATCGAAAAGCCAAAAAGGAACATACATCGGCTGAATTGCCTCGACGCGATTATTCGCCGTGAAATTGCTCGGCAAAAGCGAATGTCCCTTGTAAAATTCTTTCAGCGCGGCGACGGCGTCGGCTTTGGTTTTTTTGAAGGGAATAACAAAATCCGGTTTCAACATGCCGTCAAAACGTTTCGGGATCATTGTCGGGTTTCCGCAATAAACACACTCGGTCGCCATAGTGTTTTCGTCACAAACAAGCTCCGCGCCGCAACTTGAACATGTAAAAGCATGAAGAGCCGCCGCCTCGTCATGACTCCATTCAGAGCCCGCGTCTTCGGTTGCCCATCTTGCTTCTTGCGCCTCCGCCGCCCGAACTGCCATTTCCTGTTTGCCGCGAAAAAGTTCCTCAATCGCCGCGACTTCAAACTCCGTCCCGCAATATTCGCAGGTAACAGTTTTTTTGCCGGGTAAAAAACTGAGCGGCGCACCGCAATTCGGACATTTATAACTAACCGATGAATCAGCCATTTCAAAGCCTCCTTAAAAATTTTTTCGATTGTAACAAAAGATTTTTCCCCGCGCAATAAAAAAACGGAGCCCGAAGACTCCGCTTGAGTTTTAATTTTTTTGCCGAAAAAAACTCGGCGCACCGCAATTCGGACATTTATAACTAACCGATGAATCAGCCGGTTCAAAGCCTCCTTAAAAATTTTTTCGATTGTAACAAAAGATTTTTCCCTGCGCAATAAAAAAACGGAGCCCGAAGACTCCGCTTAAGTTTCAATTTCTTTTGCCGAAAAAAACTGAGCGGCGCACCGCAATTTCGGCAGGAAAAATTTTTCATTACGCATTACGCATTGCCTTTATGCGGAAGCCATTCCGCGCAGATTTTTATTTCTTCGCCCGCTTTGACGTCCATTTTGTAGGAATAAGGTTCTTGGAGCCAAACGGGAACAATTTTATCAAAAATAATTTCTCCGTTGATAATCAGCTTGGTATAGTCAATCCAAAAAGGAATTCGCTTTGACGGATCGTTTGAAGGGGCAACGGAAACTCCTCTCAGCCACAAATTTATTTTTCCGTCCGCTTCGGCTTTGGCTATGAATTCCAGCTTTCCGACATAGGATTGAATCTGATAGCCGATGCCGCCTTTCTGAAACCAGTTGGGCTTTTCAACTTTAGCTCCGTCATCGGACACGGAAACGATTTGAAAATCTCCCGCTTTCTCCGATTCAAATTTAATGTCTATTCTGGCGGTAAAATGGCGGAGAAAAAAATTCGGCTTCAGAGCGCACAAATAATTCAACGTCGATTCGGGGACGAGTTTTTTTATTTTATCGAAGTCGCCGCGCAGGAGAGCCTCGCGGACGGAACTCGCGCTGATAAATTCTCCGTCAAAAGTTTTGCGCGGAATTTCTTGAAACTCGACGCCGTAACGCGGCAAAACTCTTTTCATTGTCTCGTTGTATTGGCGCGTGACATTATCTTTCGGCTCTTCGCCTGCAAATCGAATTGTTATCCCCAATGTCGGCGCAATTTCTTTCCCGAAAATTTCAACGTCTTCGCTCGAATCAACCTGCACATCTTGGAGAGAAGCTTTGTTGAAATAGCCGCTGAAAGTTTGTTGGGAAATGATAAATTTTCCGCTCGGAAGAACTTCGACGTTCGGAAAATTTTTCACGCCCTGCTTGACGAGTTCAATCCTGTCTGCAAAAGGAAATTCGCTCCTGTCTTCCTCAACAACGAAAACATAAAGCCGCGCAACTTTCGCCGCCGCGTATTCGACAAGATATTGATGACCGAGAGTGAACGGGTTGCAATTCATGACGATAGCTCCGACGGGAATTTTTTTCGCCCGCAATTTTTCTTTGTAAGCGTCAAGTTCGGGGACGGAAAAATTTTTTACGCCGCCCGATTCAAATTGCGGTGGGATACCGTAACGGTGATGATATTGGGGGGGGGTAATGGATAATTAAAATTTTTTTCTCGGAAGAAATTGTTCTCCGTCAAGAACTTGAAATATTTTTCTGCCACGAGTTTATAGCCGAGCTCGTTGACGTGCGCGACTGTGCAAAAAATTTCTCGATAATCTTGCGGCGGGTCAAAGACATCACTTATATCGCAAAACGGAATGACTTCGTTGTTTGAATGCATGTTTATGAAACAAAAAAAGATAATATCTCCGGGCTTGAAATCCAAAGCATGGAGATTGTAAAACATGTCTTGAAACCGAGCAGTGAAAGCTTGCCCTTCATTTTCGACGCGATAGGGCAAATTATTTTCGTTCAACATTTTTTGGAGATAACTTTCAATCGTCCTGTCGAAGGGAGCATTTCTGCCGAAATGATAACACGGTCCGAAGAAATAAATTTTGTTCAAAAATTTTTCGGGCTGATAAGCGGTTTCGCGCTTGCCGTTGCTGATTCGTTTCAAAGGATGATTATCGGCGACCAACGCGGTGGAGCCGTCAAGTCTTTTGTTCACTTTGTCTATCCGAAGGAGTTCAAAGACTTCTTCATTTGTGTAGCCCAATTTATCAAACAGGTTTGGTATATGCTCGCCTTTGTTATTGGCAAGAGCCCTTTGCAATTCCTCTGCCGGCGGAAGTTGTTTCCCAAATTCTTCGCCGCCTTCATAGCGTTTGACATCAGCCGGAAAATTGGTAAGAAAAAATTTTACCTCCGGAAAGCGTTGAAGAAAATTCAAAATGGGAATGTCTATATAAGTTCGCTGAACAAAAAATTTTTCCAATTCATAGAAAGAAATTATCTTGGCGGCTTTCAGTTCATATTTTTTCGGCGTGAGAAAAATGATTGCATCGTAGCGGTTAATCTGTTCTTGCGAAATGTGTTTAACCGAAATATTAGAGCCAAGTACCCAGTGGTTGAGCGACAATTTAACGGTTTCTGTATCATCATCAATGAAACAAAATTTTTCCAATAACCTTCCGTCATAACGAAACTGAGCACAAACCTCGCGCAGGAACAACTTAAATTTTTTCTCCAAAACGAAGAGCGGCTTTTTTATTCCGTTGTCAACGCAATATTGCGGAAGTGTGTAGCCGCCCGTGAAACAATAGCGCAGTTTGATAAAAATTTCTTCTCCCATAAATTTATCCTCCTTTTGAATCGATTGTAGCAAAATTTTTAATGTGATACAATGCGCGACATGGAAAAGAAATTAAAAATTTTAACTTACGGCTGCCAAATGAACGTCGCAGACTCGGAGCGCATGGCGGGGCTCCTAAAAAAAATCGGATACACTTTGACGGACGACGCTGAAGACGCCGATTTAATTTTAATCAACACGTGTTGCGTGCGGGCAACGGCAGAGGATAAAGTTATCGGGCAAATCGGCAGGTTCAAAACTCTCAAACAAAAAAAACCGTCGCTGATTTTGGGCGTGGCGGGTTGCATGGCGCAAAAGGAAGGAGAAAATTTGATTAAACGTGCGCCGCATATCGATTTTGTTTTGGGAACGGGACAAAGTTCCGAAGTCGCCCGCGTCGTCGAGAGTTTGGAACGGGAGCGAAAACATTTTATCGACACTTCAAATGTCAGCGGAGAAATTCCGAGCGAAGTTTTTCCTCTGCGCGGCGGAAAAGTTTCGACTTTCATTCCGATAATGTATGGTTGTAACAATTTTTGCACGTATTGCATTGTCCCTTACGTCAGAGGACGCGAGCGAAGTCGCCCGCCCGAAGAAATTTTTTCCGAAGTCAAACAAGCCGTCGCCGAAGGTTTTAAGGAAATTACTTTGCTTGGACAAAATGTGAATTCTTATTCGGGCGGCATGAGTTTTGCGGAACTTTTAAAAGCTGTCGACAAAATCGCGGGCGTTGAGCGATTGAGATTTATGACGAGTCACCCGAAAGATTTATCGGACGAATTGATTGCGGCGATAGCGGGCGGGAAAAATATTTGCGAACATATTCATCTGCCCGTTCAATACGGCTCCGACAAAATTTTAAAGCGCATGAACAGAGTTTATACCGTCGAAAAATATTTGCGGCTCGTCGAAAAAATTCGTGCTGCCATTCCCGACGTCAGCTTGACGACAGATTTAATTGTCGGTTTTCCCGGCGAGACGGAAGAAGATTTTAAAGAGACATTGGATTTTTTGCGCGAAGTGAAATTTGACGCGGCATTTACTTTCATTTATTCAAAACGGAGCGGGACGCCCGCCGCGACTTTTGAAAATCAAATCGATGACGCGACAAAGCATCGCCGCCTTGAGGAATTGATGAGTGTTCAAAACGAAATAAGTCTTGAAAAAAATCTCGCGCTGAAAGATTCCGTCGTTGAAGTTTTGGTTGAAGGCGCAAGCAAGACCGACGAAAAAATTTTCACGGGACGAACGCGCTCCAATAAACTCATTCTTTTTGAACACGGCAAAGAAAACGCAGGCGAGCTCGTCAACGTAAAAATTTCTCAAGCGCAAACGTGGTTGCTGAAAGGCAAGGCAATATGACGTTGGAAAAATTTTTCTCCCGACTTCGGTCGGGATTTTTTTGTTAAAAAATTTTTTTCATGGAACAAACGCGCTCCAATAAACTCATTCTTTTTGAACACGGCAACGAACAGGCGGGCGAGCTCGTCAACATAAAAATTTCTCAAGCGCAAACGTGGTTGCTGAAAGGCAAGGCAATATGACGTTGGAAAAAATTTTTCTCCCGACTTCGGTTGGGATTTTTTTGTGCAGAAAAAATTTTCTCAAATTCTTGACAATTTCGGAGTGGGGAGGTGCATTTATAATGGTGAAAAATTTTTTCTGATTTGAAGGAGAGGATTTTCATGGCTGTGAAAAGCAATTACGATGACGGCAAAGTCGTCAAGGGCACTGCCAAAGCTGACACAATCGAAAATTCCGGCAACTCGGTTACAATCAGCGTGGGCGCAGGCAACGATTACATTGAAAATTACGAATCCAACGTTTTGATTAGTTACAGCGGCGGCAACGATTTTATCGAAGGCTTTATGGATAATTCAACGCTTAAAATTGCGTCGGGAACAATGAATTCCGTTATCACAACAAACGGTTCAGAATTATTCTTGACGGTCGGAAAAAACGTCGTCACGTTGACAGGCAAGGCGGGATTTGATAAAGTCAATATCGTCAATTCCAAAGGTAAAGCCGTTAAGTTCAGTATTAAGCCCGATTTCAAATTCACAAAGGGTAAAGATTCTGTTACAAACTATCTCAGCAACATTACTCTTAGCGCGCTCGCCAGCAATGACCCCATCGAAAATTACGGCGACAATGTGACAATCAACGCAGGCGCAGGTAATGATTCGATTTACAACAGCTGGGGCGACAGCGTTTCCATCGCGGGCGGAGCAGGTAACGACAAAATCAGCTTGGATAATAGCGACGCGGTGACAATCAACGGCGGCAAGGGTAATGACAGTCTCTGGGGCAGTTATGGCGACGAAACATTTATTTACGCTTCGGGCGACGGCAAGGACGTTATCTTCGGTTTCGACGAGGACGATCTGTTACAAATCACGGGCACTTTCTCGACGTCCCTAAACAAAGCCAAGACCGAAATTTATTTCAAAGTTGGTTCAACCGCCAAAGCAATTACTTTGAAAGATTTTTCCGCAACAACTTTCAATGTCAACGGCGACTCCTACGAAGTCAGCGGAACAAAACTCGTCAAGAAATAAAATTAGGTGTTAGGTTTTAGGAGGTTTTCATTCCTCATTCCTAATTCCTCATTCCTAATTAAAAAAATCCCGTCGAAGAAACTCGGCAGGATTTTTTTCGGCAAATAAGGTTACTCCTTTATAGGACGTTGCATAATGGCTTGAAATTTTGAAAAATTTTTCTCAAAGTTATTGCCTGCGAAAAATGATTATGCTATATTAAATGCAGGTTATTGACATGTTGAGGATTTTTTATTTGTCAAAGCCAATCAGACAGGTGGCAGAGGAATATGGAAGTAATCTTGTCGGAGTGTTTAGGATTTTGCTACGGCGTCAAGCGGGCGATAAGAATTGCCGAAGAGCACGCGGATGGGAAAAGTTGTACATTGGGACCTATAATCCATAATCCGCAAATGGTTGAACGGCTGAAGTCGAGGGGGGTCGGCACAGTCGAAGATTTAACGGCTATGGAGGAGGGTACGATAATAATTCGCTCACACGGCGTGGGACCGCAGATTTACGAAAAGGCAAAGGCAAAGGGATTAAATTTGGTCGACGCAACTTGTCCGCATGTAAAAAAAGCGCAACTTTCAGCGAAGGAATTGGCGAAGGACGGACGGCAAGTCGTCATAATCGGCGAAAAAAATCATCCCGAAGTAAAAAGCATTTTCGAGTGGTCGGGCAATCGGGCAACTATTTTGGAGACGGAAGAGGACGCAAAAAATTTTCCGCCCTGTCCAAAACTCGGAATAGTTTCTCAAACAACCGTGAGCGGCGAGAATTTTGTTAAGATGGTTTCGCTCCTTCTTGACAAATCAAAAGACATAAGAATTCTGAGAACAATCTGCACGGCAACGGATCAAATACAAAAAGCGGCACTGGAGCTCGCGAGTAAAGTTGATGTCATGTTGGTCATCGGAGGACGCAACAGCGCAAATACTACGCGGCTCGCTCAACTTTGCGAAAAAAAATGCAGAACTTATCACATAGAAACAGCTCAGGAACTTTCTCCTGTTTGGTTAAAAAATTCCAATAAAGTTGGTATTACAGCCGGAGCCTCAACGCCGGACTGGATTATTGGGGAGGTTTTTAAACAGTGTCAGAGGATTTAAGGAACATGGAAGACATGGGGGCTCTTCTCGAAGAGTCGGGCAGCATTCAAAACATTCGTGAACATGAAATTGTTGAAGGTACAGTCGTTCAAGTCAAACGCGAAGAAGCTTATGTCGACATAGGCTACAAACAGGAAATTGCCATTCCGAAAAAGGAACTTGCCGTTCCCGAACCCGATTCGGCAGAAGATGTCGTCAAAGTGGGCGACAAAATTAAAGTGTACATTCAATCGCTCGGCGGCGAAAACGGCGGCGTGCTTTCCAAAATCAAAGCCGATGCCGAAGTTGTCTGGGACGAATTGCGTGCCGTAAAAAATCACAACGAAGATCCCGAAACCGAAGATATTGAAACTGTCGACGCGAAAATTACAAATGTTGTTCGCGGCGGCTTGACTGCAACCGTCAACGGACTGCGCGGCTTTATTCCCGCCTCGCAAGTGGATCTTCATTTCGTAAAAGATTTGACGCCTTACGTCGGACAGACGGTTAAAGCGTTGCCGATTGAAATTGAATCGCATAAACGTCGCTTGGTTTTGAGTCGCCGTCAATTTCTTGAACATGAGCGCGAGATCAAACAGCAGGAAGTTTTCAGCACCTTGCACGAAGGAGAAATTCTTGACGGAGTAGTAAAGCGTCTTGTCGATTACGGCGCGTTCATTGACATCGGCGGCGTCGACGGGCTTGCGCATATTTCGGATCTTTCTTGGGAACGCATTTCGCAACCTTCCGACGTTCTCAAAGTCGGGCAGGAAGTTAAGGTTTATGTTAAAAATGTTGATCCCGAAGCGCACAGAATTTCTCTTTCGATTAAACAAACTCAGCGTGATCCTTGGCTCGATAAAGCGGAGCAATTCAAGGAGGGTGAACTTATCGAAGGCAAAATTGTTAAGCTTGCGAAATTCGGCGCGTTCATGGAAATTGAGCCCGGCTTTGACGGTTTGATCCCGATGGGCGAACTCAGCGATCGTCGTATTGAAAATGCTGAAGAAGCTGTCCAAGTCGGCGACATTGTCAAGGTTAAAATTTTGCGCATTGACCAGAAGCGCAAACGTATTTCGTTGTCGATTAATCGTGCTCGTCGTGACAACAATACGAATTACAGACGCTATCAGCCCAAAGTTGAAGTTGCGCCTGCCGAAGCTGAAGCGGCTCCCGAAGCCGAAGCAACTTCGGAAGCAGAAAAAGCTACTGAAGAATAATTAACTAATCAGACTCCCGCAAATTTAAAAAGAGCGGCTTGGAGAAATCCGAGCCGCTCTTGTGATTTTATTTTGTCCCCTTTTTTCTAAAGTGGACACGCAAAACCATCTCGGCTACTCGCCAACTTTCAATTTCAATTTTAACTTTGTAAATTGAACAAACTTTTCTTTTGCTCGCCCAAAA
>FLNX01002765.1_pt1 | contig 20274 bp, 18 predicted proteins | sample 1140341 | NCBI WGS metagenome assembly FLNX01 (sample SAMEA3878208, study PRJEB12797) | bioreactor metagenome | biome: Moose rumen | place: Sweden | collected 2011-10
CCGGAATGACACAAACCAAGCGCGAGTGGCTGGAAGAGGTGGCAAGCGGCTCGATGAAGTATCACAAGATAGAGAAACGCGATGTCGTTGTGACCTCAAACAGCGACGGTTCAGCCAGCGTTTCATTTACTTCGGTCATCACCGCTACCATCTGGGGCAGCTATGGCACATGGACGCTTAGCGGCACCATGAGACTGGTGAAGCGTAGCGGTCGTTGGATAAGAGTAGAATAAAAAACGGGAAAACAATGAGAAAGCTATTACTATCCCTCATGGTCATGATGACAATGCTGACCGTTCAGGCTAACGACAAGTCATATACCTATCTGACCTTTGAGACAACTGACGGAGCAAAAGCATCCATAGAAATGACATCAGCTAAACTGACATTTAGCAGTACGACATTGATGATTGGCACGGAGTCATTCCCGATCTCAAATCTGAAAAAGATATATTTCTCGGCCTCTGACGAATCCAGTTATACGGGTATTGAGCCTGTCAAAACTACAGCACTCGATGGGGCGGTTGCTATCTACGACCTCCAAGGTCATCAGGTTACAAAAGGGCAGATAAAACGTGGTATCTATATCGTAAAGGCGAAGGATAGGACCTACAAGATGGTATTCAGATAGGAATCTAAGTCACTTTCTGCAAAATGTGAAACTATAGAGGCAATTCGTGTAACGACGGATTGCCTTTTTCGTCGTACCTTTGCAGCAGAAAACTTAAAAAGTAACGGATATGGAATACGTAACATTGAATAACGGAGTGAAGATGCCGATGATTGGATTCGGCGTATGGCAAGACCGTCGGGCAGGTCATCCTTCGCTGGCACTTGCAGCGCGGCGTGGTGGTCATCCCAAAGACCGTCCACAAGGAGCGCATGCTGGAGAACATCAGCGTCTTTGATTTCGCGTTGACTGACGAGGAAATAACCAGCATCTCAGCCCTCGACCTCGGGCATAGCGCTGCCTACGACGATCAGGACCCGGAGAATACCCGCTGGATAGGAACAACTAAAATTCACGAATAAGCTATGAGAAAGTTTTTGTTAGGATTATTAACAATTATGAGTGTTGCAGTTATGGCACAGAAGAATCAGACGTATCTGACGTTGAATAATGGCGTACAGATGCCACAATTCGGACTCGGAGTGTATAGCATTCCCGACGGTGACGAGACCTACAATTCTGTAATGACCGCCTTGAAGTGCGGCTACCGCCACATTGACACGGCACACGCCTATCGCAATGAGCGCAGCGTGGGACGCGCCGTAAAGGACAGCGGCATTGACCGTTCTGAGATTTGGATTACGAGCAAGCTCTGGCCTAATGAGCATGGTGAAGGCAAGACACTGAAGGCCATCGACCGCTGGCACATGCAGATGGGCTTCTCGGTCATTCCCGGTGCTTCGAATCCAGACTATATCCACGAGAACATCGAGACCTTCGACTTCGCCCTTTCCAATCACGAGATGGAGCGTATGCACCAGCTGAACAAGGAGAAGCGTTACTTCAATATGTCGTATGAAGATCAGGTGAAATGGTTTTCGCAGTTCAATCCAAGGGACTAATAAATTAAGACGACAAAATACATTTGTATCCTTAATAAAAGTACAGGCGAATCCGTAATTTGGGCATAACCAGATTGCGGATTCCTTTTTATTTTTACCATGTTGTACTTGCCGGACAATACAGTAGTTTTTTGCAAGCAAAGCGACCATAGGCCAAGTGCGGATAATATTCTTACACGCTGTTTTTCTGCTGTTTTGTCCTTACTATTCCATGCTTTTTTACATCAAATAAAGCGGTTTTCTACCGGCTTCAGCGAACCTTTTTTCCCAGTTCGCGCATGAATTGTGTATTGTTTTCCCGAGATTGATATAACTTTTTCCCGAGATTTAAGTTACTTTTTCCCGAGATTCTCACCTACAATCTCGGGAAAAACACATAAGAATCTCGGGAAAAATTAATAACAATCTCGGGAAAACTTATAACAATCTATCGGCAAACATGATAAAAAAGCGCGCCGAAGACCAAGGATAACGCCACACAAGATGGTTGGATTTGCCTTGTTTTTTAACTCAACTTTCTTAACATAAAGCAAAATTTACTCAGCAAGACTTCAGCTGTTTTTCTTTTTGAATGAAAGCAGATTTTGTCAAGACAAAGGCGTCACTTCGCCTAAAATTGTTAAAAATCAAACACCTTCTGCAAGAAAAACTTGCAAAACAAACGTAAAGTCAGGAGAATTTATTATTTTTGTGAGCAAAATTTGCGGAACGTGTTTAAGCGACATCAATGGAATCAGTGTTTAGAGACAAAAAGGGATATTCCATGATTGGCTATACGCAGATGGACTTGGGTATTGCGAAGTATCACTTTGAGATAGGTGCCGGGACGGATACCTTTGATTGGGTATGAATAACAGACAAATAACCTACAATACAATTCATATATGATAGACCAAATTATTGATTACAACAAGACTTTCGTGGCAGAGAAGGGCTACGAGAAATATATCACCGATAAGTACCCGGACAAGAAGCTGGCTGTATTGTCGTGTATGGACACCCGGCTGACCGAACTTCTCCCTGCTGCACTCGGACTGAAGAATGGCGATGCCAAGATTATTAAGAATGCAGGAGGACTGGTTATCTCCGCTTTCGACTCAGCCATGCGCAGCCTCATAGTTGCTATCTATGAGTTAGGTGTAGAGGAAATCATGGTGGTAGCGCACTCGCATTGCGGAGCCTGCCACATGAGTTTCGAACATTTCCATCATGAAATGATAGCCCGTGGCGTGAAAGACGAAACACTCGACACGATTCAAAAGTGCGGCATCGACCTGCACCATTGGCTGGAAGGCTTTAAGGACACGACGTCTTCAGTAAAGAATACCGTCGAAACCATCAAAAGCCATCCGCTTGTTCCAAAGGACATCGTTGTTCGTGGCTTTATCATTGATTCGGAAACTGGAGAGTTAGAAGAAGTTCGATGATATGATCATGCAAGGGTGTTGTGATATTTGCATTATCAGAGAATAACACACTAAACATCTGCTTACCTTCGTTATTTAAATAAACAGACATTATGGAAGAAACTTACGAATGCAATCTGATTAACACGAGGCGTGACGGAAGGCACGTGAAGGACTTTGCCGGAAAGTATCATGTGCATGTTCTTGTGCGACAGGGACGGATGACTTTCTCTGATGGCAAGAATTCATTTACGTCACGGCAAGGCGACCTCGTCATCTGGCAGATGTCGAACACGATTCAGCGCATAAAGTGCTCGGATGATTTCGAGGCGGATGTGCTTCTGTTGTCAGGAAAGTTCCTCCAGCAGTATAACCCTGAGATGGTATGGGCATCGAAGGGCTTTGTGTTCATCCGCATCAACCCGTCGTTTCATCTTGACGAAGAGGCTCTCCGGCTGATGGACGATGACTTTGCGCTGTTCCGCAATCGGCTGTCGATGCCGGAGTCTGTTTTCAAATGCGAGGTGTTGGGCCGTGTGATGCAGATATTCATCTACGACTTGTGGACGGTGTTCCAGCAAGGACTGTCGCAGATGGACACCTCGGATTACAGTTCTATGCTTCGTTCGAACTGGTGTCGCTACTTAATGACACTTCGAAGACACTCACCGAGGTATCAGACTTGATGCACTTCGAAAACATGTCGCACTTCTCGCGCTACGTGAAGAAAATACTGGGAAAGTCGCCGTCAGAGTATAGACAGAAATAGCACTCGGCACCAAACTGACAGTTTGCCGTAAGCAAAGTGGTAGTTTGATGCCGGGTAAGTGGTAGTTTGGTGCCGGGAAACTCTTTGTGTGACTAATACTGTCGTAAGGCGGCAAGCAGTTCGTTGTTCTCACTCTTGGTGCCTATGGTGATGCGGAGACAGTTATTGCATAATTGGATGCGTGTGCGGTTACGGACTATGATGCCCCTATTCACCAAGTAGTCGTATATGGCCTGTGCGTCGGTCATGCGAGCCAGGAAGAAGTTGGCATCAGTCGGATAAATCTCTTCGCAGATGGGCAGATCCCTGAAGGCAGCTATCAGCCGGATGCGCTCCCCAAGCAGCAGCTTTATCCATTTATCGACCTCGAAGGGGTCCTTGAGTGCCTCCAAGGCCTGACGCTGGGTGAGCAGATTGACGTTGTAAGGATACTTTACCTTGTTATATATAGCAATGATGTCGGGCGAGGCAAAGGCCATTCCCAAGCGGATGGCAGCCAGTCCCCAAGCCTTGCTGAAGGTGTTGAGCACAATGAGGTTGCCGTACTTAGCCAACTCGCTACGGAACGACTTTTGAGCCGAGAAGTCGCCATAGGCCTCATCGATGATGACGATGCCCTGAAAGCCTTTAACCACTTTCTCTATCTCCTCGGGGTTAAGGGCATTACCCGTAGGGTTGTTAGGTGAGCAAATCCAAATGATTTTCGTCTTCTCGTCGGCAGCTGCCAGCAGACGGTCGGCGCGGAGCTGATAATGCTCGTCGAGCAGCACGGGCCGATACTCCACGTTATTGATGTCGGCACAAACGCGATACATGCCATAGGTGGGCTCTATGGCTACCACGTTGTCAACGCCGGGCTCGCAGAAGATGCGGTAGGGCAGGTCGATGGCCTCGTCGCTCCCGTTGCCTAAGAAAATCATTTCTGCCGGTATGCCTTTCAGCTTGGCTATCTGGGCCTTGAGTTCGCGCTGAAGCGGGTCAGGATATCGGTTGTAGGGGCTGTTATACGGATTCTCGTTGGCATCGAGGAAGACGTGTGCCTCCTTGCCTGAATACTCATCGCGGGCGGAACTGTAGGGAGCGAGGCGCCAGATGTTGGGTCTTACGAGTTGCTCTAATGGTTTCATTTTTTATCTATTTCTTTGATTCTTACGGTCATCGCATTCTTGTGGGCATCGAGCTGCTCGGCTTCGGCCATCAGTTCTACGGCATGCCCTATGTGCCGGATGCCTTCGTCCGTCAGATGCTGGAAGGTTATCTTACGGCAGTAACTGTCCAAATTGACGCCATTATAGGCTGTAGCGTAGCCATGAGTGGGCAGGGTGTGATTAGTACCGCTGGCGTAGTCGCCCGCACTTTCGCAGGCATATCGGCCCAGGAAGACGCTTCCGGCGTTGACCACGCTGTCGGCCAGCTGTTCGTAGTGTTCAACCTGCAGGATAAGGTGCTCGGGGGCGTAAAGGTTAGAGAGCTGCATGGCTTCGTCTAAGGAACGAACGAGTACGAAGTTGCTGTTTTCGAGTGCCTTGGCTGCAATCTCCTTGCGCGGCAGTACGGCGAGCTGCTTTTCCACCTCTGCCTGTATCTGTGCTAACAGCTGTTCGGAGGTGGTGATGAGCAGCACTTGCGAGTCAACGCCGTGCTCTGCCTGCGACAGCAGGTCGGCAGCCACGAAGACGGCATTGGCCTTCTCGTCAGCAATCACGCAGACCTCTGACGGACCAGCCGGCATGTCGATAGCCACCTCGTCGAGGCTTACCTGCTGTTTGGCGGCCATTACATACTGATTACCCGGACCGAAAATCTTAAAGACCTTAGGAACAGACTCCGTTCCGTAGGCCATAGCCCCAATAGCCTGCACGCCGCCTGCCTTGAATATCTTGCTGACACCCGCAATACGGGCCGCCACGAGAATGGCGGGGTGGATTTGAAGCTTTAGGTTTGAGGCTTGTGAACGGTAGGTAGGCGGCGTACAAAGCACTATCTCCTTACAACCGGCAATCTTGGCCGGAGTGGCCAGCATGAGAACCGTTGAGAAGAGTGGGGCAGTACCTCCTGGAATATAGAGGCCTACGCGCTCTATGGGCACACTCTTCTGCCAGCAGGTGACACCTTCCTGTGTCTTCACTTTCTGGCCGACAAAGCGTTGTGAAACGTGGAACACCTTTATGTTGTGATGAGCCAGGATGATGGCGTCGCGCAACTCGTTGCTCACCAGTTTTTCGGCCTCTTCCATCTCCTCTTCGGTAACGGCAAGCGACTCCAGTTCAACCTTGTCGAACTTCTGCTCGTACTCCTTTACGGCTTCGTCACCACGCTGCCGAACGTCAGCCAGCACGCTGGCTACGGTCTCGTTCAGCTTTGTCAGGTCAAGCCGCGGGCGGGCAACAATCTCGCCCCACAGTTCTTTGTCAGGATATCTGTAAATGTTCATAATATCATCTTTTCTATGGGCGTCACCAGAATGCCCTGAGCGCCCAGTTCCTTCAACTTGCCAATAATGTCCCAGAACTTCTTCTGGTCAAGTACGGTATGAACGGAGCACCACTCGTCGTCAGCCAGCGGAATAATGGTCGGGCTCTTCAGTCCAGGCAGCACGTCAATGATTTCCTGCAGGCGGGCCTTTGGAGCATTCATGCGCACATACTTCTTGTCCTCAGCATCCTTGACGGCCTTGAAGCGGAAGAGCACCTGCTCCAGCAGTTCGCGCTTGTCGTCCGGCAGGTTCTTGGTGCCTATAAGTAAAGCTTCGCTCTGCATAACGACCTCCACCTCGCGCAGATTATTGCTCACAAGGGTAGAGCCGCTTGACACAATGTCGAAGATAGCGTCAGCCAGACCGATGCCCGGACTGATTTCCACGCTACCGGTAATGACATGAATATCGGCACTTATGCCGTGCTCGTGCATGAATTTACGAAGAATATGTGGATAACTGGTGGCTATCTTCTTTCCGTTGAACCACGCCAGTCCCTGATAGTCAACCTCCTTGGGAATGGCCAGCGAGAGACGGCACTTCGAGAAGCCCAGCCTGGAAATAATATCGACCTGCTCTCCACGCTCAACGAGCTCGTTCTCGCCCACCACGCCAATGTCGGCAACGCCGCTGGCCACGCTTTGGGGAATATCGTCGTCGCGCAGGTAGAGCACTTCGAGCGGAAAGTTACTTGCAGAAACGAGCAGGGTGCGCTTGGAGGCACTCACCTTGATATCAGCTTCGCTCAGCAGGTTCATGGTGTCGTCGTAGAGACGACCTTTCGATTGTACAGCAATTCTTAACATATACCTATTTCTATTGATAACAGGCTGCAAAGTTACTAAATAATTACGAATAATCAGTTGTCAATTGTCAATTATTTCGTACCTTTGCACCCAAATTGCAAGTATTTTGGAACTTAAAGGCATATATATACAGCTTTTCCTGTCTGTCTGGCTGCTTTCTGCTTGTACAGGAAAGAAGACCGAAGGCCCTGTGGTAGCACCTTGGGGAGCGGTGGCCGACACCACCCAGCGCATTGATGTCTTCGACCTGCACGAGATTCAGCGTAACGGCGAACTCATCATCGTCACCATGAGTGGCCCTGAGACGTATTACGACTATCACGGCCGTTCGTTGGGTACGCAATACCTGCTTTGTGAACGCTTTGCCGAGAAAATAGGGTGCAGCGTGCGGGTGGATGTGTGCCGCGACACGACAGAGATGCTGCAGAAACTGGACGAAGGCGAGGCCGACGTGATGGTGGTGTCGGCTGCGGGTAATGACCCGTCAGCCTTCGACTCGCTGGGATGGCGCGTTGACCCGCTCAAGCCTTTGCTCGAGAAGGAGCTGAAGGCTTGGTACAAGCCCGGACTGCTGGCCGAGGTAAAGAATCAGGAGAAGGAGATGCTTAGCATGAAGAACCGCGTTCGCCGTCATGTCTATGCACCCATGCTCGACCGGGCGGGAGGCGTTATCTCGAAGTGGGACCAGCTGTTCATCAACTATGCCCCCAAGACGGGGTGGGACTGGCGGCTGCTGGCTGCCCAATGCTACCAGGAGTCCACCTTCGACCCGCAGGCCCGCTCGTGGGCTGGAGCAAGCGGCCTGATGCAGATTATGCCGTCAACTGCCGACCACTTGGGTCTGAGCCGCGACAAGATTTTCGACCCCGAAGCCAATATTGCTGCTGCTGCCAAATACATAGCAGAACTGAACAGCCTGTTCAGCGACATTACCGACCGCAGGGAGCGCATCAACTTCGTGCTGGCATCGTACAACGGCGGAGCCTTCCACATACGCGACGCGATGGCGCTGACCGAGAAGTATGGCGGCAACAAGTACCGCTGGACCGACGTGTCACGCTACGTGCTGCTGCTGATGCAGGAACAGTACTACCGTGACCCGGTAGTGAAGCACGGCTACATGCGCGGCTCAGAAACCTCTGACTATGTGGCACGCATTCAGCAACGCTACAACGAGTACCGAGGCGTGCATTCACCCCTTGGCGGCAGCTATCAGACACCACGTAAGGCCAAGAAGGAGCGCAAGGGCAAATACAGAATTTAGAAGAAAAAAAGAAGAATTGTTTTGCCGTTCGTCACTTTTTTATTACTTTTGCTGACGAATAATAAGAAGACCCAATATGACACTCATTATTGTACTGCTATTGCTGCTGAGCTATCTGCTCATTGCCACCGGTCACCTGACGAACGTAAACAAGGCCGCTATCGCCATGTTTATAGCTGCGGCAGGATGGGTGGTATATATATGCTACGGAACCGACTTCGTGATGGAACGCCACGCTGCCGACTATGCGGAATACTTGTCGGGGGCTGCCCCGTCGAGTGACGGCGTGAAACTGTTTATATATAATAATGTGTTCCTGAACTACGTAGGCCAGGCTGCCGCCATCGTGCTGTTCCTGCTGGCCACGATGTCGATAGTAGAACTGCTGAACAATAACGGGTGCTTTGACTTCATACAGGACTGGATTCGTACGCGTAACTCCAAGCGGGTGCTTTGGACGCTGTCGCTGGCCACGTTTGTCATCTCGGCCAACCTCGACAACCTGACCACCACGACGATGATGCTGGTCATTATGCACAAGATAGTGCAGAACTCACGCCAACGCATGGTGGTGGGTGCCTCGGTAGTACTGGCAGCTAACTGCGGCGGATGCATGACGGTCATAGGCGATCCGGCAGGCGTGGCACTCTGGGGCAACGGAGCCGTTACGGCCTCCAACTTCTCGGCTTATCTGGCGTTTCCGGCCTTGCTGGCCTGGATTATCCCCACTTGGTGGATGAGCCGTGACCTGCCTGAGCGCTTGGACGTAGCGTGGCCTGCTGCGCCCTATCGTGGTGACGACACGAACCTGAACCGCTGGCAACGCGTGCTGATGCTCGTGGTGGGTATTGGCGGTCTGTGGTTCATTCCTACGTTCCACAACATCACCAAGCTCTCACCATTCCTGGGTGCCCTTTGCGTGCTCTCCGTGCTTTGGGTGGTCAACGAAGCGATGAACCGCAAGCTGAACCGTTCCGGCCAGATGTCACGCCGACTCATTCCCGTAGCCTTGCAGTATGACACCATTCAGCAGATTCTCTTCGTAATGGGCATCATGCTGGGTCTGGGTGTGGTAACCGAAACGGGCGTGTTCCAAAGTGTAGCCGAGTGGATTGACGTGAACGTTCACGACATCTGGATGGTAGGCCTCTTCTCGGGAATACTCAGTTCGCTTGTTGATACGTTTACTATTGCTATGTCGAACTTCTCGCTTTACCCCGTTCTGGAGTCGGCCACCGATGCCTATGCTATGAACTTTGTGCAGAACGGAGCCTTCTGGAAGGTCATAGCCTATTCTACCGCCGTCGGCGGCTGCGTGCTCTGCGTGGGTAACGTGAGCGGTCTGGCACTCATGAAGATGGAGAATGTCAGCTTAGGCTGGTACCTGAAACATTGTTCCATCAAAGTGCTGGCCGGATGGGTCGTTGGCATGCTTGCCCTTGCAGGCGAAATCTACTTCTTAGGCTAACGTGTGCTGGTCGAGGTACAGCTGTACAGCCTCCTTATAGCTGTCGGAAATAGGAATAAACTTATCGCCGAAGACGATGCGTGCCCTGTCGATAGTCGTAATGAGCGGCATGTGGACGATGAATGAGCGATGTATGCGCAGGAACTCGGGGTCAGGCAGGTATTCCTCCACTTTCTTCATGTTCATCAGGCTCATGACGCGCCTCCCGTCGGTCAGGTAGAAGCGAACGTAGTCCTTCAGCCCTTCCACATAGAGTATCTCGTCAAAGGATACGCGCACCAGTTTGTAGTCGCTCTTGATGAAGACGAAGCGGTCCTCATCTATCAGCTTCTGCTTCTGAACCGTCATTTGCTGGTCGAGTGCGCGGTTGGCCACCTCCAGGAAGCTGTCGAAGGGTACAGGCTTCATCAGGTAGTCGAGTGCATTCACCTTATAGCCTTCTACCGCATATTGCTGGAAGGCTGTGGTGAAGACAATCTTTGTTTCCGGCGGCAGTATTTTTGCAAACTCAATACCCGACAGCTCAGGCATCTGAATGTCTAAGAACAGCAACTGTACAGGCTTCGTACGAAGTTCTCGCATAGCCTCTATAGCGCTGTTGTAAGTTCCCGTCAGCTTCAGGAAAGGAACTCTCTCAACGTAGCTCTGGAGCAGCTGTGCTGCCAACGGCTCGTCGTCAATGATTGCTGTTGTAATTTTCATTTTAGATAGATAGTAATTTTGGATTGGTATTCTTTATTGTCTTCTGTCGGTCCGTAACTCCACTCATAGCGATTAGGATACGCCATGTTCAGCAATCGCTGTACCTGCAGGAGCCCTATTCCGTGACCGCTTTTGTCGTCTTCGTTCTTAGGGTAGTTCGAGTTACGTATGTCGCAGATAATCTTGTCTTCGCCGGTCTTCAGGTTGATGTGAATAAACGACGGAAGGGTAGGGCTTACCCCGTGTTTAAAGGCGTTCTCGACCAACGATATGAAGATGAGCGGAGCTATTTGGACCGTTTGCGACGAGGGTGGAGGAACGATGTTGAACTGCACGTCAACATTATTCTGCATTCTGATTTTCATCAGCTTCACATAGTTCTCCATAAACTGTATTTCGTCGGAGAGCGGCACCAGCTGCTGGTTTACATAGAGCACGTGGCGTAGCAGCTGGCTGAGGTCTTGTATGGCTTGCTGCGCCCGTTTCTGGTCGATAGCCGTAAGGGCGTAGATGTTGTTCATGGTGTTGAGCATGAAGTGCGGGTTCATCTGCCAACGCAGGTTCTTCAGCTCGGCTTCAGCATGGGCAGCCTCAGCCTCCATTCGCGCATTCTCCGACAGCTGCCAGCGTAAAGCCAGCTGTATGGTTGTTGCAATAGCGGCAGCAATAGACAGCTGGAAGATGTTGCGCATTATAAACATAAGGTGCCCCCAAAAAGCAGGTTCGGGGTGAATGGAATCATCGAAGTGCGAGTGCAGGAAGTGCAACCAGTAGTGCGTCAACACTCCAAGCACGACTACGCCAATGATATTGACAGTCCAGTAAATGCGCTTTTCGTTTTTGACAAAGAACTTGGGTGTCAGCCACAGGTAGTTGGCGTAGAACACCATAATAGTGGAAAGCGGAGCCGTACATACAAACACGAACATATACAGCGTGAAGTTGGCTTCATTATTCACGAACGACATCGGGGTGAGGAACACCACCACCCAGATGGCAATATGCAGCAGTATGGTGGTTCGCTTACTCATGCCGGATGGCTTCTATGGGGTCCATGTTGGCGGCCTTCTGAGCGGGAATATAGCCAAACAGCACACCGATGCATACGCATACAAGGAACGAGACATAGATGCTCCAGGCAGGTACGGAGCTGGGCATGTTGAACGACGGCAGGAACGCGCTGACGCTACAGCCCACAATAATGCCTAACAGTCCGCCGGTAACGCTGATGAGTACCGACTCGATAAGGAACTGCAGCGAGATGACTGCTCCTGTAGCTCCTACAGCCATGCGCAGACCAATCTCCTTGGTGCGCTCGGTAACGCTGACCAGCATGATGTTCATGATACCGATACCGGCCACGAGCAGCGAGAAGGCAGCAGCCACCACGAGAATGAGGGTGACGGTATCCATCGTTGACGACATCGTTTCCATCATCTCTGCCTGCGAGCGGATAGTAAAGTCGTCGTCGGCATCCTCCTTCAGCTTGTGATTATTACGCAGAATCTGGGTCAGTTCCTCGATAGCGGCATCCGACAGCTCTTCGGTTACTGCGGAACAGTTGATGCTCGAGAAGAAGGTCTGCGCCGCTATACGCTTCATGACGGTCGTGTAAGGAGCTATCATGACGTTGTCCTGATCCATTCCCCACGAGTTATAGCCCTTCGACTTCAGCACACCCACAATGCGCATGGGTATGCTCTTGAAACGAACGGTCTTGCCTATGGGGTCAACGCCGTCGGGGAACAGCTCATCGACGATGGTTTTGCCGACCACAACTACCTTGGCGGCCTTCTTGATGTCCTCGTCGGTGAAGCACTCGCCCCGTTCTACGGTCCATTGCTTAATGTCTAAGTAGTCTGTCGATTCACCATACATAGACGTGTTGGTGTTGTTGTTGCCGTAGATGACTTGTCCGCTGGCCGTCACTTCGGGCGACACCTTGGTGACGAACTTCTTCTCGGCCAGAATGCGCTCGTAGTCGGCCATTTTGAGCGTCTGCATGGCCGAAGGGTCTTGGCGCACTCCGCCCCTCATGTCGGCTCCCGGACGTATGGTGAGCAGGTTGGTGCCCATTGTCGAGAGCTCGGCCCGGATGCTTTCCTTCGAGCCTTGTCCTATTGACATCATGATGATGACGGCCGCCACGCCGATAATGATTCCGAGCATGGAGAGGAACGAACGCATCTTGTTGTTGGCTACGGCCCTGATGCTTACTTTGAAAAGATTGAGTATATTCACCTTGTTTTATTTACGATTTACGGATTTTCGATTTACTGATTTAGTCGTCCTGCGGCTTGGGCAGGGCGGCAAGTGCCTCGGCTGCCGACTTGATGTGCTGATTAATGGTGTCCTCACGAATCTTGCCGTCACGCAGGTTGATGTTCCGGCTGGAGTATTCGGCTATCTCGGGGTTGTGGGTCACGAAGATGATGGTGTGTCCCTGCTTGTAGAGCTCCTGAAAGAGCACGAGCATCTCGAACGACGTACGTGTGTCGAGGTTACCCGTTGCCTCGTCGGCCAAGAGTACGGCAGGATCGTTGACGAGTGCGCGGGCTATGGCCACACGTTGCATCTGTCCGCCCGACATCTGGTTGGACTTATGTTCCAGACGGTCGCCCAGCCCTACAGCCTGCAATGCCTTGATGGCGCGTTGGCGGCGTTCAGCTGCTGACACCTGCGAGTTGTACATCAGTGGCAGTTCGACGTTCTCTACGGCTGTGGTCTTGGCCAGCAGGTTGTAGTTCTGGAACACGAAGCCTATCTTGCGGTTCCGCAGGTGGGCCCGCTGGTTTTTCGACATAGAGCGTACGGGCACCCCGTCCAGATAGTATTCGCCTGAGGTGGGCGTGTCCAGACAGCCCAGCTGGTTCAGCAGGGTTGACTTGCCCGAGCCTGACGTGCCCTGAATGGTGACGAACTCGCCCTCATAAATCTTGAACGACACGCCGCGCAAGGCCTTCACCGTCTCGGAACCTACCTGAAAGTAGCGCTTCACGTTCTGCAGTTCTATAACGACTTTCCTGTTCTCCATATTCCTGTGTTTATAGATTACTGCTTCTTGTTGTCCTTCTTGTTGTTGTTGGGGCGCTTGGGCATGAAGGGGTTGCCTGCTTGTTCTGCATTCTCATCATCGGTTCCGCCGCTGATGCTGAAGTCAGTCAGCACCTTGGCTCCTGGCTGCAGACCACCCGTAATTTCGGTCAGCACGCCGTTGGTGGTGCCTATGCTGACGGCATGTGCCTTGAACGTGTTGCCGTCGAGCGTCCAGACTTTATGGTCACCCTGACAGTCGGCTATGGTCTGCCCCTTGCTGAGCAGGGCCTCGTTGGGCGTGAAGCGCAGGGCACGTGAGGGAACGGCCAACACGTCGTTCTTCTCGAGCGTGAAGATGGTGACGTTAGCCGTCAGTCCGGGCTTCAGCTTCAGGTCGTTGTTACGTGCGGAAATCACCACTTCATAGGTTACCACGTTACTCTCGGTAGTAGCCTGTTGGCGTACCTGTGTGACGTTTCCCTCAAACTGGTCGTCAGGAAACGCATCGACGGTAAACGTGACGCGCTGTCCCTCGAGTACGCCGCCTATGTCAGCCTCGTCTATGTCGGCTATGACGCGCATGTCGGTCAGATCCTGGGCTATGGTGAACAGCTCAGGCGTGTTGAACGAGGCGGCAACGGTCTGGCCTTCCTCTACGGACTTCGACAGCACCACTCCGTCAATAGGGCTTGTAATGGTGGCATAGCCCAGGTTGGTCTGTGCCTTGTTGACGCTTTCGCGCGAGGTAGCCACCTTGTCTTTTGCCTGCAGGTAGCTCAGCCGGGCGCTCTCAAAGTCGTTGGCGCTGACCAGCCCCTTGTCGTAGAGCGTCTTGTAGCGGTTATAGTTGGCCAGTTTGTAGTCCATGTCGCTCTGTGCGCTGGCCAGGTTGGCCTTTGCCGTATTGAGCTCGCTAATGAGGTTGGTCTTGTCGAGTTCGGCAATCACCTGCCCCTTCCTGACTACCGAGTTATAGTCAACGTAGAGCTTCGCCACGATGCCGCTGACCTGCGTACCGACGGTAACCGAGGTGACGGGCTCAATGGTTCCTGTGGCTGTAATGGTGGTGTGTATGTTCTGCTTCTCGGCCGTAGCCGTTTCGAACGACACCTTCTCCTCTTTCTTGCCGCCGAAGATGAAGTAGGCAGCAACGAGGGCTATCAAGGCTACAATGCCTATGCCCATCCAAAGTTTCTTGTTCTTCATATATATATAATAATGTATTTATAATTCAATATTCTGGCCCTGATAGAAGCGGAGCATCTGCAGGCTGAGCAGTGCCGAATACTTCGCCTGCAGCAGGTTCTGCTGGGCGTTCAGCAGGTTGGTCTTGCCGTTCATCAGCTCCACGATGTTCAGCAGCCCCTGCTGGAACTGTTCGCTCAGCAGGTTGTAGCTCTGCTGCTCGCTCTCGACGTTGAGCTGCGATGCGCGGAACTTCTGCTGGTTGGTGTTGGCGTCGAGCCAGTAGTTCTCGATGTCGGCATAGAGTGTCTTCTGCTGCTCCTGCAGGTCGAGCAGGGCGCGCTCCTGCTCTATCTTGGCCTTGTTGACGGCCGTACGTGCCGAGCGGTTGTCGAAGATGGGGATGCTTAGAGAAGCGCCTATGGAGGCATCGAAGTTGGTCTTTATCTGGTCGCCCCATCCGTTAGAGCCCAGTGAGTTGGTGCTGGTGCCCAGTCCGCCTGAGAGGCTGAGGGTGGGGAGGTGCTGCGCCTTGGCTATGGCGAGCTGCACGTCGCTCGACTGAATGGCGAGTCGGCTGTTGGCTATCTCGGGCCTTGTGCGGAGTGCTGTGCTATAGACCTCGGTCAGCGCGGGAATGGGAGCCAAGGCCTGTTCGTCGGAGGCTGATGGTGCCTGAATGTCGAAGTCCTGATCGGTAATCTCCAGCACCTGCTTCAGGTCCAGCTTGTGGCTGGCCAGGTTGCTGTGCAGGCTTACCAGGTTATATTCGTCAGTAGCGCGCTGGGCGGTAAGCTGTGCGAGGTCAGCCTTCGACATCAGTCCCACTTCCACCATTTCCTGCCCGCGCTGCTCGTTGAGCTTGCTGGCTTCGAGGCTCTGCTGTTCCACGATGATGGCCTCCTGGTCGAAGAGAATCTGTATGTAGAGCTGGGCTATCTGCTCCTGAATGCTGTTGGCGGTGTAGGCGCTGTCCAGTTCTGCCTGGTCTTCGGCCAGTCGGTTCAGCTTCACCTGGTTGCGGTTACGGTTGCCGTTCCACAGCGTCCACGAGGCATTAATGCCGTAGGAGCCGTTGTAGTAGGTCTTTCTGACGCTGGTGGTGACGGTTCCGTTGGTGACGGTACTCACGCCGTTGTTGGTCCAAGGGCGGTAGCCTACTGACTGATTGGTCGATGCGCTGAGCGAGGGTAGGAGAGCGCCCTCCGACTGCAGCCTCGTCTCGGTGGCTGTACGCTTGCTCAGCTGTTTCTTCTGCAGCGAGATGTTGTTCTGCATTGCATAGTCAATGCACTCATGCAGCGTCCACTTCCTCTGAGCCTGTAAGGCTATGGTAAGCGACAGCAGGGTAATAATAGTAAGAAATTTCCTCATAACATACATGATTTATCGATGCAAAGGTAGAAAATATCTACCAAACGGCAAAAAGAGATAGATATTTTTTCCGACTTAATAGAAATTACTTGGCAATTCTTCGATAAGTCTGACGCTACTTAACGATTGATAACAATTAGTGTAAATAAATAAAGCGATGACCCTCACAGGCGACCGCTTTAATCTTCAATAGGTATTAGTCCTTTTTTAAGGTAAAAAGATTGTTTTCAGGATAACGATGCAAAGTTAACTCCATTTTTCCATATTTCCAAAAAATTCGCCAATTAATTTTTCCCTGTTCCGGCTGTGCTCCCACACAATTTGATTTTTTAAATAATTTTAAACAATAAGTATGTGCAAACGTTTAAATAAACTGGTCTTTTCTTGATATATGGTAATTAATCGAGGCACGAGGTTCGAGGTACGAGGTACGGGGTGCGGGGTGAGAGATACGATGACACAAAAAAGCACCCCCTAACTCATAGGGGGCGCCATCGGAGAAATTCAGCTTTCTTGAAGTTATGCTATATCGTTTAGTTGTTGTATTCCTGCCAGCTCTTCACGGGTATGTCTTCCTCGCTCATGGCGCAGAAGGCCTCGATAAAGGCTTTGGCCAGACGACCGTTGGTCATCAGCGGAATGTTGTGGTCAATAGCTCCGCGACGAATGCGGTAGCCGTTGGTCAGCTCGCGCTTGGTGTGGTTCTTCGGCACGTTGATGATGAGGTCAAACTGGTGGGCGGCTATCATGTCCATCACGTTGTTGTCGCCTTCCTCGTCGGGCCATGATACGAGCTGTGCCTTCACGCCGTTCTCGTTGAGGAACTTGGCCGTACCGCCTGTGGCATAGACCTCGTAGCCCTTCTTCACCAGCTCGCGGGCGGGTTCCAGCAGGTCCACCTTGCCCTTCACGCCGCCTGACGAAATGAGCACGCTCTTCTTAGGCAGCTTGTAGCCGGTAGCAATAAGGGCGTTGAGCAAGGCCTCGTGGACGTCGTCGCCCAGACAGCCTACCTCGCCCGTTGATGACATATCGACACCCAGCACGGGGTCGGCGTTCTGCAGACGTGCAAACGAGAACTGGCTGGCCTTCACGCCAATGCGGTCAATGTCGAACTCCGACTTGTCAGGACGGGAGTAGGGGGCATCGAGCATAATCTTGGTGGCCGTCTCAATGAAGTTGCGCTTCAGAATCTTGCTGACGAAGGGGAACGAGCGTGAGGCGCGCAGGTTGCACTCTATGACCTTCACGTCGCTCTTCTTGGCCAGGAACTGAATGTTGAAGGGACCTGAGATGTTGAGCTCCTTGGCTATCTTGCGCGAAATCTTCTTGATCTGACGAATGGTTGAGAAGTAGATGTTCTGGGCGGGGAACACCATCGTGGCGTCGCCTGAGTGAACACCTGCGTACTCCACGTGTTCAGAGATGGCGTACTCTACTATTTCGCCCTTGTCGGCTACGGCGTCGAACTCTATCTCCTTGGTTTCCTGCATGAACTGGCTGACCACTACGGGGTACTCCTTGCTCACCTCGGTAGCCATGTTCAGGAAGCGGTGCAGCTCCTCGTCGTCGTAGCACACGTTCATGGCGGCTCCTGAGAGGACGTACGACGGACGTACGAGCACGGGGTAGCCCACCTCTGAGACAAACTCCTTGATGTCGTCGAACGACGTCAGCGCGCGCCACGCCGGCTGGTCGATGCCCAGCTTGTCGAGCATGGCCGAGAACTTGTCGCGGTTCTCTGCGCGGTCTATGTCAACGGGGCTGGTGCCCAGCACGGGCACTCCCTGGCGGTAGAGCTTCATGGCCAGGTTGTTGGGTATCTGACCGCCCACGCTGACGATGACGCCGCGCGGCTGCTCCAGGTCTATCACGTCGAGCACGCGCTCTAACGAGAGTTCGTCGAAGTACAGACGGTCGCACATGTCGTAGTCCGTCGAGACGGTCTCGGGGTTGTAGTTTATCATGATGCTCTTGTAGCCCAGCTTGCGGGCCGTGTTGATGGCGTTCACCGAGCACCAGTCGAACTCCACGCTTGAACCTATGCGATAAGCACCTGAGCCTAAGACTACTACCGACTTCTCGTTCTTGTAGTAGTCAATGTCGTGCTTGCTGGCGTAGGGCTTGCCGTCGGGCTGTGCAAACGCGGGTGTGTGCGTGTACGTGAAATATAAGTAGTTGGTCAGCTCGGGGTGCTCGGAGGCTACGGTATTGATGCGCTTCACCGAGGGCAGAATGCCGCGCTGCTTGCGGTAGCGGCGCACCTCCAGGTTCTCCTTCTCCATGTTGCCGCTCTGGGGCTTCAGCACGAAGCGGGCTATCTGGAAGTCGCTGAAGCCAGCCTGCTTCACCTCTAACAGCAGCTGGTCGGGTAGGGCGTCGAGCGTGTCGTACTGCTGCAGCTGGTGCTTCAAATCCACGATGTGCTTCAGTCGCTCCAGGAACCACACGTCAATCTTGGTCAGCTCCTCTATGCGTTCTACGCTGTAGCCTTCCTCCAGCGCCTGGGCAATGGCAAAGATGCGCAGGTCGGTAGGGTTGGCCAGCTCTTCGTCCAGGTTGTCGAACTTCGTGTGGTCGTTGCCCACAAAGCCGTGCATGCCTTGTCCAATCATGCGCAGACCCTTCTGAATCATCTCCTCGAACGAACGGCCGATGCTCATGATTTCGCCCACCGACTTCATGCTCGAGCCAATCAGACGGCTCACGCCTGCAAACTTGGTGAGGTCCCAGCGGGGAATCTTGCAAATCATGTAGTCCAGCTGCGGAGCCACGTAGGCCGAATTGGGGGTGCCCATCTCGCCAATCTGGTCGAGCGTGTAGCCCAAGGCAATCTTTGCGGCCACGAAGGCGAGGGGATAACCCGTTGCCTTTGAGGCTAATGCAGAGCTTCGGCTCAAGCGGGCGTTTATCTCGATAATGCGGTAGTCGTTGGTATTCGCGTTGAAGGCGAACTGGATGTTACATTCGCCGACGATGCCCAAGTGGCGCACGCAGCGGATGGTGATGTCCTGTAACATCTTGACCTGCTCGTCGCTGAGCGAACACGTCGGAGCCACTACGATGCTTTCGCCGGTGTGAATGCCCAGCGGGTCGAAGTTCTCCATCGAGGCTACGGTAAAGCAATGATCGTTAGCGTCGCGAATGCACTCAAACTCAATCTCCTTCCAGCCCTTCAGCGACTCCTCAACCAGAATCTGCGGAGCAAACGTGAAGGCACTCTCGGCCAGCTCCTTGAAAGTCGCTTCGTCAGGACAGATGCCGCTGCCCAGACCGCCCAGGGCGTAAGCCGAGCGAATCATGATGGGGAACCCAATCTCGCGGGCTGCGCGGAAAGCGTCGTCCATGTTCTCAACAGCGTGGCTTACAGGCACTTTCAGCTTTATCTCGTCCAGTTTCTTCACAAACAGGTCGCGGTCTTCCGTGTTCATAATGGCCTCCACGCTGGTGCCCAGCACTTCAACGCCATACTCCTTCAACACGCCCGTCTGGTACAGCTCAGTACCGCAGTTCAGGGCCGTCTGACCGCCAAAGGCGAGCAGAATGCCGTCGGGCCGTTCTTTCTTGATGATTTCGGTAACGAAGTGTGTTGTAACCGGCTGGAAATACACCTTGTCTGCGATGCCAGCCGATGTCTGAATGGTTGCGATGTTCGGGTTAACCAAAACTGACGAAATACCTTCTTCACGCAACGCTTTCAGAGCTTGTGAACCAGAGTAATCGAATTCTCCTGCTTGTCCGATTTTCAGGGCTCCTGAACCCAGAACGAGGACTTTCTTTAATTGCTTTTTCATTATCGTTTAATTTATGCTGGTACAAATTCGGCTGCAAAATTACTAATTTTTTCGAATTTCTTGGCGCATTATCCGCACTTTTTTTTCATTTTTTTGTCGGATGCGTTTTTTCTCAGTAAGAGTAATTTTCTATTTATCATAATGCTGATTATAATTCAAACGGGGGAACAAGAAATGAGGCCATGCCCAGCAGACATTCCTCATTTCTTATTCCTCATTTCTCATTCCTTTCAGACTTCCGTCTTCTCGAACGGCGTGAAGTGCGCCTTACGGTAGGTCTTGCCGCCCTTTTCCTCGGTGGTGTAGCTCACCTCGTACTTCTTCTCCAGCTCACACTGGCTGAGGAAAGCCTTGCTGGTCAGGCGGTCCAGCTTCTCGCCCTCGGGAATGAAGCGGATGTGGATGGCCTCCACGTGCTCCTG
>FLNX01001738.1_pt1 | contig 20137 bp, 12 predicted proteins | sample 1140341 | NCBI WGS metagenome assembly FLNX01 (sample SAMEA3878208, study PRJEB12797) | bioreactor metagenome | biome: Moose rumen | place: Sweden | collected 2011-10
TCGGGTATTTTTGGTGCACCCACAAATAGTTAGCATGGCAAAACAGAAGATATTTATTAGCAGCGTACAAAGCGAATTCCAATCGGAGCGCAAACAGATTGCCGATTATATTCGGCAGGATGCGTTGCTGTCTATCTATTTTGAACCCTATCTTTTCGAGGAACTACCTGCGCAGGATAGGTCTGCTCAAGTAGCCTATCTCGAACAAGCAGCGCAGTCCGAGATTTATCTTCTGTTGCTCGGCGCGCAATATGGCTATCAAGATGCCGTGGGTGTTTCGCCCACAGAGCGTGAGTATGATACTGCCACGGCGCATCATGCCTATCGAATTGCATTCATCAAATCTGTTTCCCAAAGAGACGAGAAGGAAGATGCTTTCAAACGCAAGATTGACCATGATGTTATCCGCAATGTATTTAGCTCGTATGAGGAACTGCAGAGCGGTGTCTATGCTTCTTTAGTGGAATACATGCTCTCTCACCAACTCCTTCGCCACGGTCCTTTTGATGCTTCTGTTAATCACGAGGCGACACTCGAGGATTTGGATAAACAGAAGATTCGTTGGTTCGTAGGCGTAGCAAGAGAGGTCAGACAGTTCCCATTGACCTACTCTGAAGATAATATTCTGCAAATTCTTAGCAGTCTTCATCTTATTACCGAAGACGGCAAGTTGAAGAATGCCGCCTTGCTCCTGTTTGCCAAGGATACGCAGAAGTGGTTCGCGACAGCAACCGTCAAGTGCGCTCATTTCTATGGTACGAAAGTGGAGAAACCAATGGCATCGTTGCAGATCTACGGAGGTACGGTGTTTGACCAAGTGGACATGGCGGTTAGTTTTGTCATGTCCCGTATTGATCAGCGTGTGGGCGAGCGCATCCATTCTACACGTGTAGATGTCACCCCCGAACTACCTGCGCAAGCAGTCAGAGAAGCTATCGTCAATGCCGTTGTTCACCGGGACTATACGGATAACGGCAGTGTACAAGTGATGCTGTTCCGCGATAGATTGGAGGTGTGGAACCCCGGCAGACTTCCGCATGGAATGACTATTGAGAGCCTGAACGGAGTACATCGCTCGCGTCCGGTTAATCCCGTACTTGCTAACCCTGTGTATCTGACCGGCTATATTGAGCAGATGGGGACAGGCACGACAGATATTCTCGAACGGTGCAATAAGGCAGGATTACGCACACCGGAGTTTATTCAAGACGAGGATTTCCTGACCATCCTTTGGCGACCGGAAAGTGTACATCAAAGTGTACATCAAACCGACCAAGTCACCGACCAAGTCACCGACCATGTGACAGGTCAAGTCACAGGTCAAGTCGCGGGTCAAGTTACAAGTCAAGTAACCGACCAAGTCACCGACCAAGTCACCGACCAAGTTCGGAAACTGATATTAGCAGTTAGGGGTGATACGAAGAAACGAGAAGAAATAATGGAGTTGATGAACCTAAAACATCGCCGCAATTTTCGATTGGCATACCTTATTCCTGCAATAGAGGCAGGGTATCTTACCATGCTTTATCCTAATAAACCCAACAGCTCTAACCAAGCCTATTACCTCACCCCGAAAGGACTTGAATTATTGACAAAAATAAATACAAACAACAATAACTATTGATCGCCTATGGGCTAAGATGAGAACAATCCCTGAACTGACCCGCAAGTGGGCAACGGTTCAAGACATATTTGATTAGCGTTTTTGCGTAATACTTGCACCCTAAAAAAATAACTCGACACTATTCTTTTAGAATTTTCACGCAAGGGATAACGTCAAGAATGCTCGTGTTTCGGCACGGGCTTCTTCGTGGATATTCTGCGTGACAGGTTAAGTCGAGTTATATAAAATCCTGAGGGTGCGGATATTCGTCAAACGATGAAGTTCGCGCTTTTTTTGTTGGGTAGTCCTCTTGGAAGGTTCTTTTGTCCCACCATACAAAGGCGGCGTAAAAACGCCAATCTTGTGTGGTGGGATTGTTGTTTATATAATGAACTGCAAATGAACGCGAGCATTTTCACTTGATGTTTGACGAGCAGAAAGGCACTTGCTCTGTCGTGAATATTGTCGATGGGTTTTCGTCCAGTTATATTCCCGAGGTGCAAGGTATTCAGTCCCCCGAAACACAGGGACAGCGACGGAGCAAGTGCTGAGTATGTTTGAGCAATCCTATCTTCGTTTGGATCAGTATGTGCAGAGCGTCTTGCAACGGCAGATGAGAAAAGAGCAAGGTATCACGACAACTGACCAATAAGTAACTTTTCACCCGCTGTTGGTGACAACCAAAACACGAAGGAACTACGAACCAACTACGAAGGAAAATTGCTGAGCAATAATCGTGCCCCTTGTGGGCTAAGAACTTCGAAGGAACTATATAACTACGAAATATCATAAATTGTGAATTACAGAGGATGTAAGGCAAATAGACTTCACCCACAGTAGTTTTAATTCATAGACCGATGAAAAAATATTGGTGGCTAATAATGCTTATTATTGTTCTGATCGCTATACCGATAGTGACTTTGACATATCGAAATCAAAATATATTCACAGAACAAGCTACGAGAAAACAAGAACTTTCCATTAGGCAAGATTTACTTTCATTACACATGTCAGAGGAAATAGACTCTTTGCATAACTCCCAAAAAGAAATTAAAAATAAAAATGATTCCATACTATTCATAATACGACAACATATACAGCAAGACTCAATGTGCCAAATCGAAATAAAGAAACTTAGAAAAGAAATGCAGAAATCCAACCAACTTAATCAAAAGTGATTATATGTTTGATTTTGTAAACTATACATATAGTGGAATATTATCTATCATTGCAGCCTTAATAGGATTAGGCTGTCCACTGATTATTGGAAGGATTGAAGATATAGACAAGCGATATAAATCTACTCTTTTAACAAGTCGGTTCAAGGGGGAATCATCCTTTATTTTCTTTATTGTGATGATGATTGTAAATATTTTAATTACAATCATTCTTCCATTTGTTTTAGATTATTCTACTAATGCCCGCTTATGGATAGCATTACAATCAATATTTGTACTATTGCTACTTGTTAGTTTGTTTGTCTTGTTCTATGATATACTCAATTATCTAGACCCGCAAAAATTGCAGAAACGTATCTTGGATGATTACGATAAGAATCAACAGAATGGGAACAAAGCAAAGAAATACTTTAATCAGTGGGTTGATTTAACCCCGATGATATTAAATTCAGCGGACGATCAAGTTGCTCAAACTATTTATGTGGAGTGGAGTAAATATATATCAAATGCATACCAACGAGACAACAACACGGGGGAACTTGAAGAATATCTCCTAAAGGGCTTAACTCGGATAAATGAGAACTTATGTACGGGAGAGAGACGTCTTATTTCAATCAATAATGGTAATTGGATATTGAAATCTCTTTTACCATATAAACGTACTATTCCTGATAATAACTATAGATGTTTATGGAATAATCTATTATTGCAATCCTATTATGGAAGAGACGAATGGATTTTAGAATATTGGGATACTGCTTCTCAGTTATATGAGTATGATAAGTTGAGTTACGAGGAAGACATAGACAAGGAGGAAAATATAGAAGAACAAAGGAAAAAACAAGAAATTGAGAAATGGAAATTTTTAGAATTTCACATAATGTTGGTTGCTATTCTCCTTCGGCAAAAGAAATATAGTCTTGTTAAGGACATGCTTATGCTCTCCAATTCAATGCCGGAAACATACCCTCTTGTTCCTTCAACAATATCAGAGATATTATTCGCTTTTAATAAGATAAATACTATATCGGACGTCGAAGCTTTCTACTTTGAAAGCCATTATCCGATTCCTAATGTTCATGGAATTAGTGATGGCGTTATAATTGGGGCAGCATTTTCATATTTAACTTTGCTTATATACAGAGTGTACACACTACATTGGCAGTATGGTAAATCAGCTGCGCTCGACCATAGAATATCAGTAAACGATAAAACTACATTGTTAGAATTAAGTAAATGGAGAGACTCTCTGCAAATAATACAACGGTGGGTTGAACGATTGAGTAATGAAAAAGAACTGCTGGACGTGGTCTTCTATAATGAACAAACCATAGAAAGATTACAAAATGGTAATGATTCAAAAGTTATCCCTCCTCCACGCCAAATTATAGAGGATGCCGAACTTTTCATTGAAAAAAGCATGCAAAAGATAAAAACAGAGCGTCCTAATGATGATGAAATCGAAAAAGTTATGAGAGAAAAAGTGGTGTCGTTATTGAGTCAAGCTTTAGTTCCATATAAGGTTTTAGAAGATAGTAGTTTCTCTGGAGAAAAAAAATATTTAATAAATTGTTCTATTAGTCAATCTTACCCAAACTCTGCTTTTCAGAAAGGTGCAGATATTAGTTATGTAAATATCGAAGAAACTTTAGCGATGTCTGCATTGAATGAATTTACACAATCTATAAGTGCTCAATATTATCTCGCTAAGCGAATTCAGACATACATTATATCGTATAATGATATAGTTTCAGCATTAGGTAAACTAAAACCTAATGGTAAACATGTTATTTTATCTTTTGGGTTCACATGGAATAATCTCATAGGAGTATCAAATAAGTTGTCCCGAATAGATGACAATACTTGTAAGTATGATAATACATATATTTATGAGCTACCATGTCATCATCCTATGACAGGAAGAATGTTGTATATCGTTGAAGAGAAGGAACTCCACAAATTGTGCTACGAAAAACCGAATCAAAATCAGATAGATAATTATCAATTAACAGAACAAGATGAAAAGTACGGTATATGGTTGTCGATACTACAGCTTTCTAAAAACGAGAAATTAAAAGAGCATTACAAAGCCTTAGGCGACAAAATAGACGAGTATTCATTATTTACAGTCGGGTGGCAACCAAGGATTATTAAGAACAATGCAATGAAAACCATCGCAATAAGAGTGTGGTATGAATACATAGAGGAAGGGAAACCTGATGATGTTAAATCAGTTCTGTCAATAAAGAAACTTATAAGCAAAGATAACTAAAGTATGGCTGCAAAAGATACATATAAAAAATTGGAATCTCTTATCGATTCATCAATGGCTGGCAACCATGTACCATTAGCTGAGTTGAGTGAATCTTTAAAGCAGGTTTCATGCTGCATATTGGAAAACTATGAGAATAGTAGAGAACTACTCCAAAGTACGATTGGTTTGTTAGAGCGGTACCCTAAAGAGGCAATGTGTGTGCTTTTGTCTGAAGTTATTTCTTTCATTGACGCGATAGATACATATATCTCGCCTGATGTGAGAAATGTTTCTGATATTTATCAAATGTCTTCATTGCCATGGTCAGAGGAGGACATCAAGTCCATATGCCAAAAGGTTATGCCTTTGTTCGAAAAAGAATATAATATATCTCAATGTTATGAACAGTTAGCGATTGCACTTTCACCCGAAGAAAGAAAACAGTTTGTAAAATTTGCTATTGATTGTATTCAGCGATATGGTTTACAGACCACATGGAAGAAAGAGATTATTCAAATGCATTATGATAATTTCTCTATCTTATATTCTATTTGCAAGCATGATTCAAACATGCCTATATTGTTCCATTTTGCGAATAATTTTATAGATAGGTTGCCATCTTCTGCTAATCCGCAGTTAGCTCGTGATTTTGTAGAGTCTATTCTGATAATCGGCTATAACGAAAAAATGGAAGCCGACGCATATCTTTGTGCAGCAAGAGCATATACCCTATGTCATAATGCAATAGCAGGATTGTTATATTTATATATTGCCAGTCTATCAATTACCCAAAATAATCGAAGACTTTCTAAAGAGGAAGTATATGATATGCTTTGGCTTACTGTCAAAATCCTACGAGAGTGTCATTGTTATTTTGAAAAAATGGTGAATCTCATAATCGAAAAATTAAATAATCTACATTGTGATGATTATCAGGTTTTAAGTTTTATGCATTCAGTATTCCTTTACAAATTAAAGGGAGGGCAAGATCAGGTAGCTTCTGAAGTACTCGATTTTTTAAATGAGTATAGAGAGCCCATCATGCAAAATTTAGAACACAGTGCAATACCTTGGGTAACCTTATTAACTCAATTAGAAAAATTTTATCCGGAACGATTTAACAATCAATTAAAAATGTACAAGAATATTTTTATTGATAATATTGAAAAATCGGGTAACGAAAGATTGAAAGACATACTCTACGGAGATAATTTAGCTCAACATTTGTTCGAATCCATAAAGCAATTAGAAGAGACACGAAATAGTAGTGACTACGCATCGGACAATGCATCTGCGGTATTGATAGCAAATCGGTTGATTCGGCAGGCTGTTGAAAATAGCAATGTCGGAGATTTTATCCTATCTATGAGAGTAAAGACTGACTTTACATTTATTTTCAGGGATAAATATCAAAAAGAAATGTATAGAAAACTAGAACTTGATGATGAACAAGGTGAGTATGAAACACCATATCGGCATAAGAATACCTTGCCATTTGTATTAGCACTATATGAAGAAGATTGTATTATATGGGTAGGTCAAAGTAATGGGGACTTCTATTTCATGTCACTGAAAGGAAAAGAATATGATTTGAGACAATTAGAATCATGGAATGGGATTAATGTCAATAAAATGAATGAGATTGTATCGCAATTGCAATATATTAAAGATACAACAGACAAAAGTGGCTATTATCCAAAATCGGCTCAAGACTTTGAGGCGGAAGATAAAGATTTCAGAGAGCAGTATGGGCAACACATTCTTCCTATAGAAAACACACCTCGTAGGTTATTGATTGTAAAAGATGTACAGATTTCAAGTATGCCTCATCATCTACTATGTTTACCATCAGGAGAATTTGTAGGAGATTATTTACCATCTGCTAATGTTATTTCCACAGAGTTTCTTATTCAATCAAACTTTTATAATAACATTATTTCTGATATTCATCCTAACATATGGGTTCCTTTAGAAAGTGGAGATATGGCTCTATGTCAATTGTGGAGTCACTTGGAGGATAGTATGAAGAAAAGCGGAGTGGAAATTTTTGAATCGCTTACCATAGACAATCCTATGTGTAGTGCCATAAACATTGTATGCACCCATGGTGCACAAACAATCAATGAAACTGAATGGTTTTATGCAAACGACGATCCAATTAAAAATGTGGACGATATTGTTGGGAAGGGGCAATTGTTGGTATTATTAGTATGCCATGCTGGATCAATGCAAGCCGGTAACTATGATACTGCCGTTCATTCTATAATTAAGAAATTCATTAAGAAAGGATATTGTTCTATCGTAGCACCCGCATGGAGTTTATCGACCGAGATAGTTCCAATATGGCTAAATACATTCATGGGAGAATTTATTAATAATAAGAAATGTGTCATAGATGCCGTATTTGAAGCAAATATGGCTGTAAAAGATACATATACAGCAATTTCCGCATGGGCATGTATGCACCTTTATGGCAATCCATATTTGCAAGTCAATGAAAAACCTAGTTTATCTTTAGTGGATAATGCTGTTTCATAAAAGACATATGAAAACTAAACCCAACATACAACTTGCATCAACCGATACATGCGCCGGCTTTATAGCGTGTGTGTCTGTGTGTCCGATAGGATGTATTGCCATGCGAGAAGGATTCTAATTTTGCCATTATAATCAAAATTTGTAGAGTAAAAAAACACTAAGATGTCCAGACTAACTAAATATATTAAACGTGGAGTTCAGTACATGCTACACGGACAGCCTATTGTTGTCGTCACGCCTCAGATAGCAATACTTGCCCCCTGTGAGTTATTAAAAGGTAGAACAGCTCTAATAACAGGTGGGACAAGAGGTATAGGAAAGGCAATAGCAGAAGCGTTTCTTAATGCGGGTGCCAATGTGATAATCACGTCTCGCTCCCAAGAGAATGTTGATGCGGTTGTGAGAGATTTATCTTCAAGATATTCTACCCAATATGTCTATGGTGTTGCCATGGATAATAGTGATACGAAGCGCATCAAAGATATTTTTGTTCAAATTACTCAAACAATCCCACATAAGATAGACATTCTCGTTAACAATGCTGGGATTTTAGGAGGAAATTTTGGAAAAACCGCTATCGATGAGTTTAGTAAAATTGTTGATGTGAATCTAAAAGGAGTGTTTTTCCTTTCGGAATGCGTTGTTGAATATATGAAGTCCAATGGCATTGCCGGTAACATATTGATGATAGCCTCTTCGTCAAGTTTGCGTCCTGCCGTTTCTGCCTATACTATTAGTAAGTGGGGATTAAGAGGATTTACTTTGGGGCTTGCAAAAATTTGCGCTCAATATGGCATTACTGTTAATGGAATTGCTCCAGGACCTACAGCAACAGAAATGGTAGGTGTTAATAATATTTCTGATATATACAGAGATGCAAGCCCTATCAAACGTTATTCGCTCCCAGAAGAAATTGCTAATATGGCTGTTATGTTGTGCTCCGATATGGGACGAAGTGTGGTTGGAGATATAGTATATATGACTGGTGGAGCAGGTCTTATAACATTAGATGATGTTGTATATAAATTTTAAGCTATGGAACTCAAATATACTGATGAGAAAAATGTACTAATGCTCATATCTCTGCTAAAAGAATATGGCATAAGAAAGATTATTGTTTCTCCGGGCACTACCAATTTTACATTCGTTGGAAGTGTTCAAAACGACAATTTTTTCCAGTTGTTTTCATGTGTCGATGAAAGAAGTGCTGCATATATGGCATGCGGAATGGCGGCTGAATCGGGCGAACCTATCGCAATTACTTGCACGGGTGCAACAGCTTCGAGAAATTATCTGCCAGGATTAACGGAAGCCTATTATCGCAAACTTCCTATATTGGCTATTTGTGGTCATCGCGGAGTAAGTGCAATTGGTCATCTTCATGACCAGCAAATAGATCGACGTAATGAACCAATAGATGTTGCGAATGCACAAGTATGGCTTCCTTTCGTTAGGGACAAAGAGGATGAAAGGCTATGCTATAATGAGATTACTAAAGCAATCCTTGCCTTGACTGCTCATGGTGGGGGACCGGCTATTGTTAATTTATGTACACACTATAGTCGTAATATGACCATTCAAGAATTACCGAAGACTTCAAAAGTAGATTATTACACGGCTGAAGATTCTCTCCCAAAACTACCCGAAGGGCGAATAGCAATAGTTGTTGGCTCTCATAATAGATTTAGTTATGAAGAAACAAAAATCATTGATACTTTCTGTTCTCAATATAATGCAGTAGTTATATGCGACCACACGAGTGGATATTATGGTAAATATGCCGTTCATGCAGGATTGATATTTGGGCAAGAAAAACATTCAGAGTTAGTGTGCGCAGATTTATGTTTGTCTGTTGGCGAAATATCAGGAGATATTGGAGTCTCAAGTATGTGGTCTCCCATTGTATGGAGAATTGGTGAAGATGGAATTTTCAGGAATCGCACAAATAATGTAACCAAAGTTTTTGAAATGTCGTTGGTTTATTTCTGTAAACAGTATATTTCCAATAGACCATTACAGGATGAGTACCTACAATCTTTCAAGAATGCCTATGAAGAGGTTTATTCTCAAATACCCGAACTTCCATTCTCAAATATTTGGATCGCACAACAATTGTCTTCCAAGCTTCCCGAAAATTCTAATCTCTATTTAGGTATCTTAGGAAGTTTGCGTTCATGGAATTTCTTTCAGCTGCCTCAAGGTGTCGAAGGCTATTCTAATGTGGGTGGCTACGGAATAGATGGTACAATATCTTCCGCGATAGGTCAAGCAATCGTAAATCCGGATAAATTGATTTACTGCGTGCTGGGAGACTTGGCTTTCTTTTATGACATGAATGCGCTAGGGAATAGACACATCGGGAATAATCTTCGCATTCTGATTATAAACAACGGCTTAGGAGACGAATTCCGTGTTTATGATAACCCGACCGGTTTTATGGGAGAAATGGTGCGACCATACATTGCAGCAGAAGGTCATTATGGACATCAATCTAAAACTTTGGTTAAATCTTTTTCTGAGTCATTGGGGTATAAATATATAGTCGCTGATGATAAACAGTCCTTTAATAGCGTGGTTAATGATTTTGTTGATCCAGAGATAAAACAATCTATAATTTTTGAAGTCATGATACGTCCTGAAGATGATACTGAAGCTTTGGATACGATTAAACATATTCTCGTGAACACGCAAAATTTTTCACTGAAGAAGAGACTAAAAACAGCAATAAAAGAGTCAATAGGTGAAGATAAAATAGCCGCTCTTCATACTCTATTAAAGTGAACTTAATAGTACTAGTAATATGAAAATCTTAATTATTAATCAACCGCCTAATAATCGCGGAGATGAATCCGCTCATAGAGCATTGGTTCGTTCATTATTGGCTAAATCGAATGATGTGCTAATACGAGTACTTTACGTGGATAAGCCGGAAAATTGGGATATACAGCAATACATAATCAAAGACGATAGAGTGAGGTATATTTTCCTGCATTCATTTATGAAAGCGGGTAAAATCAGCGTTGTGGCCTTGCGGAAGAAATGGAGGGAGAAATTATGGGATATACATCCGGCTATGTGTCAAATCAAGGCGCAATATAATTGGGCAGATGTAGTTGTCTGTGCTCCTGGTGGTATTTGTATGGGAGGTTTTCAAGATTGGAATCATCTGTATATGTTAAAATGGGCTAAACATTGCAATAAACCATTAGCATACTTTGGACGGTCGTTTGGTCCGTTCCCTGTAGAGACCCCATTAAACCGCCAATTCAAGGAGATTAGTTATGAAATGCTGCATTACTTCTCATTCCTATCTATTCGCGATAAAGTTACAGAAAAAATAGCTGCACAAATAGGAATACCATATATATCAACGGTAGATACTGCCTTCCTTGACAATCCGAATGCAGAGATCCCATATGAGATAAGAGCGGTTCTATCAGATAAGAAGTACATGGTCTTCGTTCCAAACTACTTATTGTGGCATCCGAATTATAACGGCAAGTTCTCCGTTGACGAACTTGTAAACTTTTATTGTCGCTTAATAAATAATATTTGGAACTATAATCCCGATTTGTCAATAGTAATGCTGCCACAAACATTTGGTAATGGCAATATGATTGATGACATTCACTTGTTTCGGATGATAGCAGAGAAACTAAATGACAATCGTATTATTGTGATACCTGATTGCTATAGTTCAGATATTCAGCAAAGTATTATAAGAGAAGCAAAATTTGTAATAGGAGCACGATATCATTCAATAGTCTTTGCTATTAATCAAAATGTACCATTTATAGCTTTGAGTTATGAACATAAAATAGCTGGTTTATTAGAGAGTTTAGGGAAGAGCGATTGTATGATTGATTTTACGACAACAATGCTTTCGCAAACTTATCAAGAGCAATGTTTGAATCAAATAGTACAGATGCTTCCTTCTTTACAAAGTGACATGAATGCACAAGAAAAAGCAAAACACATTGCAATAATTGGATTTGAGACGTTTGCCAAACAATTTAACATACATTGACATGAGCGCAACCCAACAACCCTTAGTCTCTGTCATCATCCCCAACTACAACCACGCTCGGTATTTGGAGCAGCGGTTGGATAGTGTGTTCAATCAAACCTATCAAAATTTCGAGGTGATTATTTTGGATGATTGCTCTACGGATAACAGTTTGGAGGTTATAAACCGCTACAAGGATAATCCACATCTTCGACAGATTGTGGTCAACGAAACCAACTCCGGCTCCGTGTTCAAACAATGGGACAAAGGCATCAACCTTGCCAAAGGCGACCTCATCTGGATAGCAGAGAGTGATGATTATTGCGAATTGAACATGTTGGAAGAATTGGTGAAAGCATATTTAGCAAAACCGAATGTGGTAGTTGCATTTTCGTCATACGTAATGTTTAGTGATGATGGATATTTGAGCAAAAGTAAAAAACGTTCAACTCGGTATTTTAATGGGAAGCAATTCGTGAGAGGGTGGATGAGTATGGAAAATGCAATAATGAATGCAAGTGGAGCTGTTTTTAGACGAGAAACCTATAATAATCTATTATCGAAAGAACATATGAAGTATCGAGGTTCGGGTGATTGGTTATTCTGGTCTCAAATTGCAGTACAAGGAAAGGTAGCACTTATATCTAAAAATCTTACCTATTTCAGAATAAGTTCTAATACCGTCACAGGACAAAACATGAAAAACGGACTTGCTCAAGATGAAGATATGAAAGTCCAGCGTTTTATTGATGCACACTATCAGCTCTCACTATGGCAGCGCCACATGGCTTCAGTTGTACACAAGAAAAAATACGCACATCAAATATCATGGTTTGAACAAAAAGAAATATGGTTATTTGGCTTTTTGCGAAGACACTTCGGTATCCTTGTTCCCTGAAATAATGTAAACTCAAAAAATCATGAACATACTCTTTGTATCGCCGTCATTTAATCCATTGGATGGCACAGGCTGGGGCTCAACACAACGCACAAACTTACTCTTTGAAGCATGTGTCCAATTGGGACATGTGGATATAATCACGTTTGTGGATGGGGTACAATCCACGCGGGAAGATTGTACCGTATTATATTCCGACTCAGCACCAAAAGCCCCGCACAGTGAAGGGCGTCTGATGAAGTTCTTACGGATGTTAATGCCGCTTAATCCGTGCGCTATGTTCCCTAAAAATAAGCGTTGTGCAGATATTGTCAAAGGATTGATTGCTCAAAAGCACTATGATTTGATTGTATGCAGGTACATATCGGAAGCAATGATGAGCGGTTTATATGATTATGCGGACAGGCTTGTAATTGATATAGACGACAACCCCTGTGACGTGGAACGTACCGCAGCTCGCACTTCGCGAACTTGGCGCAACAGAATATATCATCGCTACCGCGCGGCAAGCATTGAAAAGGTCGTGGATAAAATACAACGAGCGTGCAGACTTACTTTCTATGCCAACCCCGATCAGGCCACTTATAGTAACTCTGCCTATCTGCCTAATATTCCTTTCTATGAATACGATTTGCCGCTCGCACAATATACTATGACTGCACCCCGTATATTGTTTGTCGGTAATATGAGTTATGGTCCCAACGCGCAAGGTGTTGACAGATTTATTGACAATGTATTCCCTGAAATCCGAAGATTGATTCCGAATGTTGAACTGCATTTAGTCGGAGGGTGTAATCAGCAATCCTATTTGGACAAATGGAGCAATACGGATGGAGTGCAATATATGGGTTTCGTAGAAGACCTGCGGCAAGAGTATCAAGAAGCGCGAATGGTTGTTGTACCAATATACGGCGGAGCAGGTACGAATATCAAGGTCTTGGAAGCGATGCGGATGAAGCGTCCGTGCGTAACAACAACTTACGGAGTGCGTGGGTTTAGGGAGTATTTTGATGATGGTAAAGAAATCTTGATAGCAGGGAGCGATGAGTCGTTTGCAGAAAAAGTTGTCTCTTTGTTGTGCGATGAGCAAATGAACCACGCAATAGCGACCAAGGCATATGCTGCCATGTCAGCACATTTTTCGCGCAAGGCATTTAATGAGATTGTAGAACACAACTTAAAAAGTGTATCATGTTAGTCTCTTTTATCATCCCATCCTACAACTCCACGCACACGGTCAAACGGTGCTTGGATAGCATTTACGCGCTGCCGCTCAAACCCGAAGAGTTTGAAGTCATCTTCATTGACGATTGTAGCACCGACAATACGGTTGAGTTAGTGGAAGCCTACTCCCAACCTCTCCCTAAAGAGAAAGGAGTGAATAATCTCATTCTCCTCAAACAACCTCAGAACAACCGTCAGGGAGCAGCACGGAATAGAGGAGTGAGTGTGGCTAAAGGCGAGTATATCTGCTTCGTGGATAGCGATGATGCGGTAGCTGAGGGGATAGTTACCGCCATCCGCTTGGCAAAGGAGTTGCAAACCGATATGACAGCATTCCATTATATCAATGCCAACGAACAGGGACAAATAATAAGCGAGAAAGAACATCTCTCATTTGCCCCCAAGCAGATTTTCTCAGGTATTGAAATGCAGAACAAGCATCCGTATTGGTGCTCTGCTCCGTGGGGATATGTCTATAGCAAAGCCTTCTTGGATAGTTCTAACTATCCGTTTGCAGAAGGCGTCCTTTATGAGGATTCAGATTTTATTTCCGCACATCTCTACCACGCACACCATATGGCGTATTCTCCCGACACAGGCTACATCGTCTATTATCGCGATGGCTCTACTACGCACAGCGTTTCCTATAACAACCAGTCGGATTATCTACTGCTCGGCACACGGATGTTGTCGCTATATACCACCATCCAAAAGGATATAGCGCAAGGCAAACGAACAGATAAGGAGATTGAGCCGTTCGCTGATGGCATGTTAGAAGGCGCGATTCATAACATTACAAAGTCGCTCAAACGACTTTTCAAACTACCTAATCGAAAGGAAATTGTTGCATTCTATGAGCGAGTAGATGCCCGTGTAAGCCGACGTGCATTATTCAAAGATACACGCTTGTATCAATACCCTAACTACTGGAATCTCCTCGCGCACATCGGTATTCGGCACAAATATCTATCCATTACGCTGAATACCTGCTTGGTTATAGCTTTTCGTGTTGCAAAGAAACTGAAGAATAAAATTTTTGGATAATATAGATAATTTTTGACTAATACTTATATATCTATGTTCAAGTACACAAAAAGACTACTTTCCGACATCCGTTTCTGGTGTCAAGAACTCAAACTTCGCCGTAAAGAATACGCCGAGTTAGAAAGAATTATCGATGATATGGAAGGCTTCGGCGGACATGGTAGCATGGCAGGCTTCGGTTACTACCAGACCAGGAAACACAACCGTGCCGAACGCAAACGCTTGCATAAAGAAGCCCTTGCAGCAATAAAATAAAGGTGTGGTAAATGGAGCATGTACTCGTTGAAGCGGCTAATACCATTGTGGCTTTAACAATATGTACGGGATATATAAAGGCAATTGTTTGTAAACAAATCAATATTTGAAATATGTATCTACATTCTATTCATATACAAAATTTTAGAGGTATAAAAGATTTAAATGTCATATTCAATAAAGATGTGAATGTAATAATCGGACCTAATGCAAGTCATAAAACAGCTCTTATAGATGCGCTAAGGTTATTTTTTGAGTTCGGTAAACCGAATAGAGATTTGGAAATTTCCATAGATGACTTTTATATGGAGAAATCAAATGATACAGATGAAGTAAATAGTGTCTCAACACGCATAACAATTGACTATTTCTTTACGGATTTAAGTGATAGACAAAAAGGAGCCTTTTATTCCTACATATATATGGATGGCGAAGCAATGTTTGCTCGAGTTACATTAACTTATGAGTTATCTGAAAAGCAAAGAGTGATTTCAAGCATAACCATTGGCAACCCTAATGTTGGAAGAAAAATAGATTGGCAGACTTTAGATTTCTTTGTATCATATTATTTAAGTGCCATCCGAGACAGTACAAGAGATTTAATGTCTACAAAAAACAATATTTTAGGAAAAGTTCTAAAACGTAAAGTAGAGAGAGCAGATACAGAACAGGCTATCATTGATATATTCAGAAAAGCAAATGAAAATTTGCTTCAACATCAAGTGGTCGTAACCACACAGCAGAGTATAAACTCTAACTTAGAAGTTATATATAAAACCATTACCCAAGAAATAGGGTTACAAATTGAACCTAATCGGTTAGATTATATAGTAAATGTCATCAAACCTTTTATTCAGAGTGACTCTGCCAGTGGTTTATCATCACTGCATCTGAAATATAATAGTCTCGGCTTTAATAACATTATTTATATTGCAACCGTTTTAGGTGACTTGGCAGATAGACGTCAAGATGATGACATTTCTGTTTGTGCATTATTTATCGAAGAACCAGAAGCGCATCTTCATCCTCAATTGCAATTAAATTTGTTTAATTTTCTTGAGCAAGCAGAACAAGAGAGTAAGAGCCAGATATTCATAACGACACACTCTCCAACCTTAACTTCACGAGTTCCACTAGAACACATCATATTGCTTGGTGATGGTGTGCGTAATGTTGGTAATTGTTTCGTTGATAGGTCAAATGAGAATATTGTGTATGACAAGAAGAAGAGTTTGCAAATTGATAATCAACGGATAAACTATTACAAACAAATGCTAATTAGGTATCTAGATGTGACAAAGTCTCAATTATTTTTTGCACGAGGGTGCTGTTTCGTGGAAGGAATATCGGAAGCTTTGTTACTGAACACGATGTCTAAAATTGTTGGGAAATGTTTGGTGGATAATGAAATTGAAATAGTCAATGTGGGCAATACTTCTTTTGCACAATTTCTAATGTTATACAATTCAAGTGACAAAGATAAACGATTACCTCAAAAAGTAGCAGTCATTACAGATGAAGACCAATACACCGATTCTAAAAATGCTAAATACAATTCTCCAGAGAAGTTGTTAGAGAATCAACATACCCTTCTTGATGAATTACGCAATGGCATTAATAATGGTATTACCTCGTCAAGAGTGGATAATCTCCGAGCACTTGCTAATGGGCAAAACAATATCTTAATTGCCTCTGGAAAGAAAACATTAGAATTTCAAATATGTAGAGCTAATATTACGGCTGATAAGGCTAAGATTGAACAAAATTTACTTTACAATTATCTCAAAGAACTGTCTTTAAACGGATTTAATTCTGTTGATTCATATATTAATTCTCTTAGTGATTCGTTGACAGATTCGGATCAAATGAACTTCTCATTACTCCTGTGGAAATGTCTCCCCGATAAGGCTGAATTTTCACAAGGTTTAGCTGATTATATTGAAAATAAACTACAAGCGGAGGAAGAAATTCAATTTAATATTCCGAGTTATATTCTGGATGCAATAAATCACCTTGTTGTATGACATACGACATAACACGACAGCGACAACAATACTTGGATGCAAGAGGTTATACCATACTTATGGCGTGTCCTGGGAGTGGTAAAACGACAAGCATTGTGTACAAACTAAAACAACTTACAGAGGAACTTCACAATCATAGTAGATTTGCTGGAGTCGCCTGTCTATCTTATACAAATGCAGCATGTGTAGAGTACCATAAAAAGTACAAAGAACTACATGGTAATCATTTACTCTATCCTCACATATTCTCAACACTTGATAGTTTTATCAGTCAATTCATTGTTTTGCCTTATGCGTATTTACTAAAATTACCTGAACGTTTACGTATTATTGATGACGCAGAAATTCTTTCACGTTTATATAAAATTTGCAATGACAGAGATAATGATAGTGTCTTTAGCTATGTAAAAACAATTTCAACATATGGACAACTACCATATCACAAACAACCAGAACAATGTGAGTTTGATATAGATGGTTATAGATGGAAAGGAAACATATTATCAGACGATAATGAAATAAGATATTGCAAAACCTGTGTAAAATATCGGTTTTCAAAAGGAATAATAACTAGCCATGATGCAGCGTTTATCGCTTACCACTTATTAAAAACTCATCGCCATATTGCAAAAGCATTAGCTCAACGATTTCCTTATATTATAGTGGATGAAGCACAAGATACGACATTCCTGCAATTTGAAATCCTAAAGATTTTACGAGAAGAAGGTATTGCAAACATGGAATTTGTTGGTGATGTTTTTCAATCCATATACGAATGGAATAATGCGAGACCAGATATATTAAAATCATATGCACAAAGTGAGCAATTTACTCTATTGCAATTCACTGAATGTAGGCGTTCTGTACAATCTATAATTGACATATATAGTAGTATCTCCGAACCTAATGCTCCTCGAATTGAATCATTCGAAGTAGAAGATCAACAATGTCCTATAACCATATATCGATATGGAGAAAATGTTGAACGAAGTGTGATATATGATTTCTACGAACAATCTGATAGGTATAACTTATCATCAAAACTGGTACTATTTAGGGGGAATGAGGCTGTAGCTAAAGTTATGGGGTTTTCTAAAAATGTATTCCCTTGGAAAAATAGTGTGGCATACGATGTGATAAATGCACAGGTACTTATAAGGAAAGGCGACTATTCCTGTGGAATAGATTTATTAAGAAGGGTTTGGGCAAAATGTGCTTGCAGTACATGGGAAGAAGAACACCAATTTGTTGATAATATACGGGATGATGTTGACAAAAACGCATTGTTATTAGAACTATCGTCATCACTGCCAGATTTTAATCATACTATTCAAGATTGGCAGTCATTGACCGAGGAAACATTACAAACAAAGTTGCAGTTGTCAAGAATAATAGACTTTAAAAGAAAGACGAGGATGAAAGACATGCCTCCTATGTCAACATTTATTAATGAAAGGATGATGAAATATTGGGGGATTGATGATGATGACGTTTACAAAGATAGAATTGATGCCTGCACAATTCACCAAGTAAAAGGAGCATCTGTGGATGCAGTTCTTCTTTTTCTATCAACTTCATCTCAGGGCGACACCATTAGTCTTGCAGATTTTCCAAATCATGGTTCAAGACGTACTCAACCAATGAAAGAGAAACATAGATTGATATATGTTGCTTGTTCTAGAGCTAAACAATTTTTAGCTTTAGCTGTTCCTGATATTATTTCGGAAGATGAAATTTATCGTAAATTTGGAAGAAATATTGCTATTAGATCAATAGGGGTGCAGACGAATTTATTTTGAAGGGTAATTTATAGAAAATCAATAACGTAAGGGGAATGTGCCGTATAATTCAATAAAAATAAGTCCAATGCGCTAAACACATACACTAGACAACAAAGAATTGTCTGTATTCAAAGGAAGGTGTGAATACACCTACGGGTAATCTACTACGCCCGAAAAGCAAACGCCATTCAAAATTTCTCAGCGTTCATGACTCATAGTAAGTGTACGCAACCAACCGGGTGCCGTGAGACACCTTGTTGTTTAATAGAAATATCAGCATAAAACTCATTCTTGTATCGCCTATATCTGTATCTACGCACGCAATAGCCCACCACCGCCCACCTCGCTTTTGAGGTGAGCGGTTTTTTCGTGAGGGCAAAGGGCAAGGCGCAAGCAGGGAGATTTCGTCAAAACTCGCTTGCAAAAAGAAACTGACACATAGTCAGTTTGAGGTTGCAGCGGTTTTTCCTCTCAAACAAACAAATATGCAATTTCTTTGTTTGTATATTTAGAGACACTTTCGACATTTTCGAGAGGGCGCAAGGGTTATAGGTTGCAGGGAGATTGTGAGCCGTCAGCGAATAATGAAAAACTCCAAAGCCGTTTCGGGTTACTCAAAAACTCGGTCGCTTATTGTTTGCAGGGAGATTGCAAAGCCTTTTCGGAATTGGGGCGACTTCATCGGCTCATAGGTAGAGCAAAAACTCACAAGGTCGGTTTGATGTATAGGGGAGACCATAGGCACGCACGGAAATCGGGAAACTCTTGGCTCGGTCGTATCGGGGAGAGTGTTTTGCCTTTTCGGAATAGTGGGGAACTCATCGGCTTGCAGGGTACAAATAGACTTGCAAGGCTTTCCGCATATAGATAGACTGCAAAGGCTTTTCGTAATAGTGGGAAACTCGGTCGCTCATAGGTTGCAGGGAGATTGCAAAGCCTTTTCGGAATATGGGGCGACTTCATCGGCTTGTAGGTTACAAATAGACTTGCAAGGCTTTCCGCATATAGATAGACTGCAAAGCCTTTCGGGATATAGGGCGACTTCAAAGGCTTTCGTGATGTTGTGAGACTTTTGAGGTGTGGCGATTGTGTGGCGACTTTCGGCTTTTCGATTTTTGATAGACTTGACGGCTATTGTAGAAGATGTGAAACTGCATATTCCGCTTGATGTAAGAGCCGCCAAAGGTCAGCCAAAGCAGGGCGGATGGGGGCTCTTTCGAGGGAAACGCAAAGGGAAAATTCCCTTTGCGAACCCTAAACTACACATTATAAGCATAATAACTTTTTGATTGCTGGAAAAATTGAAAAATTCCAAAAACATTTCTCGGCTCT
>FLNX01003437.1_pt1 | contig 20104 bp, 17 predicted proteins | sample 1140341 | NCBI WGS metagenome assembly FLNX01 (sample SAMEA3878208, study PRJEB12797) | bioreactor metagenome | biome: Moose rumen | place: Sweden | collected 2011-10
ACAGAACAGAACAGAACAGAACAGAACAGAACAGAACAGAACAGAACAGAACAGAACAGAACAGAACAGAACAGAACAGAACAGAACAGAACAGAACAGAACAGATGAAATAAAACTGCTTCAGTATGTTTTCGGGTTTGCGGTTGTGAGATTGGGAGAGATAGCGAAAATAAAAAATGGGAAGGATTATAAAGCGTTAGGAAGTGGAAATATTCCTGTTTATGGTTCTGGCGGAATTATGACTTATGTAGATAAATCCGTTTACAATAAGCCGACCGTTTTGATTCCACGCAAAGGAAGCCTTGCTAACTTGTTTTATGTAGATAGTGAGTTTTGGAATGTAGATACGATTTTCTATACTGAAATAAATCAGGAAATTGTAGTTCCAAAGTATTTGTTCTATTTGCTTCTTAAAGAGCATCTAGAAAATTTAAATAAGGCTGGTGGAGTTCCTAGCCTTACACAAGAGATTTTGAATAAAGTAGTTTTACTTGTTCCGTCTTGTGAAGAACAGGAAAGGATTGTAAAAATCCTCGACCGTTTTGACAGCCTTTGCAACGACATTTCTTCGGGTCTTCCTGCAGAAATAGAAGCTAGGCAAAAGCAGTATGAGTATTACAGGGATAAGCTGCTGTCGTTTGAGCGGAAAGTGTAAAACTCATTGACAGCCCGTAGTGGCTGCCATATAATTTAACTAATTCTAGGTATTTTTTTCTCATTTTACCTAGATTGTAAAAATATGCTTCTAACATACCAGAATTGCAAAGAGAAATACGGGTCTCAATACGGAATCACAAAAGCGATAAAGGCTGCAGAAATTTTCAAACTGGAGAAAGGCATCTATTCAACCCAACCGCATGAAGCAGAAATAGCCATTATTGCAGTAAAATATCCGGACGCAATATTTACGCTTAACAGTGCGTTTTACTATCACAATCTTACCGATACAATTCCAGATTACTATTACCTTGCCACAGAAAAAAATGCGTATCAGATTACAGATAAAAGGGTCATTCAGAAATACGAGAACAGTAATGCCCTGTCTCTTGGCGTAATTACGATGGAGCAGGATGGAGCTCAGATAAAAATCTACAACAAAGAAAGAATGCTTCTTGAGCTAATCAGAAACAAAAATAATTTTTCATTTGATTATTACAAGGAAATCCTTAACAATTACAGAAAAATCATTCATGAGCTTAATATCCAGGACATTCAGGATTATGCAGATGAACTGCCAAAAAACAAGATGATAATGGAAACGCTTAGGCTGGAGGTCTTTTAGTTATGAACATCGAAGAGCTTGTTGAGAGTGAAATTGAGAATGGTTACGGGGATGTTAATGCCCGGGCAAAAGTCTGTCAGGATATAATCTTGAAGGCAATCGCAAACGGTGAACTGAACAGGAATGTTACGATAAAAGGCGGCGTGGTGATGCGGAGCAAGACAAACAATATCCGCCGTGCCACTCAGGACTTGGACATCGATTTTGTGCGCTATTCCCTTTCAGACAATTCGATAGACAGATTTATCGGAAAACTCAACTGCCTTAAAGGGATAGCAATAAAGCGAAAGGGTGAAATTGAGGAGTTGAAACAGCAGGACTATCACGGAAAAAGAGTATATCTTTTGATTTCCGATGATTTTGGTCATACAATCACAAGCAAACTTGATTTGGGTGTACATAACAGGCTTTCAATCGAGCAGGAAGAATACTGCTTTGATATTGCTTTTGACGATGAGGGCGCGAGCCTTCTCATAAACTCAAACGAACAGATGTTTACGGAAAAACTGAGGTCTCTGCTGCGTTTCGGAACCGTCTCAACACGCTACAAAGACATCTTCGATATGTATTATCTTTGCCAGAAAATCAACAAAACAAAATTAAAGATTTGTTTTGATTCTTACATATTCAAAGATGAAGAAATGCGAGAGAATGATATGCAAGGTATCTTAAAGCGGGTAAAAAGAGTTTTCTCGGACAAATTCTACAAGCGAAATCTTTCTGAAACGGATAAAAAATGGATTGATGAACCGGTAGACTTGATTCTTGGCGAAATTACTGCTTTTCTTGAAACTATCGTAGAGGAATAAAAAATGTATAATATCATAGCCGAAACAAACGAAGCGACTGTTGTATCAGAATATATTCCGCTTGCCCGCCGTAAGCGTTCATACCAGAGCGAAGCAGAACTTGAAAAAAACTTCATCGAAGACTTGCAGGAACAGGGCTATGAATACCTTACAATTAAGACAGAAGACGACCTTGTAGAAAATCTAAAAAAGCAAATTGAAAAGCTCAATAAAATTACATTCAGCGAAACAGAATGGGCTCGTTTTTACGGATATTATCTTGCCAATGATACAGAAGGAATTGTTGAGAAGACTTTTTCTATTCAGAGTGACCATATTAAAGTTCTTGCTCGTGATGACGGCTCTACAAAAAACATTTATCTGATTGATAAAAAGAATATCCACAACAATTATCTGCAAGTAATAAATCAGTTCACTCCAGAAGGTGGGCGATATTCTAACCGCTACGATGTAACTATCCTTGTAAACGGCCTCCCTCTTGTACATTGTGAATTAAAGAGACGTGGTGTAAATATCCGCGAAGCTTTTAATCAGATTCGTCGTTATAACCGTGACAGCTTCTGGGCGGGAGCAGGGCTTTTTCAGTTTATCCAGATTTTTATTATTTCAAACGGAACAAATACAAAATATTTTTCTAATACAACCCGTGAAGCAAGCATTAAAGAACAGACAAGCAAAAAGGGAAGCGGAAAGAAAACAAGCAACTCCTTTGAGTTCACATCTTATTGGGCTGATGCAAATAATAAAATCATCAACGACCTTGAAGACTTTACCAGAACTTTCCTTGCAAAACATACAATCTTAAATATCCTTACAAAGTATTGTGTTTTTGATACAAACAACACGCTTCTTGTAATGCGACCTTATCAAATTGCTGCTACTGAGCGCATTTTGAATAAGATTCTAATTTCAAGCAACTATCACAAAGAAGGAACTATAGAAGCAGGCGGATTTGTCTGGCATACAACAGGAAGCGGAAAAACTCTTACAAGTTTTAAGACTGCAATTCTCGCAAGTCAAATGGACTGCATCGACAAAGTTTTGTTTGTTGTAGACCGCAAAGACTTGGATTATCAGACCATGAAGGAATACGACCGTTTCCAGAAGGATGCGGCTAACTCAAACAAGTCTGTAGCCATCCTTAAAAAGCAGTTGGAAGATGATAACTGTAAGATTATTATTACTACAATTCAGAAGTTAGGAATATTCATCAAAAAGAATAAAGGTCATCCAATTTTCCTGCGTCACATTGTCTTGATTTTTGATGAGTGTCACCGCTCGCAATTTGGTGAATTGCATAAGGACATTGTAAAGTCATTCAAGAGATTCCATCTCTTTGGATTTACGGGAACTCCAATCTTCCAGAAAAATGCGGGTACAAATGGAGCTGGCGGAATACGGACTACCGACCAGGCTTTTGGCGAAAAGCTTCATACTTACACGATTGTGGATGCAATCAACGACCACAATGTATTGCCTTTCCGTATCGATTATATAAAGACAATCAGGATGAAAGACAGTGTAAAGGATAAGGATGTAGCAGGAATCGACAAAGAAAATGCTCTGTCCGCTCCTGAACGGATTTCCGCCGTCGTTTCATACATAATCGAACACTTCGACCAGAAAACAAAACGTAACACTCACGGTGGTGTGTATGAGTTCAAGGCTCTTACAAATATCGCTGAAAGTGCAAAGGCAAAAGACAGGGGAAGCGTAAAAGAACAGAAGGAACTGAAACATATCTCTGGCTTCAATTCCATGTTCTGTGTGCAGTCCATAGAGACAGCCATAAAATACTATGCGGAATTCAAAAAGCAGATTCGGGAAAAATCCCTCGAAAATCCTGCTTGCGCTCTTAAAGTGGGTATGATATACAGCTTCGGAGCAAATGAAGCAGAAGGCGAAACCGATGAAAATGGCTTTGTAGACGAGGAAAATGGCATTTTCGATGACGAAAATGCTGACGACACAAGCGGCCTTGATGTGGTAAGCCGTGATTATCTTGAAAGTGCCATCAAAGATTATAATGCCATGTTCCATACTGATTATGACACTTCAAGCGATAAGTTCCAGAACTATTACAAAGATGTTTCCCTGCGTATGAAAAACAAGGAACTTGATATTCTTATCGTTGTAAATATGTTCCTTACGGGCTTTGACGCTACTACTTTGAATACTCTTTGGGTAGATAAAAATCTCAAAATGCACGGATTGATTCAGGCTTACAGCCGTACTAACCGTATTTTGAATTCAATAAAGACATTCGGTAATATTGTCTGCTTCCGTGACTTGTCCGAAAAGACGGACGAAGCGATAGCTCTCTTTGGCGACAAGGACGCAAAAGGTACAATCCTTTTGAGAAGCTTCAACGATTACTATAACGGCTTTACTGATGAAAAAGACAAATACCATAAAGGCTATACAGAACTTGTGGATGACCTTTTAACAAAGTTCCCGCTTGATGGCTTTAAAAATAATGTGATAACACAGGAAGCAAAAAAAGAGTTCGTAATGCTTTTCGGAAGCATTCTCAAAATGCGTAACATTCTTACCACCTTTGACCAGTTTGAAGGTGACACGCTTCTTGAAATAAACGACTTGCAGGATTATCAGAGCCACTATATCGACATTCACGATGAAATCAGGCCAGACGAAAAAGCTGAAAAGGAAAACATCAACGATGATATTGTCTTTGAAATGGAGCTTATCAAACAGGTTGACATAAACATCGATTACATCCTGATGCTTGTTGCAAAATACCATGATTCAAATTGTCAGGATGCCCAAATCCTTGTAGACATAAAAAAGGCTATCGGTGGAAGCATTGAGCTTAGAAGTAAGAAAGAACTCATTGAGGAGTTTATTGCTCAGATAAATACTTCATCCGACATCCAGAAAGACTGGCAGACTTATATTGCAAAAAAGAAGGAAGAAGAACTTACTGCAATTATAACGGAGCAAAAACTTAAAGCAGAGGAAACAAAGACCTTTATTGAAAACTCTTTCCGTGATGGTGCCTTGCGTACGACAGGAATTGACATAGACAGAATTTTGCCTCCTGTCTCACGGTTCGGCAGCAGTAATGGCGTAAGTAACCGCAGCGAAGTAAAAAAGACTGTTATTGAGCAGCTCAACAAGTTCTTTGAGAAATATTTTAACGTGTAAACAGTCGAATTTTCTAAAACGAAATTTTCATATCATATATGCAAAACAACCATTGTGCAAAGCATTTGTACAGCAACTCCAGTACGTTTTGTAAGCAAATGCAGTGCGTTTTGAAAGAAAATGCAGTGTGTTTTGCAAGAAAATGCAGTGCGCTTTGAAAGAAAATGCAGTGTGCTTTGCAAGAAAATGCAGTGCGCTTTGCAACAAAATGCAGTGCGCTTTGAAAGAAAATGCAGTGCGCTTTGCAACAAAATGCACTGAGCTTTGTAAAATTACCTATTCTTCTACAAGCAGAGATTTACTTTGGTATTTCGGCAGGAATTTCTTACAGCCTCCCGTTTCAAACTGCACGCTGACAACGTACTCCCCTTCGGCAGAAGTTTCCGAGTGCACAATCTGCCCGTGACCATAGTCGTCATGATACACAATGGCACCATTCCTGTACTCTTTTGCAACGGAATATGCACCATACAGGCATCGCAAACAGCAGCAGATCCACGTGTTGACAGAATAGAGCTATACGTATAGAGCACTATAAAGCGTTTGCCACAATGCACCGTATTCCGCTGATGCTGGAGTAACTGGCTTTGAAATAACATTTTTCTCATCAAAAACAACAGAGCCTCCTTTCGCAAGAACAAGGATGCGCGTTCCAAGAATTATTGCTTCCTGAATATTGTGGGTAATGAAAATAACAGTGCAACCTTCATCTTCAGAAATTGCATTCATTTCCGCCTGTAACTGTCTGCGAGTCATAGCATCAAGAGCTGCGAACGGCTCATCCATCAATATAATCTTTGGCTTTAGGGCAATAGCCTTTGCAATTGAAACCCTCTGCTTCATTCCCCCTGACAACTGATGCGGATAATAGTTTGCATACTGCTCGAGACGAACTTTTTTCAAGGACTCAAAAACGAGCTCATTGACTAATGCCCTATTCTTTATTCCCTGTATATTCAACGGATACTGTACATTCTGTTCAATCGTTTTCCATGGAAACAACTGGTTAAAGTCCTGAAAAACCATAATGCGGTCTGACCCCGGACCTTTCTTTTTTTCTCCAGCAACAGCAATATCCCCTGCATAGGATTCAAAACCAGCGATGCATCGTAGCAGAGTTGTCTTTCCACACCCCGAAGGTCCAAGTATGCACAAAAATTCATTCTTTTCGACATTCAAAGAAAAATCTTTTAAAACGACATGCTCTTGCTGTTGATTGAAGAAGGATTTTGTCAGATGCCTTATCTCTAAAAGTGGCGCATTCATCTCACCATTCCCCATTTTTTTACCGTATGAGTTTCGATCGGTTCAAGAATGCCGTATTGCACAATCACCCCAATGATTATGATGACCACCAATGTTGCATACATTTCAGCATTATTCATATTTGTCCGCATCTGGTTTATAAACAGCCCAAGTCCCGGACAAGAAGCTATTCCGAATATCATTTCGGCACTGATTAGACCTCTCCACGCCCGTGCCCATGCAACTTTAAGTCCAGAGACAATGTATGACATTGAAGCCGGAAGATACACGCCAGACAGAAGCCTGATACCTTTTAGCCCGATATTCCTGCCTGCCTCTACATATATTTTGGGAACAGCCTTAAATCCATCAAGCACATTCCTTGACATAGGCCACAGAACCGCATGTACGACAAGGAATACAATGACTTCGCGCTTAACGCCACATATAATGATGATTACAGGAAGCAGGGCTATGCCAGGCAACAAGTCAAAGACAGAAACAAGAAGGTTATACACAGAAAACACTTCCTTACACAATACAGCAAGCCCAGAAAAAATGCAGGAAAGCAGGATGCCAATAAAAAGTCCCTCCAACAAAAGCAAAAGAGAATTGCGTATATATACCCACAACGAAGTTCCTGCATATCCTTGTGTGAAATTACGTACAAAAGCAAATCCTATATCTTCCAAAGCAGGAAAGACTAATCGGCTGCCAAAAGTTCCATTCTTTGCTGCATATTCCCAAAAAACAAGAAGGGCTACGATAAAGATTACCTGAACGACTTTTGCATGAACCAGCTGCTTTTCTTCTGCACCCATACCAGTCCTCGTGCTAGTTTCCAGTTACATTGTCAAACACCAGCTCAGAATAGGAATGTATTTGTGTTGAAATAAATCCATTCTCATACATGAACTGAGCCAATGAAAGCAAATCTTTTGTTGCCGTAGAATACGTTCCCTTTTGCAAAAGGAGAATTTCATCAGTCACACTATTTCCATCATACTTGCTGGTAATGGATGCAGCTGATTCAGTATTGCCCACAATTTCATCAATTGCCTGCCCAAGCGCCATGCAGAGGGCATCATACAAGTCTCTGTTGCCATTATATATTTTTTCGGATGCAACCCCCACAATGAAGGAGCTGTCGCTTCCCCATGCATCAGAAACTTCATGCAGTTCATGCAGAGCAGGATTTTCCATTTCACGATAAATATAAGGGCTTGTCGTCAAATGGCAGGAAACATTCCCCGTTTCCAATGCAGTCATTCCATCGGGGTGCTTCATCGCAACAATATTACTGTCAAGTGCATGTGCATCATAACCGTTATCAGCCAAAGCCTTTGCAAGAAGGATATGCTGAATGGAGCCTATGTTTACAAGAGCAACCTGCCTGTTAGTTCCGATAATATCACCAAGTTCATGCACAGAACCATCATTCGTCATAATGCCATGCTTTTGCCCTGACAAGTTGGTGCATATTTTGTAGCCCACTTTTTTTGTTATGCCTGTCACAGCTGGAGCAACACCCATGAACCCAGCATCAATGCTCCCTGATGCTATGCCCGTGTTGATATCTGCACCAGAACTCATCTGATGCCATTGGACGGTTACATTTTTTCCAGCGGTTGAAGCATACACTTTTTCCACCAATCCCAGTTCCTGACATATTACGGCAGGGGCATACGCCAGACCATACTGATATGCAATATTAAGTACCTCTGACTGTGCTTCCGATCCATTTTTAGCAGGCTTGGTGCAAGCTGTCAGTACAGTAACAAGCAGCCAAAGCGTTAAAATTGATGCAGCCTTTTTCATGATTTTTCTCCTGTAAAATAGTTTTTATAAAATTTTCTGTTCAGCTTTCCATTGTATGTGCGTTCAACCGACTCTACAAATTCCACTCGATGCGGTATCATGAACGGTTCTAGTTTTTCCCTTAAAATTTTCAAGACATCTGTCTGCGTAAGTTCAGACCCCAAAGAACGTACAGCAAGAACAGCAGGAACGCTTCCCATGCGTTCATGAGGTTCTGCAATGCAAATGGCATCAACTATGCCGTTTATTGCAAGTACGTTTTCTTCCACATCTGCCGGTGAAATCTTATAGCCTCCAGAATTGATAATGTCATCTTTTCGCCCCAAAAGGATGATGTCGCCATCTGAATCTATATACACTTCATCATGCGTAACGAACATTCCATCTTTAACAACCTTTGCAGTTTCCTGCTCATCATCAAGATAGCATTTCATATTCATGCGGCCGATGCTTGCAAGCACCCCAGTATTATCTTTAGAAGAATCTATCTCGTGCAAATTGTCATCCAATATGCAAATTCTTGCATTGGATACGGGTTTCCCAATGCAGTTTTTCTTGGGATTGCTACAGTTAAAGTCGTACACAATAATGCGCCCGCTCTCTGTGCTTCCATAAAAATTGTACAGCCGGGTATCCGGCAGCAAGTCGAGCAGTTTTTCTTTGTCTGCATCAAGCAAGGGAGCAGCACCAAACTGAACATACCTAAGTTGGTTTTTATATGCCCCCAATTGATTGTCTGAATTTTTCAAAATGAGTGAAAGAGCAGATGGAATCAAATCCATAGATGTAACGCCGTTCTGTTCAATGGATTCAAAAAACTTTTGAAGGTTGAGCAGCCCATTTTGCAATATGACGGTTGCTCCCCTGTAGAAATTCGCATAGCAACTCCGAAGCCCATGCGAATGATTGAGCGGAGACGGTATCATTTCCACATTATCTTCTTTCATGCCTACGCCTTCTATTACATTCTGTGCCAAGGTGCAAGAACTTTCATGCGTGAGCACAACTCCTTTCTGCTTTCCTGTAGTCCCTGTCGTAAACAGAATTTCAGAAACAGAGTCTGGGGAAGGAAAAGGAAAACCAGAAAGACCACCTTTTGCTTGTGCTTTTTCAAAAAGAACTTCCAGAGATAACCCGATCTTTTTTGCTATGATATATTTTGCCTTACAAGCTTTGGAAACATGCAGGATCTTTTCTTCCGTAGCATTTTTTTCCACGGGAACAAATACCGCACCACATATATGAACAGCACATTCTACAATAAAAAAGGAAGAATCCTGCGTATTTTCAAACACAAAGGCATCTTTTTCATGCAGCCCCATTTCTGTAAAAACTTCTGCCAATTGCAAAGACTTTTTAAAAAGTTCGCTGTATGTCAACTTTGTGTTCCTGTCAATGAGACATACTTTGTCATGACATACAGAATGATGATAGATAGCTTCTACAATGGAATTCACCAGTGCTTTCTCCGACGTAAAATCAACATGCAGCATCTTTCAGTTTTTCCAACAGATTGGCAATGGCATCCAAAGAATTAAAGTTTTCTTCGGTAATTTCTTCATACGGAATGGCTACGCCAAACTCAGTCGTCAAGGCAGCAATGATACCAGTTATAGCAAGGGAATCCAGAATGCCGTCATCCACCAGTGCGTTTGATGAATTAAAATCAATATCCGGACATTCTTCTCTTAAAACTCTTAATACCTCTTCTTTCACAGTCGAACCCCTAAAAAATTACGTATTCAAAATCAGATGGATTATAGCCCGGGCCATACATGCCAAAAATCAGTACAGTAAAAAACGCACCAAGATACAGGCTCCATCGCATTACAATGGAATATCCGGCAACTTTTTCACGTACACTGCAAGTATTCTGACACAGGCTTATCTTCCACACAATCAAAAGTCCTGCTGCCATGACAAAAAAATTGGCGGCATCAAGACCGAGTGTAAAAATCGTTCCATCAAACAGATTGTTCACACAAAAGTCAGAGGCGATACGCCTTAGGGCATGCCTAAAATGATGGGCTGTAATCAGCCTTCCGAATGCAAACAGGCAAAATGTGCGAATCATCTGAAACACTTTCCATCCGTGGGAATCTGTATCAATCCTGCACAGCCATGCAAGCTGTTTTAATTCTGGTTCAAACACCGCGGAAAAAGCCATGACTGTTCCCCAATACAGCCCCCACACAATAAATTTCTTTCCATCCCCGTGCCACAAACCTGTTAAAATCCAGATGACATAGAGGGGGACAACGGTCATGACAGCTTTTCCAGCCCGCTTTCCACATAATTTCCGAACTTTTGCCGAAAACTGTATCAGATGGGGATTTATGACAATGGGCATGTAAACATAATCCTTAAAGAACGAATTGAGCGTAATGTGCCACCTGCGCCAAAATTCCGCAGCAGTCTTTGAAAAGAATGGCAGATTAAAATTCTTTGTCAATGATATGCCAAAAAGTTCAGACATGCCGCATGCCATGTCCATACAGCCTGAAAAATCCATATACAATTCAAATGCCCTCAGCACTGCACCAAGTACAATGATGCTTCCAGAATGCACATTCCAAAAATCCCTACAAAAGATATTACCCGTCAGGATGCAAAGGCGTTCTGCAATTACAAGCTTTTTGAATAGTCCGTAGATTATGAGCTGCAAGCCAAAACAAAATCTTTGGTAATCAAAATCATGACCTTCGACAAGCTTTGGCAAAAGATTGCGCTCTTTTTCAATGGGGCCTTCCAAAATCTTTGGAAAGTATAATATGAACAGAAAATGCTTTAAAACATTTTTTTCTGCATGCTGCTTTTTCCAGTACACATCAAGAAGATAGCTTATAAGTGAAAATGTATAATACGATATTCCTAATGGCACTATCACAAATTTGCTTTCAAAAAGTGAATTACCGATTTTTGCGTAGAAAAGCATTAAAAGCACAAGTATTAGTCCAAGACCGCACCACAACCTTCTTAGACTTTTCTTTTTACTTTTCTCTATCATTATTGCAGACACATAAGAAAACAGCCCTGCTACAATAACCATTAAAAGCCGTTTCTTTCCCCAAGTGACATAGAATCCAAGGCTAGATGTAAGCAAGACATACCAACGCATTTTTTTCGGAAAGATGAAATACAAAAGAACGGATACTGCAAGGAAAAAGAAAAAGTAAAAGTCAGTAAACATCAACTTAACGTATACCATAGCCAGAGATTCTCCCAAGGTATGCTTGATATTCAAAACATAAATCTCCAATAATATCATTATTATGCACAATGCCGAAACTACCATCTTCTGTTTGTGTGTAGCAGAGACTGTCAATTTCCAAACCAGAAGATATGTCGTACACAACAATATTAAGCCCTTTTGCATTCATTGAATAAGGCATACTTGCATCAGATCCAGTCAAAAAACCACTTGAAGTAATATGCAAAGCCTTGCCTTTAGTTATTTCATAATCATAGTCCTGCTCTCTGTTTGACACACACTCATATACAGGAGATCCACCGTCAAGAACCCCAATGAACGAATCCGAATAATCAGTATCCGAAAAATCAGATCTAAAGCCAAAAGACTTTAATACGGACTTCTCCGCAAGAAGCCTATCATCAGGTGCATACAGATTTCCATCCCTTATGGAAAAAAATGCTACCGCATTGTCAAAGTCTCTCAGCATTTCGGCATACGATTCAATGGATGTCTCAGTCTGAAGGTCAAAGATTTTCTGTGCATCAGCCCACATCCGATATTCATGTTCTATCTTGTTATCTTTTTTTTCAGAAAGGCTATAATGCTTTTTTATATAATCTGCGAGGAAGCGGGAAACTTTCTTCGCTCCACGATAATTCAAATGGCATCCTCCATCCATACTGTCTGTAGACCAGTCCATACCAAGATCAAAATCATAAACAAGATCGATAAAATCAAGACCGTATTCATCAGCAAGCCTTCTTACATATTCTGATTTTTCCCTGCACCATGTAGAATGATAGAACTGTATCAACTTCCTTGTCGGAACTTTCATAAGGACAAGCCGTATGTCTCTCTTACGACACTCCTCAACAATCCTTTCAAAGTATTTTTTTGACCAGTCACTCATAGCTATCTCATCTAAGAAGGGAGCGTAGGACTGGGAACTCAGGTGCATACCGCCATGGTATAATTCTTTTAAAACATAATTACGTTCTTTTAAAAGCGAAATGTCTCTATCAATATCGAGAGCCGTTACATTCTCTGTTTCTACATGCTTCGTAAGACAGATATATCCTCGTGTAGGAAAATATGTCTTACCATTATCTTCGCTCAAAATATTCCATCTTGAATGACATGCCCAAAACGGACAAAACAATCTTTTTATCTTTTCCTGAAAGCTGTCACAAGGGTACGCCATGCAAAGTTTTATTTTATTTTTGTTAAATGAGGTCTCATTCAGTACCCTATCTATCCTGTCACGTAGCACACCAATTCCATAATTAATGTCTACAAAGAGTGCATTGGAATCCATTATAACAACATCTGGAGTCTGCCTTTCTAAAAATTCCATAAGCATGTAATAAGATATTGGAGTATTCTGTGCAGATGAAGCTAAATTATAGGAGTGAATCTTTCCTTCCGCATACAGCTCCATTGGTGAAACGCCGCAATAGCAGTGACTCGTTCCCAAAAAAAGAATATGGGTTGAATTATAATCAAGTTCTTTCAGACCTGCCAATCCCCAGTTATACGAGGACACAGGAGTTGAGCGTATGGCAAACAGATTTTGCATAAACATAAAAATCAGAACGGTAATGCTGGAAAATACCAGACCCTTTATACAATTAGTCACATTAGAACAGTTTTTCATATAATAATTTACTCTTAAAGCATATTTATAAAGTAATATCTTACCCGATGAACACATTTTATAATAATTTATTATACTTTTGCAAGTAGTTTAGGATAATTTTTTACTATACTAGGAAAATGGATTTTAAGGATAATTTGCATTTTTTAATGGAGAGTAAAGGAATTGCAATAAAAGAACTGTCAGAAAAAACTGGAATCAGTGAAAATACATTAAAATCCTACTTAAAAAGCAAGCCTGTCGAGCCTAAAGTAACAAATGCCTTTATCATAGCAAAGACCCTGCACGTTTCTGTTGAATTTCTCATAACTGGAAAAAATGACAAGGAGAAGGATGAATTTTACAATTTGCAGAATTTTGTAAGCAGTTTTAACAGCCTTTCCAGCGATGACAAAATGTCAGTCCTTGCCCTCATGAAGGAAATGAACAGGCACTATCAAACAAGCTCATTTTGATTCGTTTACATATTACAGTCTGGCAATAAACCATGAGTGCAGGCGGTTCATTTTAGTTCATACATAATGTCAACAATGACTTTGATTTCTTTACTGCCCGATGAGAGAGGTGTCGAACTTGATTCAGCCCCTTCGATTCCTGCATATACAGGTGGCATATCATTCCAACTTTGTGACAGACTGTTAGAAGCAACCTGCATCATATATGGAGAGTGAGTACCCGTGCACTCCCCAATCACCAGAACCTTGCCGAGTTTTGTTCCGGCAGCTTTCACAGATTCTTCTGCTATTGTCCTCGCATTCTCTATTGCAAGCATTCGTGCGCGCTTCACCGCTTTTGGCTCATCTTCATAACTGAACGAAAGAGAATCAACACCAGTCGCACCATTCTTTATCGCAACATCAATAACATTGCTTGCCTTGTCAATATCAGTCACATTCACTTTTATGCGGTTGGTCACATTGTATCTTCCATACTCGCGAATGTCATTTTTCCAATACGAGTCCTGAGATATTCCATAATCATACGTCTGAATATCATTTGCAGGAATTCCTTCTTCAAGAATGGCATCCTGCACACGGGCCATTGTAGCAGAATTCTCTCTCTGTGCAACATGTATATCGTTATTGCGAGTTATGACGGCAAGGTTTACCGTTGCCTTGTCCGGAGTCACAAAGACTCTTCCTGTTCCACTCACAGTAATCGTCCTCGTCTTGTAAACATCTGGCTGAGAGCAGGACAATAGCGAGAACAAGAAAGGCACGACAGCAAAAAACAGAACAATAGATTTTTTCACGCTTCCTCCATTTCTTTCAATGAATGCAGTTTTCGTGTACAGCACCCGACCGCACTACAAATCACCTTCAACAAGCAAAGAATTGCCCTGATACTTCGGCATGAACTTTGCAAAGCTTCCTGTTTCAAATTTTACGTTGACCACATACTCCCCTTCGGCAGAAGTTTCTGCATGTACAATGTGTCCATGACCATAATCATCATGATACACTTGGACACCCTTTCTGTACCTTTTTACGACAGGATCAGTTTCAGCACTGTCAGCTGAAAATGAAAACGGCTTGTCACCGATTACGCGAATAAGCTGTTTGTCTATTTCATTTAAAAACGGACTTGGACTCATGTAATTAGTCCGTCCATACAAACGCCGCAAACCGCAGCTTGTCAAATACAATTCATTCTGGGCACGTGTAATGCCCACATAAAACAGTCGGCGTTCTTCCTCCAGCTCTTCGCTGCTTTTATCTTCGCGGGGAAAAATGCCGCTTTCCATGCCAGTAATGATGACACGGGAAAACTCAAGACCTTTTGTGTTGTGCAGGGTAATCAATGTCACACTGTCTTTTTGCACTGAATCAGAGTCTTCGTTTTCAAGAGTTCTGTCAAGCTGCACATGATCCATAAAATCAAGGAGCCCCTTCATGGAACAAGAGTATTGCACGGCAGTATTTATCAACTCCTGAAGGTTTGAAATCTTTTGAGTTCCTGCAATTTCATCCTGTGCAGCATAATGCTCTTCAAGGCCTGACTTTTTGATGACAGCTTCCATAAACAGAGACAGCTTTTCCGCTGCATCATCCCGAAGCATGCTGCGGCATTCCGTAATAGCATCGCAAAATGCAGTCAAACCTTCCACACATTTTTTTGACAGTTTTATTGAGCGCCATCCGTCAAGCAAAGACTTTTCTGTACCATCAATCAAACTGCCACTTGCAGCAACAATCTTATCCTGAGAGGTATTTCCAATGCCGCGAGCAGGTTTATTCACAATGCGTCGAAACGCCAGTTCATCGCGAGGATTTGCAATGAGCGAAACCCATGCAAGAATATCCTTTACTTCTTCACGCTCGTAAAATTTCAAAGAACCGACAAGAACATAAGGAATCTTTCTGTGCAGAAATTCCGACTCAAAGCCGAGAGACTGGGCATTTGTCCTGTACAGAATTGCCCAATCCGAATAGGGAGTTCCCTTTACATGGGCCTGCTCAATCATTTCCGCACAAAACTGAGTTTCATCTTCCTGTGTCGGCAAAAAAACGAGTGTGGGCTTTTTTCCTGTTCCCCGTGCAGAAACCAATGTTTTTCCCAAACGACCTTCATTGTTTTTTACCACTGAATCTGCACAGGCAAGAATTTCAGATGAAGAGCGGTAATTCGTTTCCAACCTGACAAGCGTTGTGTTTGGAAACTGATTTTGAAAATTCAAAATATTATGAATGTCTGCCCCACGGAATTTGTAAATGCTTTGGTCATCATCTCCTACCACACATACATACGAACCATTGCCTTCATCAACACCAGAAAGGGCATGCAGCAACTTGAACTGGGCAACATTCGAGTCTTGATACTCATCCACCATGATGACACGGTACCGTCGGTGCATTTCATGGCGAATGGCATCATTGCCTTTAAGCACTAAGTACGGAAGCAGAATCAAATCGCCGAAATCGACATTACCAGTTTCGCGCAACCGCTTTTCGTATGCATCATATAGAGCAGGAAATTGAGGATCCTCAGAAATCTTGTACAGTTCTTCACTTTCGGGCGTATAGCAATAATCTTTTGCAAGGGAAATTTTATGAGCTGCCAAAGATGCCTGCTGTTTTGAAAGCGAAGGAACAGCTTTGCTCACCAGCGTAGTCATGTCATCATCATCATACACCGTAAAATTCTTGTCAATTCCGGCTTCCAATGCATGTGTCCTCAAAAAATAGGAGCCCCATGAATGAAAAGTCCGTATCTGGGCATACTGTGCACGATTTTCCAGCGCTACAGCCCGCTCCTTCATTTCATTTGCAGCTTTTTTTGTAAACGTTACGGCAAGAATCGAAAAAGGGTCAACATGTTTTTCAGAAATGAGATACGCAATTTTCGTTGTAATAACGCGTGTTTTTCCAGAACCAGCACCGGCAAGAATCAGGAGTGGAGATCCCTCATGCACAACAGCATTTTTCTGTTCAGGGTTCAGGACATCCATGTATGAATCAGCGTCCAATATATTCTCCATCAATGTCTACTGCAGACGAAGCAAGGGCACGGACTTTTACCATGGCACCGGGTACAACAGCACGCACGGCATCAGCATCATCAAGGTCGTAGCGGACAACAACATTGCCGTCCACTTCGGGGGCTTCAAACCAAGCTCGCCCGATGGCAAGACCTTCGTCAGTACCTTCTGCGTTCTGTACAATTTCTTCTATGAGAACATCGTATTCTTTACCAATTCTAGTCTTTAAGCGTTCTGCCGTAATTGCAGACTGCAAATGTTCCAAACGTGATGCACGCTTTTCGGCAATTTTTCTGGGAACATGCCCCTTCATCTTGTCGGCAGGAGTTTCCTCTTCCCTGCTGTATGGAAAACAGCCAGACCAGTCGCTTTGAATTGCCTGCAGAAACAGAGCAGTTTTCTCTGCAGCTGCATCGGTTTCTCCCGGAAACCCAGTAAGAAATGTAGTGCGGATGCAGCTTTCTGGAAATTCCTTGCGAATCACGTTCACAAGATTGACATACGAATCAAAAGAACCTTTTCTGTTCATGAGCCGAATGATGCCATCATCACCCGACTGAAACGGAATGTCAAAATATGGAAGGAACCGAGAATCCTTCTTCATTGCAACAAGAATATCAGGATTAAAATGGTCGGGATGAATGTACAGCAGACGGATCCAAAAGTTTCCTTTCAAAGAAGAAATTTTAGAAACAAGTTCTGCAAGCAGAGATTGTTTTCCATTTGCAAAAGAAGAATCGTCTATGACAGGTTTCGAAAGTCCATGATACATGGCATTGTACCAGTTTTCACCACGACAAAAAACATCATCGTCCTTTCCGCACCCATACGCAGCAAGATCCTGACCTATCAGATTTATTTCATGAACGCCTTTTTCAACAAGCAATTTTATTTCGTTTACAATGTCATCTGCCTTACGGGAACGCAAACAACCTCGAATGAGGGGAATTGCACAGAATGTACAGCGATTGTCACAGCCTTCCGTGATTTTTACAAAAGCACTTCCCTTAAACGACAAAAGAACGTTTCTGTCACCGCAGCAGACACCTTTCTGAGGAGGCCGAACTACAGGACGTTCCCCCCTAAACAAAGAGGCAACTGTATCGTCAATTTGTGTCAAATCGCCATTTCCAAAGACAGCATCTGCCTCTGGCAATTCAGTCTTGAACACATCGGCATAACGTTCAGCAAGGCATCCTGCCAACAGAATCTTTGCATGAGGATACACATCTCTTGCCAGCATAAGGGCATCGAGGCTTTCTTTTTTTGCACTTTCTATAAAGCCACAAGTATTTATGATGATAAGGTCTGCCTTAGAAGCATCTTCTGTACGAATCATGCCCAAAGCTATCAGACGGGAAATCAGCAATTCCCCATCTACCTGATTTTTTGCACATCCGTGCTGATCTAAAAAAAAAGTTTTGTCAGTCAAGTTTTTCTACCACCAGACGGTACATGCCGTCAGAATCACGAACCCATTTTATATCTTCAACTTCAACTTCGCCAGCCTTGCCAACACTGATGTCATACGTTCCCAAGCCTGCAATAACCTGTATCTTCATAACATTAATGTTGCTTGACCAGATTCTAAATCCATTCTGCGAAGAAACGGTAACGGTATCACCAGTCGTGTAATATCCTTCTACCGTATCTTTTCGGTCGGAACGGTATCGAAGAACACAGGAGCCACGGAATGTAATGTTTACCGTAAACGGATATGCCCTCGTATCTTCCTTTATGACAGTACGCTTTGTTGCACCGTCTGCACCGTTGCTTTCAACACGAACTGGAATTTCATCAGCTTTTGTTTCTTCAACAGCATCAGCTGTCTTTTCAACATCAACAAAGGAAACATAACCGCTGCCAACTGAAAGCATGCGGACTTCTGCACCGCGGGAACCATCCTTTACGTCAACGTCGCTGACATACAGGATTATTTCAGGGGCATTGTCGTTATTGACATCAATGCCTCGTTCCTCGCTTAATTCAATGACCTGTCTTCCGTACGGTGTCAGAATTGCCAATGCCCCCTTTGTATCGGCAACAGTCAGCACGACATTACCTTGCCCATCGGCAGATGGAATCAATATTTGATCGCCAGTATACAGGCGCACATTCTGAATTTCTCCGGAAAACTCATACTGATGAATTTTTGTACTTTCTAGCGCTTTCTGCGCCTTTTCAGCCTGACGTGCAGGAACCTTAAGCACATAAAAATACATAAAGAAACCGAACGAAACCAACAGAATGGCAAAAATCGTAATAATAAGAGGAACTACGAACTTTGGTGCATGTTTTTCCAGAAGCTCTTTCGGAACAGGAGATGCCTGCCGCTGAGCAGCATTGTAATATTTTATGAGGCTTTCTGTATCTGCGCCAAGATAGTTTGAATAGTTCCGCAAAAAACCTATCAGATAGGTTTCTCCGGGAAAAGCCTGCACATCTTCGGTTTCCAAGGCCTTGATGTATGATTCTGAAATGCTGGTAGCCTTTGCAACTTCCGTTACGGTCAAACCTTTATCTTCACGTACCTGACGAAGAATATCTCCATAGCTTTCCATATCTCATCACTCCGAAAACAGGAAATTGTTATAATTATTCGCCGAGGAAGGCGGATCGTAAATGAATCGCTGCTCACTCATGCCAGTGTTGAGACGATAGTTTGAAAAGTAAAAAATATATGACTGAGAAGACGGAGTAACTGCGATGACACGGCGAATAAGTTTACTCGTTGGATCTATGGAAAGCTTTATCTGCGAAAAAGCTTCTGAAGATGAACGCCTTTTCAGCACAAGATTGATCACCATTTCAGAACTTCCCTCTTCCAAAGGCACAGGATCCTGTCCACTCTCATACGAAATGGTATAGTAACGGCGCATCAGAGCCAAGCCTTCTGGCGTTGCCGATGCCGCCCCAGAGCCAGACACGGTTTGCTGCAATATTGCAGAATAAGGTGCAGGCAGGTAGATAGTCAATGTATCCCCACTAAAAACAATAGTCTGTTCCGCTGGCTGGGAAAAATCAATGCGGAGCATTTCCGGTCTCTTAAAGCTAGCCTTGCCCTGCATGTCCGAAGAATTTCCAATGGTTATATCGACATCAGCTTCGTAGTCATGGATAGTTCCATAATAATCGCTCACAGACTTAAAAAAATCACTGGCTGTCATAATTGACTGAGCAATTGCTGTGGCAGATACCATAACACAAGCCGCTATACACGTTATTATTTTTTTCATCGTTATATAATAGAAGAATATACAAGAATCGTCAATAACATGAAAGAACCGCTCACAAACAGCATTCAAGTAATATTAAAGCAAAACAGATTTTATTTCTTCCAGCACGGCAAGATCCTGAAGTCCAATCTGTACGGTAGACAGCAATGCGGCTGTTCCGTCCAAAAAGTCTACGGCATTCTGCACCATGTTGGCAAAATACAGGGTTCGTTTGGGAACATGCA
>FLNX01003654.1_pt1 | contig 20079 bp, 17 predicted proteins | sample 1140341 | NCBI WGS metagenome assembly FLNX01 (sample SAMEA3878208, study PRJEB12797) | bioreactor metagenome | biome: Moose rumen | place: Sweden | collected 2011-10
CCCTCATCACTCCCCCCACACTCCCCCCTCACTCCCTCTTTACTCCCCTTTGTACTTAGCTTATAGGCCAGCGTCGATCGAGCCCAAAGCTGACGGGACTTACTTTGAGCTGTGGTGCAAACTGGAGTCGTTTCCACTCGTTGCGAGCCACCTTGTGTATGATGTCATGCACCAGCTCGCGGTCGTAGCCCTCGTCGACTATTTCGTCTTCGCAGTAGCTTTCATCAAGATAGAGTCCCAATATGGCATCGAGCACCGCATAGTCGGGCAGAGAGTCGGTGTCTTTTTGTCCTGGCCGCAACTCGGCGCTGGGAGCCTTGTCGATGGTGTTCTGGGGTATCCTTATGCCGTCGCGGTTGATCCACCTGGAGAGTTCGTATACTTCTGTCTTGTAGAGGTCGCCGATTACGGCCAGCGAGCCGCACGAGTCGCCATAGAGGGTGCCGTAGCCCATCGCGGCTTCGGAACGGTTGGTGGTGTTGAGCGCCAGAGCTCCGAATTTGTTGGCATAGCTCATCACCATCGTGCCACGCACACGGGCCTGCATGTTCTCTTCTGTGACGTCTTCGGCGCGGTTGCCGAAGACGGGCGACATGGCTTGGCGCAACGTGTCGAACACAGGGCGTATCGGCACTATGTCGTATCCGATACCAAGGTTATGTGCCAGCTCTTCGGCATCGGTGACTGAATGGTCGGTGGAGTATTGGCTAGGCATCAGCAGCCCGTGTACATTGTCCGGGCCAAGAGCATCCACGGCCAGTGTGGCTACCAGCGCCGAGTCGATGCCTCCGCTCAGTCCGAGCACAGCACGTTGCAGGCCGTTCTTGCGGAAATAGTCGCGTAAGCCACACACCAATGCTTTGTATACCAACTCGACAGCTTCGGGTTTCTCGTCGCTTGCGGTGTCTAGCAGCTGCATGTCGACAGTGAGGCAGGCATCCTCGAAGTAGGGCAGCTGGCATAGCACGCCGCCTGCTGCATTCATGGCCAACGAGCCACCACCATACAGACAGGTGCCTTCGCCGCCGGTTCGGTTGACGTAGACAAGGCTTGCACCAAGGGTCTCCACTATCTTGCGCATGCGGTAACGTGTACGGTAGGGTTTCTGATAGTCGAACACCTGACATCCACAGCATATCACCATGTCGGGATCGCCTACGTGCCCCTTGCTCAATTCCTTGAGGTCTTCGTAGAATCCGATGGCGATACGTTGGTCGTGGAACTCGATCAGCTGCACACCTTCGCCACGGACAAAATACTTCTGCTCGTCGATGCCGAGGTATTTCTTTGTCACCACACCGCGTATGGCTCCGTTCTGCACAAAGACGATTGCGTTGCAGAGCCCCTTGTCCTGTATTTTCAATGGCATGCCGACAAGGAAGGCACGGTGTTCGGAGAGCGCGACGAGCTCCTGCAAGGCGGCTTGAGCGCGCTTCTGCAAGTCGGTGTACGCTGCTGCTGCAAACAGCGGCGCTCCGCAGAGGGTGCAGGCAGGAAAGACTGTGAGCATCGCTTCGCGCGACGCTTCCGACTCCAGTTCGGACTTCATCCAGGCCATGTTCTCTTCGGGGTTCATGGTCTGGATGTCGTGCTGAATGATATGAATCTTCATAAGGTGAACGTTTTGGTCTTTATATGATATTAGTTTGTTGGATATGGTAATACGGTTTGTTGGTTTCTTTGCGCAGCCAGGTGAGCTGCTTGCGGGCGTAGTGCCATGTGTCGAGTTTGATTTGGGCTATGGCGTCGTCCAAGGCTGTTTTGCCGTCGAACACAGGGAACAGCTCGCGGTAGCCTACGGTACGCAACGTTGGCAGGTCGCGCATGGGTAGCAGGCTCTCGGCTTCGTGCAGCAGGCCGTCGGCCATCATCTGGTCTACCCGGCTGTCTATGCGTTGACGCAGGGTTGTGTTGTCCGTCTGGAGCACTCTCACTTCGGTGACGAACGGCGATGTTGCAGGACGGTGTTCGGCGATGAGCTTGCTGTAAGGCTGGTGTGCCGTGAGGCACACCTCGAGGGCTCGCTGCACCCGCACGGGGTTCTGTCTGTCGATATGGTCGTATGCGGTGGGGTCGAGCTGTTGCAGGCGTGCCTGCTTTTCGGCCAGAGGCATCTGCTGCAACGCGGAGCGCAGTTCCGGTGTGGGGTCCGGCAGTCGCGACACACCTTCGGTGAGTGCCTCGATATAGAGGCCGCTGCCGCCAACAGCCACGGCGGCTCCGTGCTCGTTCAGCAGACGGACGACGACGGCTGTTGCGTCGTGGTGATAGTCGTAGATGTTGTAAGGCTCGCTGACCGAACGGCATGCAATGAAATGGTGCGGCACCGAGGACAGCTCGTCGTCGGACGGACGTGCCACGCCGATGCGCATCTCGCGATAGAACTGGCGCGAGTCGCACGAGACGACCTCTGTGCCCAGCTGCTGCGCCAGCCTAATGGCATAGGCGGTCTTGCCTATGGCTGTGGGTCCGGCGACGACAACCAGTCTGTTCAGGCGTTGAGACATTTGTTGAATTCGTCCCAGAATTCGGGGAACGACTTGTCCACCACTTCTGGATTATCTATTTCAAGGCCGGGGAAGAGATGTTTCAGTGGGGCGAAGGCCATGGCAATGCGATGGTCGCCATAGGTATGTATGATGTTGCCTTTGGGCATGTGCAGTCCCGACGACGCGATGTGCATCTCCGACCCGGAGCATTCGACGGTGGCGCCCATGGCGCGCAACTCTGTTGCGATGGAGTGCATCCTGTCGCTCTCTTTGAGGGCTATGTTGCTGACGCCTTTCAGTACAGCTTTAACGCCGATAGCAGCTGCCGCTACTGCGAATGTGGGTACAAGGTCGGGACAGTCTATGCAGTTGTATTGTATCGTCTTGGGATGGGGGGCGTTGCCCTGCAGGGTGATGGAACGTGAGGCAGCGCGATAGGGCGAGCGTACTTCGGTGGAGACGACGCCAAGCTGGCGGAAGAAGGTGTCGGTGGCACTGTCGCCTTGGGCGGTGTCGAGCTGTAGCCCCAGCAGGCGGATGCGCAACTCGGGACGCAGCAGTGCCATGATGTAGAAATAAGAGGCTGCCGTCCAGTCGCGCTCAATGGTTATTGTGGCGGGTTTGGGCTTGTCGACATATGGCTGCACATAGTATGTGCGGCCGTTCGAGGAGCGGCGTATGTCGGCGCCGGCAAGGCGTAGGGCATCGCATGTCATGTCGATATACGGACGTGACGTCGGGCGTCCGGTCATGGTCAGCGACAGTCCGTCGGGCATGGTGGGTGCCACAAGGAGCAGTGCGCTGACAAACTGGCTGGAAAGCAACGGGTCGACCTGAACGGTGCGTCGTGTGGGCGTGCTTCCCATGATGGTGACAGGCAGGAATCCCTCCTCGCCGGTGCATTCTATGCGCAGTCCTAGCTGACGCAGTGCATCGATGAGCGGTGCCATCGGACGTTGCAGCAGGCGCGTGTCGCCGGTGAGAATGTGTGTCCCCGAAGTCAGTGCCAACAGTGGCATGAGGAAACGGGCGACAGAGCCTGCGTTGTCGCAGTAGAAGACGTCGGAGGTGTGCTGGTCGAGCTGCGTCAGCAGTCGCCGCAACAGTCGTGTGTCGCCCGAGTTGGACAATTTGCCGATGCGGAAATGACCACCTGTCAGGTGGTTGATCATCAGCCATCGGTTGCTCATGCTTTTCGAGGCTGGCAGATTGATGCGTATGTCGTTAGTATTCACTGTGCGATGTTGTAATGTTTCAATTTGCGATAAAGGGTACGCTCGGAAATGTGGAGGTCTTCGGCAGCCAGTTTGCGGTTGCCGTCGTGGAGCGCCAAGGCGGTGATGATGGCCTGACGTTCACGTTCGTCGAGGGCCACCGAATGGTCTTCTATGACCTCAGGGGTTACGAATTCCTCCTCTTCGTCGTCTAGTTTCCAGTTGCCGGTGGGCAGTTGGGAATGGCCGGGCGACGCGTTGTCTCCTATGTTGTAGCCGCCCAGCGGCATCTTCTGGCTTTGTGTTGCCAGCTGGGTGATGGCTTGACGCAACTCGTTGATCTCTTGGCGCATCTCGTTTATCATCTGCCCCATTGTCAGTGCCTTGAGCAGCAACTCCCTGTCGGTGATTTGCTGGGTGGCTGCCGTCTGGCTTACCACCGCAGGCATCTTCTCGGTGGGGGTGTAGGATATGTAGTTCTGCAGTATGGCCGGCGTGATGCTGCGCTCGGTCTCGAGCACGGCTATCTGGCGTATGATGTTCTTCAGTTCGCGCACATTGCCGTACCAGGGGTAGTCCATCGCCATGCGTCGTGCATCGTCGGTCAGTACTATAGGCGGCATATGGTATTCTTCGGCCACATCCGACGAGAATTTGCGTATCAGCAGCGGTATGTCGTCCTTGCGTTCGCGGAGTGGCGGTATGTAGATGCTTATCTGGTTGAGACGATAGTAGAGGTCTTCGCGAAAACGTCCGTTGCGGACGGCTTCAACTATGTCGATGTTGGTGGCTGCCACCACACGCACGTTGACTTTCAGGGGGGTAGAGCTGCCGACGGGTATTATCTCGCCGTTTTCCAGCACACGGAGCAGCTTGACCTGCATAGCCAGCGGCAGTTCTCCGATTTCGTCGAGGAAGATGGTGCCGCTGTTGGCTTCTTCGAAATAGCCTTTGCGGGCACGGTCGGCACCTGTGAAGGCTCCTTTGACATGACCGAAGAGCTCGCTTTCTATTGTCCCTTCGGGTATGGCTCCGCAGTTGACGGATATCAGCCCATGTCCTTGTCGGGCATGTTTGCGAGTGCTGTTTTCATGTATGATACGGGAGAAGACGTCCTTGCCGACGCCGCTCTCGCCGGTGATGAGTATGGAGAGGTCGGTCGGGGCCACCTGTACTGCCTTGTTCAGTGCAAGCGACAGCTTCGGGTCGTTGCCAATGATGTCGTAGCGTTGTTTTATCTGTTGTATGTTCATTTTGTCTTAAAAAGAGTCGTGTCAGTTGAAAGTTGGAACAATCACCTGTCCGAGGGCATTGCCGAGTTTGCGTACAAGCGACGAGTAGTTATGTATGTCGTGCAGAAGCTGACGCTGACGCTCCTCGTCGGCAGTGCGTAGTTGGTCGGTCAGTGTGCGGACCATCTGCGACAGCCGTTGCCGCTTGAAGGTGTAGAGTGTCTCGGTGAGGTCTTGACGGAGGTTTTGTTCTATCGTGGGCACGTAGATGTTTTTCAGTTTCTTCCACGACTCGCTCACCGAGTAGGTGTCGACCATCAGGCCTGCCACGAACGAGCGAAGTGCGTTGTCGTCGGAATCGAGCAGACGACGGGTGTCGATTTTGCCACCCATGTCGAGCATCAGCGAGCACTGTTCGTAGATGCGTTGACACAGAGGGTCGTTGAATGACAGCTGGTCGTTGCGCAGGTCGGAGATGATGATCTGTGCAACAGTATACTCGACTTGGTCTGTCTTTCCTTCGTCTTCGGTATAGGTCTGTGGCACAAGCGTGTTGCCGTAGTTGAGCAGCAGCTGTGCCAGATGGCGTTCGGCCTCGGTGGGCGTTGCAGGTACGGTGGTCTCGGGTTGTGAGGCAGGCGTGGCGTTTGTGTCGGTGGTGGCGGTGGGAGCCTGGGTGGCGGACGAGGGCTGTTGTCTGGCGCCGAGGGCGCGCTCACGGTTCTGGTTGATGGCCTTCGAGACCTCGTGGGTCAACACGTCCTCGCTGATCTTCAGCAGGTAGGAGCATTCGCGTATGTAGACCTGCCGCTCTATCAGGTCGCCCACGAGGGCGATGGTACGGGCTGTCTCGCTCAGCAGTCCTGCGCGGCGTATCGGGTCGTCTTTAACCTCGTCGAGCAGGACACGTGTCTTGTAGAGCACAAAGTTGTCCTCGTGGGTGGCGAGAAACTGTTGCAGGGCTGTGGAACCGTATTTCTGGGCATAGCTGTCGGGGTCCTCGCCGTCGGGGAAGAGAGTGACGCGCACATGCATGCCTTCGGCGAAAAGCAGGTCGATGGCGCGTAGTGCCGCCTTGATGCCGGCCTTGTCGCCGTCGTACAGCACGGTGACGTTGGTGGTGTAGCGTTTGATGAGACGTATCTGCTCTGTGGTGAGGGAGGTGCCGCACGAGGCGACGGTGTTCTCCACTCCCGACTGGTGCATCGATATCACGTCGACGTTGCCCTCGACCAGGTAGCATTTGTCGGCTTTCGAGATGGCGTTGCGCGCTTGGTACAGTCCATATAGGATACGGCTTTTGTTGTAGATGTCGGAGTCGGGAGAGTTGACATATTTGGCAGCTTGTTTCTCCGAACTCAGTATACGCCCCGAGAAGCCGAGCACACGTCCCGAGATGCTGTATATTGGGAACATGACGCGTCCGCGGAAGCGGTCGTAGCGTTTGCCCGTGTCTTCTTTCACAATGGTGAGGCCCGTCTTCTCAAGCACCGTCTGGCTGTATCCGTTGTGCATGGCATGGTCGGTGAAGTCGGACCATTCGTCCAGGCAGTAGCCAAGACCGAAACGCCGTATGATATCGTCGGACAAGCCGCGCTGATGGAAGTAGGCGAGGCCTACCGCACGTCCAAGCTCATTGTTGTAGAGTAGGTCGGCGAAGTATTTCTGCGCAAACTCCGACACATGGAAGAGACCGTCGCGTTCGCTTTGGCGTTCGCGCTGTTCGTCGGTCATCTCTTCTTCCTGTATCTCTATGTTGTACTTGTCGGCCAACCATCGCAACGCTTCGGGGTAGGTGTAGTGCTCGTGCTTCATGAGGAACTTTACCACGTCGCCGGCTTCGCCGCACCCAAAGCATTTGTAGATGCCTTTCGAGGGCGACACATAGAACGACGGCGTCTTCTCGTTGTGGAAAGGGCAACAGCCTATATGGTTGGAGCCCCGTTTTTTGAGCGAGACGAACTGGCCGATAACGTCCTCTATTTTGGCGGTGTCGACAATGCGCTGTATGGTTTCTTGGTTTATCATTTTGGCTGCAAAGATACAACTTTTTTATAATATGCGAAAATAAAATGTATTCAACCGACTGAATGTGTACGGGAGTGTCGTCAGTTGATGATACCACACCTAATTGTCGGCGCCACACAATCAGACGGATTGTGTGGCGCCGACAAGGTTTGAGGTTGAAGGTTCAATGTCTACCTGGTCATTTGATTACCTCCACCGAGCCGTTGTGTTCGACGTTGCCGTTGTATCCTCGTGCAGTGAAGCGGTAGAAGTAGGTGCCGGCAGGCATGTTGGAGGGGTCCCAGAAGTCATCGGTGGTGGCGATGTTTTCCTTGTGGTATACATGTGCACCCCAGCGGTTGTAGATGTCGAGCGCGTTGTTGGGATAACCCATACCCTCGATAAGGTTGCCAATGGCGAAGATGTCGTTGATGCCGTCGCCGTTGGGCGTCACCACCGACGGGAACGTCAGGTAGTCGTTGACCACAAGTATGGTGTTCTCCGTGGTGTCGCGGCAGTAGACTATGTTGCCCGAGGGTGCTATGTTGTCGGTGCGTGCTATAAGACGTACGGTGTAGTTGCCCGGTATGTCGGTTATGGACGACACATACTGCGTGTAGTCGAATGTCGGGTCGTGGTCGGTCAGCGTCTCGACCGAGAGCGGATTGTCTCGGTTATACTGCAGCTCCCAGAAGTATTTGTTTGTGGAATAGTCGGGTGTGGTGAGGTTCTGCAGGCTGATCACCGGACTGGTGACGGAAGGGTAGGCGGGGTTCCACGAGAAGGCGGCTTGCGGTGCCGCATAGACGGCTATTGCCTGCGGATAGACCAGCGAGTCGACACAGCCGTCGATGGAGGTGACGTAGTATTTCAGGTCGTAGATGCCTTCCGAGTAGGTGTGCGTCGGACTTGCAAGCTCCGAGGTGATGCCGTCGCCGAAGTCCCAATGGTGCACATATCCGTCGATGGTTTGATTGTTGAATGTCAGCGTCAGCGGGTGGCAGCCTTCGAGGGTGAAGGGCGTCGGCATGAAGCTGGGCAAAGGCTGTCGGCGCAGGCTGACGCTGATGGTGTCGCGTGCCACGCATTTTTTGCCGTTGCGGTTCGAACTGGTCACTTGCGCCACATATTGTATGTCGCCCGAGGGCCATTCTTGCGTGTTGATTGTCGGCGTTGTCTCGCCGAACGGATGCCATGCATACGAGTAGTGGCTGTTTTCGGCATGCCGGTCGGTGGCGTCGAGGAGCGTGTTGAACACACCGCAAAGCGAGGTGTCGTTGCCCAGGTCGGGGTGCGGCATCCAGAACGAGGTGATGCTGGTGTTGGTGTCCCAACGGCAACCGAACTCGTCGTATATGGTGACGTTGATCGGGAAGGTGCCGGCGGTGTCGGGTGTCGAGATGTAGGATATCAGGTCGCTCTGACGATGTATCTCGCAGCCGCGATAGTGCCCCAGCTCGTAGTCGTGGTACTGCGCTGCCGTGTCGGGAGCCCATATTATCGAGTCGATGTCGACCTGGTATTGACAGTTGTTGGTGCTGGCACCGCAGATGTCCATGCTCCAGCTGAACACCCACCCGTTGTCGGAGCCCCATTCATCGCATATCTCGATGCTCCACAGTCCGTTGAGTGGACATCCTATGAGTTGTGAGAAATTGTCGTACGGGGTGTAGTAGTCCATCTTGTTGGCATAGTCGGAACTGTCGAGTGTGCTGAACGAAGCTGTGGGCTGGTCCGAACCCGATGACGAGTATCCCGGTGGTATCGGTGGAAAGGTGAAATTAGAGATGCTTGCCAGCGGTGCATTGGTGCTGGCCATTCCCGCACCGACAGGGTTGTTGGTGTCGGCCAGGTCACCGTTGACCAGGGTGTACGACCTGTTGCGCGAGAAGCAATAGTTCCAGCCTATGCCGTAGGGGTTGCTCAGCGAGTCGCACGTGTTGCTGCCACCACCGTCGTAAGAATGGTGACCATCGCCGCCGTAGGGCATGCCGCAATACCTGCCGCCGCCACCGCCGGCGCCTTCAGGATGGAAGTCGGCAGTGCCGGGTACTCCGATGGAGCCGCTGTATGAGGGTTTCCTCTTCAGTAGCGACTTGTTGCCTGTCGGGCACATAATCGACAGGTCGAAGTCGCCCATGAACTCATGCTCGAAGTTGACGCATACCGAGCAGATATCGCCTGCACTCATCACCATGCCGCCGCCACTGCCGGAGAACTCGGTGAATTCGACGTCGGCCGTGTAGCAGTTGCTGGTACCCGGACAGTTTGGACCGTCGGGGATGAAAGTACGTACCGAGTTGGTCTTTGTCGTGACATCGACATAGTCGATCTTCTTCAGTGTCAAGGTGGCGTTGTCGCCATCGTATCCCATGTTCACCAGCAGCGAGTCGCTGTTGCAGATGTCGTCGAGGGTGAAGAGCGTCTTCAGAGGGTTCTGGGCGAGACGTACACGCACCGTGGCCGCCGTTCCGGCAACGCAGCCGCGTTCGTCGGTGACGTGGAGCGACACCTCGTAGCACGACAGTTTGTAGTAGTCGGTGTAGTGTATGCTGTTTATTCCGACACCCTCGATAGTGTCGCCTTCGTTGGCAAGGTCCCAAACAAAGTACGAGCTGGAGTCGGTCGGCCAGTACCATCCTGTCGAGTGCGAGTAGTCGCAGTGGGCGGTGAATATCACACCGTCGCCCTGGCACAGGTTGACACCGTCGAAGTATAGCGTGTCGACATGGTCGACAACAGAGTCCTGCAAGCTCTCGTCCCAGACGAGCGTGGTGTCGAGGTCGTAGAGCAACTTGACGCGACCGAACTCGTACAGTTCGCCTTTGCGTGTCTTGTAAAATATCGAGTCGATATGCGGCGTGATGCTTTCGCACGGCATCTGGCAGTTGGCCTGCAGCGAGAAACCTGCCGTCGGAGCAGGGACGTCGTCACCGGCGGCCGCTGTCTTGAAACGTATCGTCAGCATCGACGCGAAGTTTGTCGGCGAGACATAGATGTTGGTCGAACGGGGGTAATACTCGCCGCCGGTACTATACCACAAGAGAGAGTCGTTGATGCTCGCCCCGTCGTAGACGAACAGGGTGTCGCCTGCTGCTATTTTTGCTGTCTCGACACGCAGGCTGAAGACATACGGCGTGTCGCATGTGCCGCTGAATGTTATCCAATAGTCGTGGCCACGGGTGTACGGCGCGTCAGGGCCGCCGTCGTCGTACAGACGGGCTCCCTCGCCACCTATGGGACGTGTAGTGCCGCTGTTCGAGGCATCGAGGTTGATCAGTGGCACATCCTGTGCCTGTACCATGCCGCATACGGTGAGGGCCATGACCAATATTGTCAGGTATCTTTTCATAGTGCCTTTATTTTGTATCGTCCATCAGTGGGTTGTCGTCGCTGAACTCTGTGAGGCTATAGGTCTCGCGGAGCGAACGAAGCACAAGATAGTTGTGCTCCGAGGCGGGCGTCGGAAAACAGATGGTCACATCGCTGCTTTTGTAGCTGCATTGCAGCTCCTTGAAGCTGTATCGGTAGTAGCTCAACGTTTCGAGGTCTACAACGAAGGCCTCGGTCACCTTGGCTCCTGTCGAATACTCCTTCAGCTCCGTCAGCGAGTGTATCTCCGCCCCTTCCGGCACCTGGTCGGCAACATAGAAGGCATTCTGCGAGTATTTGCAGCGCCACTCCAGTTTCGGTGCCGGGTATTCGTCCATTTTCTGCTTGTTGCCACCGAAGAATGGCAACATAATGGCTTCGCAGTTCTGTGCGCTCAAGTCTCCGATTGCCATCAGGCAGAGGACTGTGAGAATGATTGTACGTTTCATTGCGCTATGTTATGTTACTTTTGGTTCCGCTGATTACACCTACATGACGATGGTGTGGCACTTATTGTTCATTTTTTAACATTTGGCGATATGTTTTTAACTCTTTTTAACACCACACTGCCGTCTGGAAGGTATTTATGATATCGAAAATTAACATCAGAGGGGGAGGGGCGTTCATTTTTGTCTGCGGATATGGTTGATGAGGGCCATCAGCAGGCCTAGCGCCAGGAAACCTCCCGGGGGAAGTATCATCAGCAGCATGCCGTCGGCACCGCCGACAAGAGAGTGGCCGAAGAAGCATCCGGTGCCGAGCAGCTCGCGCACAATGCCTACGAGGGTGAGCGCCCACGTGAAGCCCAGCCCCATGAAGAGCCCGTCGAGAGCGGAATGCCAGACGCTGTTTTTCGAGGCGAAGGCTTCGGCACGGCCGAGGACGATGCAGTTGACCACGATGAGCGAGATGAAGAGACCGAGACTCTCATACAGGGCCGGCAGGTAGGCTTTCATCACCATCTCGACCATGGTGACGAAGGTGGCGATGATGACGATGAAGGCGGGTATGCGCACCTTGTCGGGTATGACGCTCTTGAGGAGCGAGATGACAATGTTCGACATTGTCAGCACAAATGCGGTGGCGAGACCCATGCTCATGCCGTTGATGGCCGACGTGGTGGTGGCCAGGGTGGGGCACATGCCGAGGATGAGCACCCATGTGGGGTTCTCTTTGACGAGGCCGTTGACGATGATATCTTTTGTTTTCATGTGTCTGGTTTGTTATTTTTCAATCTTCTGAAAGATGTCGGCAGCGTCGTTGACAATGGCGAGGAAGGCGCGCGAGGTGATGGTGGAGCCGGTGATGGCATCCACAGTGCCTCCATCCTTGCTGACGCTCAGGTGGTCGGTCGGGTTGAGCCCCACGATGTCGCCCTTCGAACCCTTCTGGAACCATCCGTCGGCTTTGGCGCCGAGGCCGGGCGTCTCGTGTGTCTCGAGTATCTGGTAGCCACTGACGTTGCCTCCGGCGTCGAGGCCTACCATGAGTTGCAGATGTCCGCCGAAGCCCTTGTCGTTGCCGGCCTCGATGGCGGCCCCCACGAAGGTGCCGTCGTCGGCATAGGCAAGATGACATGTGCACCCGTAGGCCTCTTGGTCCCGCAGGGTGGCGAACGGGGGGAGCACAGCACTGATGGCGTTCTCCACCTTGGCTTGCTGCGCTTTGGCTATAGGCTCCTTGGTGACGCCGTTGAGGGCGGCCAGCGCCGCTGCGGCCACCAACGCTATGGCTGTCAGCGACAGGAGCATGTTCACTAGTGTTGATTCTGCTTTCTTTGCCATAATTCTTTGGAGTATTTTTAACTATTCAGCGAAACGTTTGGGTTTGCACCAGCGGTTGAGGAGCGGGGTGATGCTGTTCATGAGCAGTATGGCGAACGAGACTCCTTCGGGGTAGGATCCCCAGTTGCGTATGATGATGGTCAGCAGGCCGCATCCGAATCCAAAGACAAGCTGTCCGCTCTTCGACATGGGCGAAGTCACCATGTCGGTAGCCATAAAGCAGGCGCCAAGCATAATGCCGCCTGTCAGTATGGTCATCAGCGGGTCCATATATGCGCTGGGGTCGACAAGCCACAGTATGGCACTGAAGACGAAGGCAGTGCCGACGAAGGCTACGGGGATGTGCCATGTTATTATCTTGCGGCAGAGAAGGTAGATGGCGCCAATCAGGATGGCCAGAGCCGACACTTCGCCCATCGAACCGCCAATGTGGCCGAGGAACGCGTCGAGCCATGTGACGTCGGCAGGCAGTGCCCCCTCCTTGAAGGCGGCCAGCGGCGTGGCTCCTGTGCTGACGTCGAAGGTCATGGGGAAGAGACCCCCCAGCTCGGGCCATGTGGTCATCTGCACAGGGAACGAGATGAGGAGGAAGACACGTCCCACCAGTGCGGGATTGAACGGGTTCTTGCCCAACCCTCCGAAGCTCATCTTGCCAATGCCGATGGCTACCAAGGCACCAATGACAACGATCCAGAGCATCTGCGGTGTGGCCGGCACGTTGAACGCCAGCAGCAGGCCTGTGACTACCGCCGAGCCGTCACCCACCGTGGTGGGGACACGCATGACGAATTTCTCTATCAGCCACTGGAACAACACACACGACGCTACCGAGATAAGGCTGACAAGCAGTGCGTTGATGCCGAAATAGGCTATGGCTACAAGCAATGCCGGAATGAGTGCCGCGTTGACGCGCCACATGATTTTCCTGGTAGACTCGTCGCTGTGGACGTGCGGGGAGCCGGATATATTCAATAATTTCATATTATTATATTTATTGTTTCGTAAAATATTGAGAATTGAAATCACTTCTTTGCGGCCATAGCTGCACGGACACGGCCTTTGCCAAGGCGTATCTCGTCGGTTAGCGGCTTGTTGGCAGGACAGCTGAAGAAGCAGCATCCACACTCGATGCAGTCGAGTATGTTGTGCTCCTTGGCCTCGTCGGTGCGACCGGCTTTGACCAACAGCGAGAAGAGGTAGGGCTCCAGCCCCATCGGGCATGCCGAGGCACATTTCCCACAGCGTATGCAGGCTGTCTCGGTGTTGCGACGTGCCTCACGTTCGCCGATGACAAGCACACTGGCATTGCCTTTCACCGTCGGCGCATCGAGGTTCACCACCGCCTTGCCCATCATCGTGCCACCACTGACCACCTTCCCTGTGCTTTCAGGCAGGTTCCCTATGGAGTGTGTGATAATCTCGTTGTAGGTGGTGCCTATGCGAACGATATAGTTGTGCTGGCTCGGCAGTTCCTTGCCGGTGACGGTCAGTATGTTTTCAATCAAGGGTTTGTTCTTCTGCACTGCTTCGTAGACGGCGAAACAGGTACCCACGTTGCTCACCACACAACCAACGTCGATGGGCAGTTTGCCGCTCGGCACACGACGTCCCGTGATGGCATTGATAAGCTGCTTCTCGGCACCTTGCGGATATTTCACTCTCAGGGGCTCGACAACGATGCCGTCGAATCCCGAGGCAACCTCCTGCATCTTCTTTATCGCCAAGGGCTTGTTGCTCTCGATGCCGATATAGGCGTTGGGGACGCCAAGTGCCTTGCGCAATATGCTGATACCTATGCACACCTCCTCGGCATGCTCCATCATGACGCGGTAATCGCTGGTCAGGTATGGCTCACATTCGGCGGCGTTCACTATCAGGTATTCGGCTTTCTTGCCTTCGGGGATGTTGTATTTGATGTGGGCAGGGAAGGTGGCACCTCCCAGACCGACGATACCCATCTCCTTCAGCTTGTCGACGATAGCCTTGGGCTCCAAGGCACACTCTCGTCTGATGTCCGGCGTGCGGTCGATGCTCTCCATCCATTCGTCGCCATCGACGGCGATATAGACGGCAGGCTTTGCCAGCCCGAAGGCGTCCTTGCATGTGTCGACCTTCAGCACGGTGCCGCTGACAGGTGAATGCACGTTGGCACACATGAACGTCTGGGCTTCACCAATAAGCTGCCCCACCTTCACTTTGTCGCCTTTCTGCACCACTGGCGTGGCTGGAGCACCAAGGTGCTGGTTCATCAACACCACCATCTGTTTGCCTACTGGCATCACCTCGATGGCGGCATCGTTGGATATCTTGTTTTCTTCGGGGTGGACACCACCCATGCGGAATGTCTTCATGCTGTTCGTTTATTGGCGGGGTTGTGCTACTTTTACAGATTCGGTTACGGGTATTTCCACCTTCTCTCCGGCAGGCTGTGTGGCAGGTGTGGCGGGCTTGGGCTCGGCCTTCTTGGCCGGTGCGGGGAAGTTCACGTCGTGTATGGCGTGTGTCGGGCATTCAGTGACGCACTTGCGGCATGCTATGCACTTGGTATGGTCGATATAGCTGAGGTTGCCCTCCACCGTGATGGCGCTGACGGGGCACACCTTCTCGCATTTGCCGCAACCGATGCAGGCGTTGGCGCAGCTCTTCATGGCCACGGCGCCTTTCTCGCGGTTCATGCAGCTTACGTATACCCGACGGTTCATGCGGCCTTTGCGACGCAGTTCTATTATGCGGCGTGGGCATGCCTTTGCGCAGGCACCACAGGCAGTGCATCTCTCCTCGTCGACAGCCGGGGTGCCGTTCTCGCCCATCTTGATGGCGCCGAACTGGCATGCTGCCACGCAGTCGCCGCAGCCGAGGCATCCGAACGGACATCCGCTCTCGCCGGTATACACAGTGTTCTGGAAGGCGCAACTTTGCAGGCCATCGTAGTTGGAACGGCGTTTGTCGCCGCAGTTGGCAGGGTTGCAGCGTACCACAGCCACCATAGGCTCGCCTTGTTCGACGGCACAGCCGAGCAACTCGGCAATCTTGGCCGCCACAGGGTCGCCTCCCGGAGCGCAACGTAGGCCATCGAGGTTTCCCTGTGCCACACATGCTTCGGCAAAGGCACGGCATCCCGCCTTGCCGCAGCCGCCACAGTTGGCTCCGGGTAGCACTTCGGCCACCTCGTCGATCAACGGGTCTTCGACGACCTTGAATTTTTGCGCCACGAAGTAGAGCACCACGGCAAACAATGCACCAATAGCACCCAATACAAGTACCGCAATTAGAATTTCTTGAGTCATATCTTGCTGTTTGTTTTAGGATTATCCAACGTTTTCGATAAGCCGAGCGCAGAGGGTAAATCACACAGTGTTTGCACTATGCCGAGGCGAGAAAACGACTGTCTCAAAGAAACGAACCTCTGTTTTAGACTATATTTCAAGATGCAAAATTACTTATTTTATGTAAAATGGCAAAATTTTTTTTTCCACACAGTTGCAAACAGGTGCTTTGTCGATACGTCTACAGGACTATCTGCAGCGGTATTTGAGGGGAGTGGGCGAGGAGTGCGAGGGAAGTGAGCAAGGAGTGATGGGACGATATGTTTGCAACACTCCATAGAGAGGCGGTCTGGCACAATATTTGGATGTATTCTACGTTGTTTGTGGGGAATGAGAGAGGAGTGAGAGAGTTTGTTTAATAGTGAAAAACATTTGGTATGAATAAAGTGATACAAAAGGTTGAGGACTGCGCCGGGATGATGGATCTCATCGGCGAGGTAGGCATGCTTCCCCTGCTCGATAGCGGCGTGCCGGGTTTTTCGGCCGATGAAATGGTTAAACCTGAATGTCGCTATCGCGTCACCGATGAGGGGTGGGAATGGCCGTTGTGGGACTGGAAAGGGCCGCTCGTCACAGAAGGAGGCTTTGCCTATGGCAAGTTCTTCAACGGCAAGGCTGGTTTTGTCACCATGGAGTGGTGGCCTGACCTGTGCAACTGGCGTCGTTCGCGCTATCCAGAACCCGACGCAGAGAGTGTTGAAGGCGTGATACTTGAGGTGCTGCGCACCAATGGCAGCATGATTACTCGCGACCTGCGTGCGGCCTGTGGCTTCACAGGCAAAGGCATGCGCTCGCGCTTCGATGCCTATGTCACGCGTCTGCAGAAGGCTTGCCGTGTGGTGACGGAGGACTTCGTCTACCCAAAGGACAAATATGGTAATGACTATGGATGGGGCTGGGCTTTGCTGAACACTCCCGAACGCCTTTTGGGCCGTCAAGCTTGCCATTGCCCCCGCACGCCGGAAGAGAGCCGTGCCCGGCTGGTGGAACATCTGGGCAGCCTGCTTCCACTGGCCACAGAAAAGCAGTTGGCAAAACTAATAGACTGACACCCACCTGATAGTTCCTGTCTTCCCCATAACAAAAAGGGCATGCCGTGATTTGGCATGCCCTTCGACGTGATTGGATTTTTAGCAGAGCTCGTGAATCACGAGGGGTAAGTTCCAATAAGAAACGCAACTTTTTGAGAGCGAAACAAGGCTACGGCACGTAATTTTAGTGGTATCATATACAACAACCCATGTCTCCTTGAATTAGGCTGCGGTTGTGAGGTGTTGGAATACCTTTTGATAGATTCAAAATGGTATGCATCAAACAGGAAGAACTTTGATTTGATGTACACTACAATAATGGGTCTCTCTTAGCAGGCTCCAGACCGTTTTGCCAACTTGATTTTCTCAAAGGAAGATAGAGTCGACTCGCCTACATCCCTGCTGATAGTGTACAATTACGCGGATTCTGTCATTGATAACCTGCAACTGACCATTACGGACAAGGAAGGTGCCGTCCTTTACAGGCTGACGGAGAATGATACTTATATAGACCGACCCGATGCCGGTGTGAAAAGAATGGCAGTGCCACCATATTTAATAATGGAAGGTCTTGCCGCCAACGGCATCGGCATTAAGAATCTGTATCAAAGAAGAACCACTGAAGGTCACCTTCATATCAGGATAAAGGTCGTTGATTTCTTTGATTTCACGGCTCCATGTAGGATATTTATGCACTTCGTCAAGAAAAAGATGCTTGCCTCCCATCATGTGAAAACGCTCCGCAAGTTCCAACAATGTATGAGTGGTAAAGTAGATACTGTCCAAAACACAATACAATGCTTTGCCAGCCTGTACACCATAGTTCTGTTTGATATACTGGCGCATAAGCGTTGTTTTCCCCACCCCACGAGAGCCTCGAATGGCTACCAATGGCTTCTCCCAATCAATGGTTTGCATTGTTTCTCTCACAATATCCATATTGACTTGTGAGATTAATACACGGTGTTTTCTGAACAAAGTTTCCATCGTTGTTTCATTGACAATTCGATTGCAAAAATACAAAAAGTTATTGGACCGACCAAATTTTTGTCAAAAAAGGTTGTTAAAACAACCGCCCCCCCCTGTTAGGAAACGAAAAAGGAGTTAAGACTCTGGATTGTCCGCATATTGTCTTAACTCCTTGATTGCTTGGTTATTTAAATGCTGAAAGCCTAGCAGAGCTCGTGGTTGTCAATTTCAATGTCGGGGACACGTCGTATTCGAATCGACGTATTCGGTGACCGACAGCACCACAGGAGGTAGTGTTCGCCGCTTATTCGCCGTATTTGATTTATTTCAGCGGTGCTCATCACCCTTTCAGGGGTCGCTATCGCAAACATTCACTAGATGTTTGCTTCTCCTAGCAGAGCTCGTGAATCACGAGGCCGGAGCGGAGCTTGGGCTCGAACCAGGTGGTCTTCGGGGGCATGATGTTGCCGGTGTCGGCAATGTCGATGATCTGCTTCATGCTGACGGGATAGAGGGCGAAGGCCACCTTCATCTCGCCGCTGTCCACACGGCGCTTCAGCTCGCCGAGGCCGCGGATGCCACCCACGAAGTCGATGCGCTTGTCGGTGCGCAGGTCCTTGATGCCAAGTATCTTGTCCAGCACGAGGTTGCTGAGGATGGTGACATCGAGCACGCCGATGGGGTCGTTGTCGTTGTAGGTGCCGGGCTTGGCGGTGAGGCTGTACCACACCCCTTCGAAGTACATCGAGAAGTTGTGCAGCTTGGCGGGCTTGTACTCCTGGCTGCATTCGCAGTGGCAGGGCAGCTCGCACTCGCACTTGCCGCCGTCCTTGGTGCAGTCGCACTTGCACTCGATGTCGAAGTTCTCCTGTAGCTTGGCGAAGAACTCCTTGCCGCTGAGGCCGTTGAGGTCTTTGACCACGCGGTTGTAGTCGATGACGTTCAGCTGGTTGTCCGGGAAGATGACGGTCATGAAGTAGTTGTACTCCTCCTTGCCGGTGTGGTGGGGGTTCTGCTCCTTCTTCTCCTGGCCCACGAGGGCGGCGGCGGCGCTGCGATGGTGGCCGTCGGCGATGTACATGGCGGGAACCTGCTTGTCGAAGATTTCGACCAGCTCGTCGATGAGCTTGCGGTCGTCGATGACCCAGAAGCGGTGGCCGAAGCCGTCTTCCTTGGCCACGAAGTCGTAGATGGGCTTCTGTGCAGTGACCGAGGCCACTATCTCGTCGATGCGGGCGATGGCGGGATAGGCGAAGAACACCGGCTCCACGTTGGCGTTGGTGATGCGGACGTGCTTCATGCGGTCCTCTTCCTTGTCCTTGCGGGTCAGCTCGTGTTTCTTGATGACCTTGTTCACGTAGTCCTCGCTGTAGGCGCAGGCCACGATGCCGTACTGCCACTTGGCGTCGGGTGCGGTGGGGTTCATGCTCTGGGCATAGATGTAGAGCTTCTCCTCTTCATCCTTGACGAGCCAGCCGAGGTCTTTGAACTTGTTGTAGTTCTTTACCACTTGCAGGTACACCTCGGGCGAGTGCTCGTCGGTGCCGGCGGGCAAGTCGATTTCAGCCTTGGTGACATGCAGCAGGCTGTAGGGGTTGCCCTCGCATTCCACGCGGGCCTCTTCGGAGTTCAGAACGTCATAGGGACGCGATGCCAGTTTCTCGACAATGTCGACGGGCGGGCGAAAGCCCTTGAAAGGTTTGATTATGCTCATTGTTGTTTTATGTTTGTTGTTTATTAATTGAATTTCACTGGTGGTATGTCAAGTTGCTTGCAAATAGCACGTGCTGTCAACTCCGCTATGTCGTTGTGCATCGGTACAACGGCCTTCTTCCCGTTTTGAATGTTCTGGAACATCGCGTGGCTACCTTTCTGTCGTCCGGTGGGCAAGCAGTCGTTTTCACGCAGAAAGCGAAGGAATTTTTCTTTCTTCATGCGTTCACGGCAATACGGCGACTGAAATATTTGCGTCCGGCATATTGGCGACGAACACTCTCCTGCCGGTCTTCCAACACAATCTCTATCGCCTCGCGGATATTTTCCAGCAATTCCTCCTCGCTTGCTCCCTGAGATATGGCTTCAGGCACTTGTTCGCATTGTCCGCAGAACAAGCCCGTCTCAGCATCTTTCTCTATGATAATGTTGTATTCAGACATACCATTTATATAATAAATCCGACTGCAAAGATACGCACTTTTTCTCACATGGTGAAATCTTTTTTTGCCGTATGGAAAAAGTGCATATCTTTTGCAGACGATTTCTAACAAAATATTAATGGGAACGCCCTATCCCGAGGCAAAAGATGAGCAAGGGTTGAAAAGGTGTAGAATGGTACTATAACAATGCTGCGACGCGTTTGCCTCTTCGTGGAAGCGGAGCTGGTTGTGCTGGAGCAATGATGTCTTCGCCGAGGGCGGTACTGATTTTGGCTATGGTTGACATGGTCATGTTGTGTGTGCCCGACAGCCAGCGGCTTACTTCGGTTTCTGTCTTGCCCATCAGGAGGGCAAAATCCTTTTGTGTCATGCCTTTTACTTCCAGAATCTCATAGATACGGTTGGCGATGCTTACCGACAATTCCATCTGCTTCTTCATCTCGGGTGACATGGTCTCCCTGATTTCATCCATCAGTTTGTTTGTTTTCATACGGCTTAT